>Ga0207433_10000196_pt1 | contig 145179 bp, 113 predicted proteins | sample YelNatPaOPGAMG01_FD_187559 | JGI IMG/M metagenome (GOLD analysis project Ga0207433, IMG submission 187559) | Hot spring thermophilic microbial communities from Obsidian Pool, Yellowstone National Park, USA - OP-RAMG-01 (SPAdes) (version 3) | ecosystem: Environmental > Aquatic > Thermal... | reverse complement strand
AGAGCGGTCAGGGTTTCCTCAGCCGGCTCGGGGTCAACTTCGAACAACAAGGGCGATTCGGTCGGCGAAGGCTTGGGCTCTTTGCGCATGCCGACCATCATACGGGAATCGAGCACCCAACGGGTGAGAAATCCGCGTAGCCTGGCCTCGCCGGCACTGCGCGCTACAAGCCGTGCTTGCGGGCTACCACGACAATGAGCCACCACCATGCAGAGGCGACCTGCATCTTGTCGACGGATCAGGGTACCGTCGCTCCCGTTGTTAGCTCCGCCAGCCTGACATATAATAATAGGGATCGACACTTTGCACCCGGAGCAATAATGTTCAGACTCTTTAAAAAGCACCAGGAGAAGGTCAAAAAGTACCTGCTGGTGTTTTTCTTAAGCATTGTTTCCCTCGGCATGGTTCTGGTTTTCACGCCGCTCGGCGGAGGCGACATCAGCGAATCCTCACCCGACGTGCTCGCCAGCATCGACGGGACCAAAATCACTGCCCAGGACCTTCGGCAGAACATTGAAAGCCGCCTGCGCAACTCCTCGCTGGGCGAAGATCCTCGCATCGTTCCTGCGATCGCTGGCACCATGCTTGATGATATGGTCCTGCGCCAGGCCATGGCCATCGAGGCCAGAAAGATGGGCCTTACGGTTTCCAGCCAGGAACTTCGCGAAGCCCTGCAGAAAACCCCGTGGCTGTACCCCAAAGGCCAGTTCATCGGAATGGCCGCCTACCAGAATTTCGTCAGCCAGCAGTTCGGAATAACTACCCAGCAATACGAGGACGAAATCCGCCAGAGCCTGCTGATCCAGAAAATCCAGGCTGTCGTTTCCGACGGCGTTTCGGTGACGCCCGCTGAAGTGCACGAGGCCTACGTTCAGCAGAACATGAAGGCCAAAATTCAGTATGTGGTTTTTGATCCGAGCAAATTCCTGAAGTCCGTGGACGTAACGGATCAGGCCCTGGAGGATTACTTCAAGCAGCATGCCAGCCGCTACGAACAGAAAGAGCAGCGCCAGGCCCAGTATGTCCTGATCACTCCTGATGACGTGCGCTCCAACGTCACCGTCAGTGACGAACAGATGCAGCGCTATTACACGGACCATCTGGCCGACTACCGCGTGCCGGACCGCGTGAAGGTCGCCCAGATTCTGTTCAAGACCACCGGGAAATCTCCCGCGGAAATCGCAAATATCCAGAAGACCGCTGAGGAAGTGCTGGCCAAAATCAAGGCGGGCGCAAATTTCGCGGACATGGCCAAAAAGTATTCCGAAGACACCAGCGCCCAGAATGGCGGCGACATCGGCTGGATCACTCATGGGCAAACCGTGCAGGAATTTGAAGACGCCGCGTTTTCACTGCAGCCCGGGCAGGTGAGCGGCCTGATCCACACCTCCTATGGGATCCACATCATCAAGGTCCTGGATAAGCAGACCGCGCATCTTCAATCCTTCAATGACGTCAAGGATTCCATCCGCTCCACCCTCATGACCCAGGCCATGGCCGCCGCCGAGCAGGACTACGCGGACAAACTCGAGAACGAATTCAAGGCGGACCCTCAGCAGTTTGCTTCCATCGCCCAAAAGGCCGGACTTGAGGTCAAACAGACCCCGCTCTTCCAGTACGGCCAGACGGTTCCCGATTTCGGCTCCAACGATGCTTTCCAGAACCTCGCGTTCCAACTCCGGCAGAACGAAGTGGGCCAGCCCATCACGGTTCCTAAAGGCACCGCGATCATCCAGGTGACAAAGATTGTGCCGGCGCACACGCCGAAGCTCGAAGACGTCCGTGCCATGGTGGAAGAGGATTACCGCGCGGCGCAGGCCAAGGTCCTTGCCCACCAGAAAGCCCAGGCTTTCGCGGAGCAGGCCCAAAAGGGAGACTTTGCCAAGCTCGCGCGCGCCGACGGCTACGACCTGCAGGAGAGCAAGGATTTTTCACGCCAGGATAACCTTCCGAACCTCGGCCCCGGCCAGGGCGTGCCTCAGGCGTTTACGCTCCAGCCCGGCCAGACCAGCGGCGTCCTGTCCGTTGAGGGCAATGACGTCGTGATCCACGTGCTCTCCCATACGCCTCCGGATGAAGCGGGCTTCGCTGCCCAGGCAGACCAGATCCGCGAACAGCTCCTCGCGCAGAAACGCGCCCTGGCGTATGAGATCTTCCGCCAGAACCTGAAACAGCAACTCATCAAGTCGGGAAAACTCAAGATGAACGAAGCGGCACTCAAAACCTTCCTGGCATCTTACACAAACCAATAATCAGGCGGCAAAACAATGTTTGTCTCGCCGTCCTGGAGAGCTGTAGAGCATGTGTCCGGGTCACGGGAATTCCAAACCTTAAGTCCAAAATCGCTTGAAGTCGTCGATAACCTCCCTTGCCCATCGGCTTTAGCCAAGGACCATATCCTCGACAGGGAACCGCTCCTCTTTGACCTTGTCCCAGACGACAAGATGGATGTTGTACTGCCGGCATATGGACATGATGTGGTTATCCGTCACGTCAGTATCAGCCGTGATCAAATAGATGTTTGGGGCGCGGGTGTTAAACAGTTCCTCTACAACTTCTCGCCATCTCTCCCGCAATGTTCTTTTTGCAGATGCGATGACCGCCCTTGTCTTGTTTCGTTTAAGGAATTCACTACTCGGCAGGATAAAATCGACTCTATATTTCTGGTCAACCCTTTCAAAAGGAACATCCATCAAGGCCAGCATTCTTGCGAATTGCAATTCAAAGTGCTTGCCGCCACGCTGTTTCCTGCTTTGGCTTATGAATTTGCATGCAAATACCAGTGCATCTCACTTCGAGGTTACACGGTCTCGTTGGCTTAACACGTGCCCGGTTCACCGGTTACTGTAAGTCTGATTCGTCTATTTTTTCGAGTCTGAAGACGTCAATCCACGGATTGTCTGACTCGGCCCTCGCAATTTCCCTGGCTGCAAGCGCCTCCGCGAGAGTTGAATATGTCTCGCCTTCTAGATCACATAATGTAAGCTCGTTTGGTTTGAACGTGTTGACGAGCACGTACCGTCGTTCATAAGCCATTCTCTTCCTCATTTCCTTTTCTCGGGCAAACTGTGTGTTAGACCAGTGATTTTAGCCTAGGAGCTGGGCGCGGATGGTTGCATGCCCAGCCTTATAAATGCCGTCGCGTCAATGAGTGTATCTTTTAACGGATGGCTTTCATATTTTCAATAAACTGCAGCGACTTGTGCATATTGAGAAGAAGGACGAACTTCAGTCCGCTAGGCGTGACGAAGTAAGATCCCCCAATCTTGCCTGGAAGGCCCAACTCGATCGCGTAGTTTGAGTACATGCGTACGCCCTTGTTTGCTGCCTTGTCCCGCCCCCACCTGAAGTGTAGTCCAGCCGCATCGATGAAATGCCGAGAAGGCAGGCTCCGCGGAACGGGGTAAGTATTCTTCGAGAATTCGAAAACGCAACCTACGATAACGAGTATGCCGTAAGTGACACCGCTAAAAAACGGGTTAGCAAGTATAAACGCGCGAATTAACTCCGCCTGACCTGGCGAGAGAAGGTCCGGCGGCCCTGTGGTATCGCGTTTCCTCACAAATTCTTTCCCGAAGGAAGACAGAGAAGGAGTGCTTCCACGAAATTCGGAGAGACCAAGCTCCTCAGCAAGGCGCATGCGATTTCCAATCGTCTTCCGAGATTTCTTCTTAGCCTCGCTTTGTCCAATTATGCCGGCGCCTCCTTCGAGTAGCGCCAAGGATTCATTGACCAATTCAATGCACCAAATGCCCTTATCCGTTGGGAGTATTGACATGTACTTTGTATCTAACGGGGCCCGGCGGTAGAAATCCAAAAGTATCTTGGCGGGATCGTATTGGCGGATCAGGCTTCCGCTATTTCCATCCGCTACGGCTCCGCGCTTTACATAGATCAGGCACCTTGGAAAGAGCCAGTGGTTACTCGGTGCTGCGTTACTCTGTGCGCATTGCTTTGAATGATCACCCAGGATATTAAGGGAAGTCGAGGCTCTCGACGGTGCCCGGCCCATCCGAATTCCAGGGTTTACAGATTTGAATTGCAGTATGGGCCGAATTCAGCAGCACCCACTTGGGCTTCCGTCCCCATCCGCTCCTTGACCCTCCCTGACCCATCCCGCATAATCAGCCTTGGATCACTTTCAGATCAATGCGGGAGGTGTCGTGCGGGAAATCCACAAAGTGGCTGTGCTGGGAGCGGGAACGATGGGGGCGCGCATCGCCGCGCATCTTGCCAACGCCTCAATTCCCTGCGTGCTTCTCGACATCGTGCCCGAGGGGGTCGGCCCTGGCGACCCGAAAGCCCGCAACCGGATCGCTGAAGCGGGACTTGACGCAGCGCTCAAGTCGCGTCCGCCGGCGTTCTTTGTTCCGGAAGCTGCACGCCTTATCACGATTGGAAACTTTGAAGACCATCTCGGGTTGGTTCGCGATTGCGACTGGGTGATCGAAGCGGTCACGGAAAACCGCGGGATCAAGCGGGCGCTCTACGAGCGGGTCCTCCAGCACCGCAAGCCCGGGACGATCTTCAGTTCCAACACCTCCGGCATTTCGATCCGGAGCCTTGCCGAAGGGATGCCGGAGGAGTTCCGCTGCAATTTCCTCGGCACACACTTCTTCAATCCGCCGCGCTACCTGAAGCTGCTGGAGCTGGTTCCGACGCCGGACACCCGGCCCGAAGTCCTCCAGACGATCTCCGATTTCGGCGACCGCGTGCTTGGCAAAGGGACCGTTATCGCGCACGACACGCCGAACTTTATCGCCAACCGCATCGGAACGTTCTTCACCAGCGCCGTGCTTCGCCGCATGGTAGAGGACGGCTACGGCATTGAAGAGATTGACCTGCTTACCGGGCCGGTGATGGGCCTGCCGAAATCCGCAACGTTCAGAACTATTGATATCGTCGGGCTGGACGTGATGGTCCACGTCGTCCAGAACCTGGCCGAAGCACTTCCCGATGACGAGCGACGCGATCTGTTTGCGCTGCCGGATTTTGTCAAAGAGATGCACTCGCGCAAATTGCTGGGTGATAAGACCGGCGGCGGCTTCTATAAGAAAATCAAGGCAAGCGACGGATCGAGCCAAATCCTCACCCTGGACCTGAAAACGTTTGAATACCGCGAACAGCAGAAGCCGCGGTTTCCCTCCGTCGATATGGCGCGCAACATCGAGGACGCAGGCAGGCGCGTTGCCGCGCTCTTTGATTCGCCGGACCGCGTGGGTGATTTCTACCGCAGGCTGCTGGGCGACTGCTTCCATTACGCCGCGATGCGCATTCCGGAAATTTCCGATGATCTCATCTCCGTTGATAACGCCATGAAGTGGGGGTTTAGCTGGGAACTCGGCCCCTTCGAGCTTTGGGATGCCATCGGCGTCGAAAAGATCGTCGCGCAATGGAAGCAGGAAAATCGTCCCACGCCGCCGCTGGTCGCGGCCCTGTTGTCTTCCCGCGGAAAGGCCTTTTACACATCAAGCGAAGGCGTCAAGCGGGTTTTTGATCCTGCATCGAGGGAGTATAAGACCGTCGAAACTCCGCCGGGCGTTCTGCTGCTGGCTTCGCTTAAAGACCGGAAAAAGGAAGTCAAACGCAACGCCGGCGCAAGCCTCATCGACCTTGGCGACGGAGTGGCGTGCCTTGAATTCCACTCCAAAATGAACACCATCGGCCCTGACACGATTGAGATGGTCCACCACGCGCTGAAGGCCCTGAACGACAGTTTCGAGGCGCTCGTGATCGGCAGTCAGGCCGCGAATTTCTCCGCCGGCGCCAACCTGATGCTGCTCCTGATGTCGATCCAGGAAGAAGAGTGGGATGAAGTGGACCGAATGATTCGCGCGTTTCAGGACGCCAACATGGCGCTGAAGTACGCCCCAAGGCCCGTGGTCGCTGCGCCGTACGGCCTGACGCTCGGGGGCGGAGTTGAAATGTCGCTTCACTGCGCCTGCATCCGCGCAGCTGCCGAAACCTATATGGGCCTGGTCGAAACCGGCGTAGGGCTGATTCCCGCAGGCGGTGGAACCAAGGAGATGCTGGTCCGCGCCATGGACGCCGTGCCGGCCGACGAGCAGGCCGATCCGTTCACCTACGTGAAGGAAGTGTTTCTCAACATCGGCATGGCCAGGGTGTCCGGCAGCGCGGAAGAAGCGCGCAGGCTTGGATACCTTTCCGAGCGCGATTCCATCAGCATGAACCGCGACCGCCAGATTGCCGACGCCAAACAGCTCGCGCTTGACCAAGTGAAGCTGGGCTACCGGCCTGGCCTGCCGCGCACCGACATCCGCGTGCTGGGGCAGGATGCTTTCTCCAGAATGAAGCTGGGCCTGCACCTGATGCGGCGCGCCGAACGCCTTTCCGATTACGACGTGGTGATCGGCACGCACATCGCCCGGGTGCTTTCCGGCGGGGAGTTCACTTCGCCGCAGACGGTTTCTGAGCAGTATCTGCTCGATCTCGAGCGCGAAGCCTTCCTCAGCCTGTGCGGGCAGAAGAAGACCCAGGAGCGCATCCAGCATATGCTGAGGAAAGGCAAGCCGCTGAGGAACTGATTTTCCGCTGCGGGAGGATGGCAATGAGAGAGGCCTTCATCGTTTCTATCGCTCGGACGGCTGTGGGGAAGGCGCCGCGCGGCACGCTCCGCAGCACGCGGCCGGATGATATGGCCGCCGCGGTGATCAGCGAAGCGCTCAGGCGCGTTCCCGGACTCGACCCTGCGGAAGTTGAAGACGTCATCATGGGCTGCGCCATGCCGGAAGCGCAACAGGGCAACAACGTGGCCCGAATCGCATCACTGCGCGCCGGACTGCCCGTCACCTGCTCGGCGATGACGATCAACCGTTTCTGCTCTTCGGGCCTTCAGTCGATCGCGCTGGCCGCCGAGCGCATCATGGCCGGCTTTGGAGAGGTCGTCATCGCCGGCGGCACGGAAAGCATGAGCCTGGTGCCGATGGGTGGTTTCCATTTCTCACCCAATCCTTATCTGGTGGACCATTACCCCGACGCCTACCTCAGCATGGGCCTTACCGCGGAGAACCTGGCCCGGAAATATCAGATTCCGCGCGAGCAGCAGGACGCCTTCGCCCTGCGCAGCCATCAGCGCGCTCTGGCCGCCATCGATGCCGGCAGATTCAGGGAAGAAATCGTGCCGCTTGAAGTGGTCGAAACCTCGATGAATGGCGACGGTAAACCCTGGACGCGCAAAATTGTTTTTGATACCGATGAAGGCCCGCGCCGCGACACTTCCGCTGAAGCGCTGGCAAAGCTGAAGCCGGTGTTCCACGCGAATGGCACGGTGACCGCCGGCAACGCCTCGCAGACAAGCGACGGCGCGGCGGCGGCCGTTGTGATGTCGGCGGAAAAGGCGAAGTCTCTCGGCGTGAAGCCGCTCGCCCGATTTGTCAGTTATGCCACAGCCGGAACGCTGCCCGAAGAGATGGGCATGGGGCCGGTGTTCGCAATTCCCAAGGCGCTGAAATACGCCGGCTTGAAGCTTCAGGATATCGAGCTCATCGAACTCAATGAGGCGTTTGCGGTGCAGGCGCTTGCTGTGATCCAGCAGGCCGGGCTTGATCCGGAAATTACAAACGTGAACGGCGGCGCTATCGCGCTGGGACATCCGCTCGGCTGCACTGGGGCCAGGCTTACGGCCACGCTGCTCGGCGAGATGAAGCGCCGCAAGGCACGCTACGGCATGGCGACCATGTGCATCGGTGGAGGCATGGGCGCAGCCGGGATCTTTGAAAACCTCCAATGAATTTTGAACTCGGCCTTCGCATCGAGTAATCCAGCAGGCATAAAAAGAGAGGGAACAGGCGATGAGAGAATACGTAACGCTGGGCAGGTCCGGTCTGCGCGTTAGTCCATTGAGTCTGGGCACAATGACCTTTGGGACCGAGTGGGGATTCGGCAGCGAGGAAGCGGTTTCGCGCGCCATTTTTGACGCGTACGTTGAGGCGGGCGGGAATTTCATCGATACCGCCGACGGCTACACCAACGGCCACAGCGAGCAGATGGTGGGCAAGTTCGTAGCCGAGCGCGGCCTGCGCGACCGGATGGTGATTGCTACCAAATTCACTTTCAGCGCCGATCGCTCAAATCCCAATGCCGGCGGCAATGGAAGGAAGAACATTCGCCGCGCGCTGGAGGGCTCATTGGATCGCCTGAAGACCGATTACGTGGACCTCTACTGGCTTCACGCCTGGGACACGGTGACTCCGGCGGAAGAAGTTCTCTCCACGATGAATGACCTGGTGCGCGAGGGGAAAATCCTTCATTTCGGATTTTCAAACGTGCCTGCGTGGTACCTGGCGCGAATTGCCACCCTGGCGGAAAAAGAAGGCAAGGAGCGGCCGATTGCGCTGCAACTGGAATATTCGCTGGTTGAGCGCAATATCGAGCATGAGCATGTTCCGGCGGCTCTCGAATTCGGAATGGGCATCTGCCCGTGGAGCCCGCTCGCAAGCGGCTTGCTCACCGGCAAGTACCGCCGGACATCTCACGGCGCGGAAGGCGAGGGCCGGCTGCAGAAGATGAAAGGTTCGGGCAATCCGGCCTTCGAGAAAATCTCAGAGCGAAACTGGCGCATTGTTGATGCGCTGCTGGAAATCGCACGCGAAATCGGGCGCAAGCCCGCGCAGGTGGCGTTGAACTGGGTGGCGGCGCAGCCGGGAATAAGTTCGACGATCATCGGCGCCACGCGCCTCGACCAGCTTCGCGAAAATCTTGCGGCGCTGGACTTCGCGCTTCCCGCGGAACTCAGCGCAAAATTGACTCAGGTAAGTGCGCCGGAGGTTTTCCATCCATATACTTTCTTCGGTCCGCCATTTACAGAAATGATCAACGGAAACGCCCCTGTGCGCGCCTGGGACGCGCGCCGGAGTTCTGCTCCGGCCGCAGAACATCACGAGGCCGCAAAGGCCTGAACAGGGAATGAGTGCTTTTACGACTGAACAAACAGCGGGAGACCGTTCGGCAAGCGGTCCGAGGCGCGTTTGACCTGCATAAAACGAGGCTTACATGACAATCAGCGGGACAAAACAAAAAATCAATGGCGGGAGCTTTCTGATCAATCAGCCCATCCCGGAAGATGTCTTTACGCCGGAAGACATGACGGACCAGCACCGCCTGATTGCGCAGACGGCGGAAGAATTCATGCAGAAGGAAATTGTTCCGCGCGTGCGGGAAATCGAAGAGAAGAACCCGCAACTGCTGCGCGAGTTGCTTCGCAAGGCTGCGGAGATCGGCCTTCCCGCAACAGACATCCCGCAGAAATACGGCGGCCTCGAACTTGATAAAATTTCTTCCATCATCGTGGCGGAAAAGACGGCGCGCAATGGATCGTGGACGGCCACGATCGGGGCGCAGGCAGGCATCGGCGTTCTGCCCATCGCCTATTTCGGCACCGAAGCACAGAAAGAAAAGTACGTGCCCAGGCTTGCGAGCGCGGAATGGGTTGGCGCTTACGCACTGAGCGAAGCCGGCTCCGCATCAGATGCGCTCAACTGCAAGACGCGCGCGACGCTCAGCGCCGACGGCAAGCATTACATCCTGAACGGCACGAAAATGTGGATCACGAACGGCGGCTTTGCCGACGTGTTCATCGTGTTCGCAAAAGTGGACGGAGAAAAGTTCACCGCGTTCATTGTCGAGCGCGGGTTCCCGGGTGTTTCTCCGGGCGCGGAAGAGCACAAGATGGGCATTCGCGGCTCATCCACAACGCCTGTGAATTTTGAGAACGTTCCGGTGCCCGTTGAGAACGTGCTGGGAGAAGTGGGCAAGGGCCACTTGATCGCCTTCAACATTCTCAACGTCGGCCGGTTGAAGCTCGGTGCCGGCTGCGTGGGCGCAGCGAAATTTCTAATCGCGGAGTCCGTCGGCTGGGCGAAGCAGCGCGAAGCTTTTGGAAGAAAGATCGCTGATTTCGGCCTTATCAAAGAAAAGCTGGGCGAGATGGTTGCCTTGACCTATGCTGCGGAAAGCCTGTCGTACAGGACCGGTGGCCTGATCGACCGGATGCTTGAAGGCGTAGATCTTGGATCGTCCGATGCAGCCGGACAAATACTTGCGGCGCTGCGGGAGTATGCGGTCGAGTGCTCGATCCTCAAAGTTGTGGGGACTGAAACACTCGATTGGATTGTCGATGAGGCGGTGCAGATTTTCGGCGGCTATGGATTCTCCAGCGAATATGAAGTTGAACGGGCTTATCGCGACCAGCGCGTGAACCGGATTTTTGAAGGAACGAACGAAATTAACCGGCTGCTGATTACCGATATGCTGCTGAAGCGTTCGATGAAAGGCGAGTTGGCGCTGGTTCCCGCCGCGCAGAAGATTCTGGACGAAATTCTCAGCGTTTCACCGGACGGTTCACCCGCCGATGATGTGCCGCTCAGCGACGTGGCTGCGCTCCTCGAAGGAACCAAGAAAGCGGCATTGCTGCTCGCCGGAAGCGCTGTGCAGAAGTACATGAATGCCCTCGCTGAGGAACAGGAAGTTGTGGCGGTGATCAGCAATCTGGTGATGGAAATTTACGCGATGGAAAGCGCGCTGCTGCGGACGCGAAAGAAGATCATGCGGAGTTCGGCGGATGCCTGTCGTGCGGAAGCAGACTCCACGCGAATTTTCGCCTATGAAGCCGCCGACCGCATCGAGACCGAAGCGAAGCGCGCGCTCGCCAGGATCTCCGAAGGCGATACGCTGCGGACGCAGCTTGCCGTCCTCCGGCGTTTTTTGCGGCGCACGCCGCCGGATGTGATCGGATTGAAGCGGCAAGTAGCGGATCGCGCGATCGAGTTGGGTCGCTACCCTTTCATATAGCGTTGCACCGTCGCATCCCGCAGTGGAGATTTCATGATGCGTCGCCACCTCGCTCCGTCACGACAAGTCCTTCAGGACCCTGGCCGCGCCGACAAGATCGGACACCGCCAGAACAAGGTCGGCCTTCCTGCTCCCTTTAGCGACTGTGGCGTAGGCATAGTCAACGTTGATGTTTGCTTTCGCCAGGCGCTCGCCGACGCTCGCAAGGGCGCCGGCCTTATCCGGCAATGTGATCCTTAGGACGTCCTCTTCCGTCACGCGCAAGTCAAGATCGCGAAGCGCTTTCCTGGCTTTGGCTGGGCTCGTCACGAGCATGCGGATGGGACTTTCTCCGCCTGTGCCGTAGGCCGTAAATGCGGTGATGTTGACCCTGGCTTTGGCCAGCGCACGGGCCACGCGGGCGATCTGTCCCGGCGTACTTTCAACCCAGACAGAAATTTGCTTTGCCTTGCTCATCATCGTGTCCTTTCCATGGCAACCTAATGTGCTTGAGGATACGCCGAACAACGGCGTGTGTAAACGCCCAGTTGCGCGGGTCTATTGCCGACGGTCCAATGAGCGATTCACACTTGGGAGTGTGTGATGTCCGGGCCTGCCACATGAATTGATTCGGGGGCAAACTCGGTATAAGGTGTCTTTCACGGCATGAGGAGGGTATTTTGAAACCGGTTGAAGATGTTCGGGTGGTTGTAGTGGGAAGCAACAATTTCGATATGGTTGTCAATGCTGACAGGCTCCCGCGCGAGGGAGAAAACCTGCTGGCGACCAACCTGAAGTTTTTTCCGGGTGGCAAGGGCGCAAACCAGGCTGTGGCCGTGGCGCGGCTGGGAGCAAAGGCTACGTTCATCGGCGCCGTCGGCAAAGACATTATCGGCGACTTCCTTGTCAGCCATCTCGAAGCAAGCGGGATTGACACGCGCTGGATGCGACGGGACCCGACCCGCTCGACGGGCTGCGCCTTCATCACGATTTACCCGAGCGGGAATAACTCCATTGTTGTGGATCCGGCTGCCAATTACACGCTGACTCCTGCCGATATCGAGCGCGCGCAGGAGTCGATTGACGAAGCCGATGCCGTCCTCACCGTGCTCGAGATTCCCATCGAAACGGTGGAAGCCGTCCTGCGCTCGGGCCGCAAGGCAGGAAAACTGACGGTGCTCGATGCGGGGCCGCCACGGAAGTGTTCGCCTGAAATCCTGAAGCTTGCCGACATCGTGTCACCCAACGAAACCGAACTCGAGGCGCTCAGCAAGGAAAAGGTGACCACCCGCGAGTCCGTTGAGAAGGCGGCTGCAAAGCTTCTTGATATGGGCGCAGAAACGGTCGTGGTCAAGATGGGCAGCGACGGGTCCATGCTTGTTACGCGCAGGGGTGCCACTCACTTTCCTGCGTCCAAGATCAAAGCGGTTGATCCCACCGCGGCCGGCGACGCCTTTACAGCGGCGCTGACGGTAAAACTCGCCATGGGGGAGAAGATCGAAAACGCGATCCGTTACGCGAACCTTGCCGGCGCGCTGGCCGTGACGAAGCTCGGGGCTCTGCCCTCGTTGCCCACTCGCGAAGAAGTGGAAGCCTTCGCTGCAGGAGCAATCCCCACGCCGGATTAGGGCTGGTCGGACGCAGACCTGAAGCCTTTTTTGAGAATTACATTCCCCAGGAACCCGCGGTTCTGGCCGTCTCGATCAGCGACAAACACGCTGACCCGAAAAGCGTTGGCGGGGACCGTCAGCGTTTTATCCAGCCGGAAGACCTCTCGAGGATCGACGTCCTGCAGCTTCTGATGGCCGAGGTCTTCGCCCATCGCACTGTAGAAAGCTGCTTCGGCTGAGCCGGGGACGAACACGCCGAACACTCCCTTTAGTGTGACCTGGTTGCCGGAAACCTCTCCTGAAAGCGGCTGGCTGATCGCACCCGCCCACACGGCTTTGACCACCGGATTCGGCAGGCGTGTCGGCGCCCAATGCACCGTGAACTCATATTGTTCGCCCGGGTCAAGCGTGGCATAGGGGCTGATCACTTCAGTCTCGAGGAAATAAGGAGTCTGTTTGGGATCATCGGGTAGGGTCTGGAAAAACGGGCCGCGCGAGATCGTGCCTGGGCCGTCGTTCCAGGATTCGACGGAAGCGTTATCGGGATACTCATGGCCGGGGAAATATTTGAACGTCTCCACCAGGCAGGCATCCTTTTGCCCATTGACTACGGCATACCATCCGGCGTTTGAATCCGCCGCCACTTTGCCCACGCGGTAATCATAATGGACGCGCAGCATGCGGCCCTCATCAACGGTCTGATAGCTGGGATTGAGAACATCGCCGTAAGGATGGTAATAGCCTTTGGGGAACATGCTGTGGGGGTTCAATGGGATGTACACATAAAGCTCGGGATTTGGCTTTGACGGATCATGCGCGTCCGCAGCGTCATTCTGGATCAAATGCCAGATGCCCCAGCGGATCTGCCTCCGGCTGATGTTGCGCATCACCTGGTCCACCTGGATGCGCGTCGTTCCGGCAAAAACATGATAGGTCCGAATGAACTGAACGCCCGTGCGCGGATCGGGCGGGCTGGTGACGCGGACCGCTACCTCGTCCGGCGTGTTCTTCACGATTTCGGACTTGAACGGGCTGCCATCAAGAATGTAGTAGGGAATGCTCGGCCATTCGTCGTCATTCATCCAGCCTTCCGGGGCCGGCCAGACCTTGTCGCCGCCGTAATTGGCCCAGCCGGCTTTCAGATTGTTCTGACTTTCGGGCAGCACCTTTCCGGCAAGCTGTTTGTTCACGAAGAAGTAGGTCTGGTCTCCCAATTCCAGTTGGATGGCGCGGCCGCCGATTTCGGGCGTGACATAAAGCGTGACGATCCCGTTCGTCAGCCGGTAAGCTTTCCAACCTTCGTACTCAGTGGATTCAATTTGGGCTTGATAAGGCAGTGCCGGTGATGCCATGACGGACCTCGCAGTGAATGGAAGGAATAGTGAGCGAGCTATGCCGGAGACATATGGATCCCTTGAATGAATGCCCAGGCTAAGTGCCGAAAGCGCGAAAAAGGAAACCAGGATTGTTATGGACCGATGCAGTCGAGTCATGGAATTCCCTTGCACCCGGAATCTTCAGGACCAAGTCCGACAATTCGCGGCTCAGCGCGCCGCTGCCGATTCCGCAGCAAGCGCTGACAACCGGTGCGACAACTCGCGTACGGCAGGATAAAGTTTCCGGTAGATGTCGTACTGGCGATCGTAGATGGCGCTGTTGCCGGCCCGCGGGTAGAGGCATTCGGTGACCTGGATGGCCTCGCGTGCTGATTCCTCAACTGACGAATAGACCTTTGCACCAACTCCGGCAAGCAACGCCGCGCCGAATGCCGATCCTTCGGATGTCTTGAGAGTCACCACTTCCTTGCCGTAAACGTCGGCCTGGATCTGCCGCCACGTAAAGCTGCGCGAGCCGCCGCCCGAAACGCGAATCTCATCTACGGGAATCTCAAGTTCCTTGAAGATTTCCAGTGAGTCGCGCAAGCTGAAGGCCACACCTTCCAGAATCGACCGCACCAGATGGCTCCGCGTGTGCGCCGCGGTCAGGCCGAACCACATGCCGCGCGCTTCCGGATCGAGATGCGGAGTTCGCTCGCCCATCAGGTAAGGCAGGAAGAGCAGACCGTCGGAACCGGGAGGGACCTGCTCGGCCTCCCTGATAAGCAGTTCGTAAACGTCGGTCCCCGTCTGGCTGGCATACAGATTTTCCGCTGTGCCCAAGTGGTCCCGATACCACCGCAGCGAAAGGCCTGCGCCTTGCGTTACGCCCATCACATGCCACTTTCCGGGGACCGCATGGCAGAAAGTGTGGATGCGTCCGGCCGGGTCGAGCTTGGGCGCGCCGGTGTAGGAAAACATCACGCCCGAACTGCCGAGCGTGCTCGAGGTGAGGCCCGGCAACACAATGCCGTTGCCCACGGCGCTTGCGGCCTGGTCGCCGGCGCCGCCGACCACGGGAGTTCCCGCAACCAGCCCCGTGAGCAACGCAGCTTCGCGCGTGATAGCCCCTGTAATTTTCGGCGACTCGTAAACCTTTGGCAGAAGCGCGGGATCGATGTTGAGCGCCGAAAGCATTTCCTGCGACCAGCGGCGATTTGAGACGTCGAACAGCAGAGTGCCCGAAGCGTCGGAAACTTCGGTGGCGAATTCGCCCGTCAGGCGGTAGCGGACAAAATCTTTGGGAAGCAGGAAGTGGGCCGCCCGATCGTAAATCGCCGGCTCGTTGTCGCGAATCCAGAGCAGCTTGGGCGCTGAGAAGCCTGTGAGAGCAGGGTTGGAAACCAACTGGATCAGCCGCTCCGAACCCACCTGCGCCGTGATCCAGTCGCATTGCGGCTGGCTGCGCTGGTCGCACCAGATCAGCGAGGGGCGCAGTACGGTGTTGGCGCGATCCAGCAGGACCACACCGTGCATCTGCCCTGAAAGGCCGACCGCTTTGATGTCAGACCCCTTCAGGCCGGCATTGGCCAGCGCGCCCTGCACCGCGACGGTTGTCGCCTGCCACCAATCTTCGGGGTCCTGCTCAGCCCAGCCGGGTTTCGGCATCCGCATCGGTTTGTGGTCGCCGGTGGCGGCGCCCACAATCGTGCCGTCGGGACGGGCGATCACCGCCCGTGTTCCTGTCGTGCCAACATCGATTCCCATCAGGTAGGACATAGCATTTAGCCGTCAGTTATCAGCCTTCAGAAGCCGAAATTCTTCTTCCCCGAGAAGCGGTTGTAAACCCATAAACACCAGCACGAACTTCTGTGCTTTTTGCCTCAATCTTGATTATGTCTTGTTACTCCTCGCTGCCAATTTCTATTTTCTACACAGCGACTCTTTCCCATTTCCCCGACTTTGCGGATCGCTCGATGGCGTCCATGACGGCTTGGTTCCTCACGCCGTCTTCGAAATTCGGCGAGGGCATGGTGTCCCTTTCGAGCGCCATCAGAAAGTCGTGAATCGCGTGGACGAACGTATGTTCATAACCGATGATGTGACCGGGAGGCCACCACGCGCCGACATAGGGATGCACGGATTCCGTCACGCCGATCGTTTTGTACCCCTGGTCGGCCTGCTTCTCCGTACAATCGTAGAACTCGAGCTCATTCATCCGCTCCAGGTTGAAGGCCAGGCTCCCTTTGCTGCCGTAAATCTGAAAGGTGTTGTAATTTCTGCGCCCGCCGCAGAACCGCGACGACTCAAACACTCCGACGCTCCGGTTGCGGAAACGAGCCAGAAAGTTCGTATCATCATCCACGGTGACTTTGCCTTTCCCTTTGCTGCCTTTGGCCCCCCAGGTGGCGGCACCGGTTGCCGAAGGAAGCGGCCGTTCCTTGATGAAGGTGGTCATCTGCGCTGTGACGGTTGCGAACTCGCCGTTCAGGAAGCGAGCAAAATCGATGGCGTGCGAACCGATATCGCCAAGCGCCCCGCTGCCCGCCAGTTTCTTTTCCAGCCGCCAGACAAGCGGAAAATCCGGGTCCATGATCCAGTCCTGAAGATACGCGCCGTGGTAATGGTAAACGTCACCGATGCGTCCATCTTCTATCATCTTCTTCGCAAGCGCAACGGCCGGGATCTTGCGGTAGTTGTGCATGATCATGTGCTTGACGCCGGCGCGCTGCACGGCCTGCAGCATTTTCTTTGCGTCGGCCAGCGTATTGGCCAATGGTTTCTCGCAGATGACGTGCTTGCCGGCCTGGGCTGCTGCAATCGCCATGGCTGCGTGCAGATTGCCCGGGCTTGATACGTCCACCACATCGATATCTTTCCGCTCGACGACGCGGCGCCAGTCGGTTTCCGTTTCTTCCCAGCCGAACTGTCGCGCTGCGGCTTCCAAGCCGTTTCGGTCGCGGCCACAAATCACCTTCAACCGCGGCGTAAACTTGCTCGGGAAGAAATGGCTCACCTGGCGGTAAGCGTTTGAGTGGGCCTTTCCCATGAATTTGTATCCGATCAGGGCGATGTTGATTTCAGGCATCAGAACTCCTTAGCAGTAAGTAACCTCTAACAAGTGATGAGTTGAACTCAGGAGCATCATGTTCGTCTCACTCGCCATCTAATTTCGTCATGCCCACCACATCCCTGCCAGCTTCTCCTTGATGATGATTCCATTCAGGAATGCGGCGGCTTTGGTCAGGCCCTCTTCGACGGACATCAGGCTGTCTTCGTGCTCGATCGAGAGCACGTCGTTATAGCCGATCATCTGAAGCGTTGAGACAAAATCCGTCCAGAAATCAGCCCCGTGGCCGTAGCCGACGGTACGAAAGAGCCAGGAGCGGTTTTTCTCATCGGAATAGGGCTTGGTGTCGAGGACCCCATTCACCTTGTAATTGACGTCGTAAAGCCGCGTGTCCTTCGCGTGAACGTGGAACACCGCTTCTCCAAGCGTACGAATCGCAGCGCAGGGATCGATTCCCTGCCAGAACATGTGGCTGGGGTCAAAGTTGCAGCCGATCGCCGGGCCCGCCTCCGCGCGCAGCCGCAGCAGAGTCTCAGGCGAATAGGCTACAAAGCCAGGATGCATTTCGATGGCGATGCGAACACCGTGGTCCTCGGCGAATTTCGCCCGCTTTTTCCAGTAAGGGATCACCTTCTTCTCCCACTGCCATTTCAGGATGTCGAGATAATCCGGCGGCCACGCGCATGTAACCCAATTCGGGTTCCTGGAGTCCTCGCAATCGCCCGGGCAGCCTGAAAAGTCAATCACGCGCGTCACGCCCAGTTTTTCAGCCAGCAGGATAGTCTTGCGGCTGACTTCCGCGCAGGCGTCGGCGAACTTCCTGTTCGGATGCAGCGGGTTCCCGTGGCAGCTTAGGGCGCTGATCGTGATGCCCTGATCGTCAAGCTGCTGCTTGAACTCCTTGATTTTGGCAGGTGAATTCAGGATGTCCAGCTTCAGGTGCGCGTCGCCTGGGTAGTTGCCAGTGCCGAGTTCTATGGTAGAAATTCCGAGCGGCTTGATTTTGGCAATAACATCCTGAAGGCTCAGGTTGGAAAACAGGACGGTGAAAAGACCAACTTTCATGGGCGCCCTCCGTTTGTCGGCTCCGGCCCCCGGCGAAGAACCGCGCATCGTCAGGCTGACCAGGCCCAGGTTGGGATTTGTTTCCAATCAAAGAAGGAATAAATCTATCGGCCAGAAGAGCGCGCGTCAACTGGAAAATCGAGCTTGGGCGTCTTGAATCGCGGCGGGTTTTAGGGGATAATGAATGTGGACAAAGAAAGTGTCTGTTTTCTGGCACGTTCCCTCTTGACACTGCAGAGGTGGTTCAGTAAACTAAGGAATTGCTCTGACAGGAGAATGTGCTTCAGAGTGAACGGTGACGCAAGTCATCGTTACACCCGCTAATGGGTGGCTGGATAACTGTCCGGTAAAACCGCTCTTTGACAATTGAGTTGAGCAAGCCACGTCAAGGCACAAGGTCTTTCGAGACCGCGTGCAAGCCGAGCGAGCCGTTCCATTTCCATTTCGGAAATGGAACAATTTCTCCCTCTTCAGTTGAGAGGGGGAAAGCTCCAAAACCTTAGCGTTTGGAAGACTGTCAGCTCTTCCAGACGCGAGCCGATTTCAAACGAGAGTTTGATCCTGGCTCAGAATCAACGCTGGCGGCGTGCCTAACACATGCAAGTCGAACGAGAAAGCGGGGGCAACTCCGTGAGTAAAGTGGCGAACGGGTGAGTAACACGTAGCTAACCTACCCTCGAGTGGGGAATAACCCGGGGAAACCTGAGCTAATACCGCATAACATCCTGGCGACATATGTCATCGGGATCAAAGGCCCGCAAGGGTCGCTTGAGGAGGGGGCTGCGGCCGATTAGCTAGTTGGTGGGGTAATGGCCCACCAAGGCGATGATCGGTAGCCGGCCTGAGAGGGCGCACGGCCACACTGGCACTGAGATACGGGCCAGACTCCTACGGGAGGCAGCAGTGGGGAATTTTGCACAATGCCCGAAAGGGTGATGCAGCAACGCCGCGTGAGGGATGAAGGCCTTCGGGTCGTAAACCTCTTTCGACCGGGAAAAATGGTCCCGTGAAGAACGGGATTTGATGGTACCGGTGGAAGAAGCCCCGGCCAACTACGTGCCAGCAGCCGCGGTAATACGTAGGGGGCGAGCGTTGTTCGGAATTACTGGGCGTAAAGGGCGTGTAGGCGGTGCGGTAAGTCGGACGTGAAATCCCCGGGCTTAACTCGGGGGGGTCGTTCGAAACTGCCGTGCTCGAGTGTGGGAGAGGGAAGTGGAATTCCCGGTGTAGCGGTGAAATGCGTAGATATCGGGAAGAACACCGGTGGCGAAGGCGGCTTCCTGGCCCACAACTGACGCTGAGGCGCGAAAGCTAGGGGAGCAAACAGGATTAGATACCCTGGTAGTCCTAGCCCTAAACGATGAGCACTTGGTGTGACCCTTCACAGGGTCGTGCCGGAGCTAACGCGTTAAGTGCTCCGCCTGGGGAGTACGGTCGCAAGGCTGAAACTCAAAGGAATTGACGGGGGCCCGCACAAGCGGTGGAGCATGTGGTTCAATTCGACGCAACGCGAAGAACCTTACCTGGGCTTGAACTGTCGTGGACAGGTTCAGAGATGAACCCTTCCCGCAAGGGACTGCGGCAGAGGTGCTGCATGGCTGTCGTCAGCTCGTGTCGTGAGATGTTGGGTTAAGTCCCGCAACGAGCGCAACCCTCACCCTTAGTTGCTCGTCCGCAAGGAAAGCACCCTAAGGGAACTGCCGGTGATAAACCGGAGGAAGGTGGGGATGACGTCAAGTCATCATGGCCTTTATGTCCAGGGCCACACACGTGCTACAATGGTCGGTACAAAGCGTCGCGAACCCGTGAGGGGGAGCTAATCGCACAAAGCCGGCCTCAGTTCGGATTGCAGTCTGCAACTCGACTGCATGAAGCTGGAATCGCTAGTAATCGCGTATCAGAACGACGCGGTGAATACGTTCCCGGGCCTTGTACACACCGCCCGTCACATCACGAAAGTGGGTTGTACTAGAAGTCGCGATCCCAACCGCAAGGAGGGTAGCGCCCAAGGTATGACTCATGATTGGGGTGAAGTCGTAACAAGGTAGCTGTAGGAGAACCTGTGGCTGGATCACCTCCTTTCTAAGAGAGAACTGTCCCGACGATTCCGCTTCGCGGAATGGGGCGTCGGGAACACCGCTCGGTGATGTGGCTGCTCAACTCAGTTGTCAGGGGGCGTTTGAATCGGAAATTTCAGATTTGAGACTGTAGCAAGGCCGCATATCATCGCGGCCTTTTTTGTTAGAGGTTGGCCCGCCTCACATTTTCTGCACGGTTCGGCTCTACGGTTTTGGCTCCGCCGATTTGTTTTGCATAACCTTCGCAGGCCTTATTTCGGGGGGCCGGTTGCGACCGGCCTCGTTGATGCAACGCGCGCTCTTCTTCAGGCTTGGTTTGCATGTTTCTGTTTTGCTGCACCGCAGCAATTCTTATATTTCTTGCCGCTGCCGCAGATGCAAGGGTCGTTGCGGCCGACCCGCGGAGCAGTGTGACCGCCCGCTGATTCAGTCGTCAGATTCTCCACAAATTTGCGCCGGTCTTTCTGCCAATATTCATAGAGCGCAACCGCTGAAATCGGCAGCATGCTGACCAGGAGGTCACGGTCCACCTCTCCCTTGACTTCCCCAAGGATCTCCGCCATGGCGTCTTCGCTTGAGAAAGCTACGATGGGGGCCAGCAGCACTGCAGCCTCCTGATCATCAAACAACCGCCGCCAGTCGTCTGCGCGTAGTGCAACGCCCAAGCCGAAGCCCAGGCACCAATCCCGGGCAGCTATGTACGGTTCCTCATCACGATCCAGATCATCCTCGTAAAGGAGAGGAGCGAATTCTCCCAGGCCATGCTCAAGCTCCTGCGCGACCGAGTTAAACATCCGCATCAATAGTGTGAAAATTCGCTGACCTTCTTCTTGGGAGTCGAAGATTGGTTCTTCCTGACCCCAAACCAACGGCAACCACTCGCTGGGAGGAACAGGCCCGGGCCCCACTGCAAGAGCCGTCAGATACCCGTGAAGGGAGGATACATTCATCGCGTCCTCGGAACAGCTTTCCGACCCAAGAAATTGGTCGAGGTCATCCAGTTCGGACTCGGAGAGAGGCTTGTTGATGTTCATATGACCAGAGAATACACCCAAAAATAAATAAAAGACAGGAAATGAAATTTGGAATAAGTCAGGAGCGAGAAGGGGATTGTCTGGAAGCTGCGGGGGTTGTTTCTCGAGACACCTCAGTGTTTTCTTGCCCCGCGGAAACTTAGGTGTTCCCCCGGGGAAGACCGGGCAGTTGGACCTTACAGGTATGATTACAGCAACGATCCTAATCTAACGCTGCAATCTTTTTCTCTAGATAACCAAGTGCAGCTTCAAGCGAACGCCGGTAATTGGGATGCGTTGCCGCCGCAAGTTCCTGTTGGACGCGTGAACGGGAAAGCTCCAAGCTTTCTCGCTCGCGCTGACGCTGCTGTTGTTCGGGGGTTATCTTAGGAAGGTCTGATTCTATGTCTTTTGATTCCGCAATATCCATTTGTTCTTCTACTGCCTTGCTTTCCCAACCTCTTGCCATTTTTCAAGTATGCCACAGAAATCGGAGGGTCGGCAATACCTTGGCTTATCGGCGGCGCGATGATGTGCAGAGCGGCTTTGCCGATGACCGATGCCTCCTGCAGGTGACGCTGTGGAGCTACCCGTATGTAAAGGACGGCGACTTCTGAAGCAGCTTCGCCGTGGCGTATGACCAAAAGGAAATTGCAGACAGCGGTGGACACGGCATCACTTCTATTGAGCCATGAACATCAGGCTGCGCGGCCGACCAGTGTTCCGCCGTGAACGCGCCCGATTTCCACTTCGAGCAGCGTGTTGGGACGAACGGTTGCGCCCGGAAGCGTCACCTGCAGATAGTTTGTGGTTAGCGCGGCAGGTGAACCCTGCTCGGTCTTGTGCAGAACCACAGCACTCAGCTTTTGGCCAATCTGTGATTGCAGAAAGCGGCTGCGCTTGGCGGCGATCAGCGACTTCAGCTCCCGCACGCGCTCGTGAATGCGTCGTCCATCCACCTGCTCCGGGCGCGCTGCTGCGGCCGTCCCCGGGCGGGCGGAGTAAGGAAAGATATGCAGGTACGTAAAGGGAAGTGATTCGATGAATCGAAGGCTCTCCGCATGGTCCGCATCGGTTTCACCGGGGAAGCCTGCCATCACGTCCGCTCCGATGCCGCAGTTGGGCATTCGTTCGCGGACCGCAAGGATGCGATCGGCATACTGCGAGGTCCAGTAGCGGCGGTTCATCAGCCGCAGAATCCTGTTGCTGCCGCTTTGGAGCGGCACGTGGAAGTGCTGTGCCATTCGCGGTTCCGTCGCTACCAGGTCGATCAGCTCCCGGCTGACGTCCATCGGCTCAATCGAGCTGATCCGCACCCGGGGAATTCCGGTCTCGGAAAGGATCCTCTCAACCAGGCCGAGGAAATTGATGTGGCGGCCGAGGTCGCGGCCGTAGCTGCCAAGATTGATTCCCGAAAGAACGATTTCCTGATAGCCACTGCGCTCAAGCTCGCGCACCTGGCTGATTACCTTGTCGGGATTCATGCTGCGGCTCTCACCGCGAACGAAAGGAATCACACAAAAAGAGCAGCGCGCGTTGCAGCCATCCTGTACTTTCAGGGTCGGGCGGGTGCGATCATCGGCGAAGACTGGGGCATAGTGGAACGTGTCTCCAATCTCGCCGACCAGCACCAGCGGCTCGGCCGGCGGCGTTTCGGAATCCGGCAGCGGTTCTTCGATTGATTCCCGGCCAAGCGGAATTCGCGTGTTTTCAGCCCCAGATCCGCTGCCAGTGTCGCCCGTGAGGATGTTCACCAGGGCATATTTGTGGGAGTTTCCGATGACCCACGTAACGCCGGGCAACTCTGCGAGTTCATCCGGGGCACGCTGCGCGTAACAGCCGGTCACGAGGATTTTGCAACGTGGATTGGCGCGGTGGATGCGTCGAATCACCTGGCGGACTTCGGCATCCGCGGCGGCTGTGACTGTACAGGTGTTGAGCACCGCAACATCGCTCGCATCAAGCCCTGCTTCTGCGAATCCATTCGCCATCAACTGCCTCTTGATGGCGGCCCCATCCGCATGGCTCGCCCTGCACCCGAAATTGATAAGGTGGAACGTGCTCACGATGGTTTCATGTTATGCGAAATCGATGGAATTTCGCCAGGGTGAGTGATCTTTCCAAAGGAAGCCGCAGGGCGGGGACTTGCGAAACAATCGCACGACCATACCAAGGCTACGGCAGGTACGGACGCAGAGACACTTCCAACAGCAGTGTTTAGTGACGTCCCTACGCGCGCCCCACGCTCGCCCCAACCCTGATACTGAAGGAAATTACGCGGAATGCTGCAATCTGATCAAGCCGGAGACCCCGCTGCTCGCCGTTGCTCGAAGCACTCCCTGCAATAAACAGGGCGCCCTTGAGTCGGCTTGAAGGGCACCGTAGTTTCTTTGCCACATTGCGAGCAGACCGTACTGGTTTCCACACGCCGATGCCCTTGCCCGTTCAACAACTGCGTTCTTTTGGACTTGCAGGGCTTGCAGCGTTTTGGTTCGTTCTTAAACCCCTTGTCGGCAAAAAAGAGTTGTTCGCCGGCCGTGAAAACGAACTCCGCTCCGCAGTCGACGCACTTGAGGACCCGATCCCGGTATTCCATGATTAGCTCCCTGCCTGACCAGTCCTTTGTCTGATGGCAGAACAGCCGGTGCGAGTCCATCAGGCTCAGTCGTGGTCATGCCTGGCCTTTTTGCGGGCTCTTTTCCGCGCCAAGGCCGCTTTCACTCGCTTCTTCTCCCCTGGTTTTAAATAAAAGGAGTGCTTTTTAATTTCCTTAATGATGTCCTCTTGCTGCACCTTACGCTTGAAGCGGCGGAGGGCGCTTTCAAGAGACTCTCCCTCCTGAAGTCGAACTTCGGCCAAACGATCAACACCTCCGTTTCATAGTGGAATCAAGGAAATACACTTATCCTCTGGTTATCAGAATTCTTACCCAAGTGCCGCAGCGAAGTCAAGGCTAATTTTAGCTTGAATGTCTTGATGTCTTTCCGGGCAAATTAAGAATCCCTGCTCAGCTTGACCCTTGCACCGCCATATGTTACGGTCAGATTCACCGTTTGAAACAGCATCGGTCAGCGCGTCATGGCAGAGATCCTTAAGGTCGAAAAATCGAATCTTCAATATGCGCTGGAATACTCCGCTCAGCTTATTCTTTCCGGCAAAGTCATTGCATTCCCCACGGACACGTTTTACGGGCTTGGGGCCGACCCTTTTAATCTTGCAGCTATTACCGAGATTTTCCGAATCAAGGGACGTTCTGCTGACAGGCCGATTCCGCTGCTGGTTTCATCGCTCGATCAGGCGGCCGATCTGGTTGCTGATCCGCCCAAGCTTTTCTTTACACTGGCCAAGAAGTTCTGGCCCGGCCCTCTGACGCTCGTAGTGCCGGCCTCGCAGCAGATTCCCTTGAAAGTGACGGCAAACACCGGCCGCGTTGGCATCCGCTGGCCGCGCTATCCGCTGGCGGAAGCTTTGATCGCTGCGGTGAACCGGCCCATCACGGGCACCAGCGCGAATCTCTCTGAGCATCCTGCCTGCTCAACCGCCGCCCAGGTTGATGAGCAAATTGGGGGCTCGTTGCCTCTCATCCTCGATGGAGGCACAACGGAGGGTGATCATCCGTCAACCGTGGTCCTTCTCCAGGGAGAGCGGGCCCGCATTCTGCGATTCGGCGGTGTCAGTGAAGCCGAACTGAAAGAGTTTCTTTCCTGAGCACCCGTGCGCCTGCGCCATTGGATTCTACTGTTTCTGCTGGTTCTCCTTGCCGCTGCGACTCTGTGGGAGGTTTCCCTTTATAAGACCATCCGTCGCCAGGCAGCGCGCGACGAGGCGCGGCCCGCCGACGCCATTGTCGTCTTTGGCGCAGCGGAATACAACGGGCGCCCTTCGCCGGTGTACCTTGCACGGCTGGAACACACGTTCTACCTGGAAGAGCATGGATTTGCGCCGCTGGTTATAACGACCGGCGGCAGCGGCGGCGATCCGCACTTTACCGAAGGCGGCGTGGGGCGCGATTACCTGATCCAGCAGGGAGTTGACGCGCAGAAGATACTGGCCGAAACACACAGTGAGACGACCTTTGAAACCGTGAAGGCCGTGGCCCAGATGCTGAAGGCGCGCGGGAAATCCACCTGTGTGGCGGTCAGCGACGGCTTCCATCTCTACCGGATCAAGCTGCTCTTTGCTTCTTTCGGCATTACTGCCTACCCTTCGCCTGCGCCGGACAGCCCCATCGAGGCTGAACCTTTCGCCCGCGCTCTCTATTCCTTGCGTGAATTGCTGACGATCAACCTCTGGCACCTGGGTTTTCACGTTTAGCAGCCCGCTGAAAAGGGGCTCAGACATTGTTACTTTGAGTGAAGCGAGAAATCCGCTTTTCCCCTGGCGATAGAGAACAAAAGCAGATTCTTCAGAATAACAACTACTGAGCGGTTTTCGGCAATTTGTTAGACGCGCTTTGTACGCGCCAAATGCCCCCGAGCACCGCCGCCTTGCGCGCTCCAGTGACTGCGGGAAGGTTGCCGGGAAGGCCGTTGAGGGTCCGGTCGGCAAGGATGGCAAAGGCGATAGCTTCCTTGGCATCCACAGGCAGCCCGAAAGCGTCTGAAGTGAAGACATTAATTTCAGGAAGCAGTTCCGCAAGCCTGTCCACAAGCAAGCGATTGTGCGCTCCGCCGCCCGATAGAATCAGCCGTGAGATGCTTGTGCGCGGGCAGACAAACCGCCGCAAGGCATCGGTTACTGTTCTTGCAGTCAGTTCGTTGGCTGTCCGAAGCAGGTCTTCTGGGCTCACGCGTGCAAGCCTGCTGAGGAAGAAATGCTTCAGGAATTCCTCGCCAAACTGCTCCCGCCCCGCGCTCTTGGGCGGCGCCTTCCGGAAGAACGGATAGCGAAGGGCTTGAGCCAGAACATCATCGAGGACCTTCCCGCGGGCGGCCGTGCGGCCTCCTGAATCGTAATGGCGCCGTCCGCCTGTCACGGAGCGCACGATTCCGTCCATAACCATATTGCCCGGCCCGGTGTCGAAGCCGAAAACATTTTCCGGCGCGGCCCCTGCCGGAATCACCGTGACGTTGGCGATTCCGCCTATATTCAGCGCCACTGTGCCCTGTTTGGGGTCCCTCAACAGAAGATAGTCCACCAGCGGGACGAGCGGCGCTCCCTGTCCGCCCGCCGCCATATCCGCGGTACGAAAGTCGGCGACTACGGTTGCGCCGGTCCTTTCAGCGATCACAGCCGGCTCCGCGATCTGCAAAGTTGACTTGATTTTCCGGCCTGATTCGGCCGTTGCAAATCCCTGGTGGAAAATCGTCTGCCCATGCGAGCCGACTCCAGCAAGCCGCCCGGGCGCAACCCCGGCTTTCCGGCAAACCTCGAGCGCAGCTTCGGCAAAAAGTTCACCGAGCAGAAAATTGAGCTGGCTGATTTCTCCGGCCGTAGCCTGCTCTCCTGCCGCGATCCGCAGGACCCTTTGACGCACGCTTGATGAATAGGGCCGGGATATGAATTGAAGCAGACGGACGCGCGGCGCACTGGGCGGGCCTGTAACGCGCACGAGCGCGGCGTCAACACCATCGAGGGACGTTCCGGCCATCAGGCCGACCAGCAGGCGTGTGCGGGACGGGCGTGAAATTTCACGACTGGATTTGCTTTTTGAGTTCGGCAAGCAGATTCAGGGCCTCGATCGGCTTCAGATTGTCGAGATCGGCCTCTTCGATCGCACGGACCACCTCAGAGTTCAATGGGGTGAATATCGTCAACTGTACGTCTTTGGGTTCCTGCCGTTTTTCGGCCAGCCTGCCGCTGACGCTGTGCTCGGCCTGCTCATGGCGCTTCAGCACTTCCCGGGCGCGTCCGATGACCGTCGCGGGAAGACCCGCCAGGCGCGCCACTTCAATCCCGTAGCTCTTGTCGGCACAACCCGGCTCAACCTTTCGCAGGAAGATGATGTTGGAACCCGATTCCTTGACAGAGACGTGATAGTTACGCACGCCGGGCAGCAGATCTTCCAGTTCCGTCAGTTCATGATAATGCGTTGCAAAGAGCGTCCGCGCGCGCGCGTGCGTCAGCAGATGCTCGACCACGGCCCAGGCAATGGCCAGGCCGTCGAATGTCGCTGTGCCGCGTCCGATTTCATCGAGCAGCACCAGGCTGCGCGGCGTCGCAGTGTTCAGGATGGTCGCCGTTTCCGTCATCTCAACCATAAAGGTCGAGCGTCCGCGCGCCAGGTTGTCTGAAGCGCCAATGCGCGTGAAAATCCGGTCGAAAACAGGGAGCTTGGCGCGCTCGGCGGGAACAAAGCTCCCCATCTGCGCCATCAGCGCGATCAGCGCCGTCTGGCGCAGGTATGTGGACTTGCCGCCCATGTTGGGACCGGTGACGATCAGCAGAATGTCCGAAGTCGGATTCAAATACAGATCATTGGGAATGAAGTGGCCGGATTCTTCCCGTGTCACGATGTGCTCGATGACGGGATGTCGCCCCTGGAAGATAACCATCTCGCCGTTATCGGAAAATTCCGGACGGCAATAGTTCCTTTCCGCAGCAAGATGCGCGAAGCAGGCCAGTACGTCAAGCTCAGCGAGCGCCTGGGCAGTCCGCCGAATGCGGCGTGCTTCGGCGCCCACCGATCTTCGAATTTCAACGAAGAGCTGGCGCTCGAGTTCCTGGCTCCTTTCCTCGGCGGTCAGGATTTTTTCCTCAAGCTCTTTGAGTTCCGGCGTGGTAAAGCGCTCTGCGTTCACCAGCGTCTGCTTCCGCTCGTAATCGCTAGGCACCAGGTGCAGGTTGGGCCGGGTGACTTCGATGTAATAACCGAAAACATTGTTGAACCGCACCTTGAGCGAATTAATGCCCGTGCGCTGGCGCTCGCGGGTTTCAATGGCGGCGATCAGTTGCCTGCTGTTACGGCTGATTTCGCGCAGGGAGTCAAGTTCGGCATGATAGCCCGGCCTGATCAGATTGCCTTCCGAAAGCAGTGCCGGCGGGTCAGGATGAATGGAGCGCTCAATCAGGTCATACACGTCCTTCAACTCATCCAGGCGTTCATGCAGTTCCTGGAACCTTTTTGCCCCAAAGCTCGTGAGGTACGTTCGGATCAGCGGCAATTGTTCAAGCGAGGCCTTCAGTGCCAGCAGGTCGCGCGCATTTGCGGATTCAAGCGAAACCCGGCCAAGAATGCGTTCGAGGTCCTGGATGCCGTTCAGAACGCGCCGGACCTCCTCCCGCGCGATGACGTTGCCGACCAATTCTTCAACCGCATCCAGCCGTGCCGTGATTTCAACCGGGTCGGTGGAAGGCCGCAGCAACCAACTCTTCAGTTTTCGCGCCCCCAGCGACGTGACACACTGGTCCATCACGGCCAGCAGCGTCGCGTGGCGTGGCCCTCCGGCCAGCGGCTCAACCAGTTCCAGGTTCCGGAGCGTGGCGGAATCGAGCACAAGCGAGTCGTTCTCCTGGTAAAAACGGATCGCGTCAAAGTGAAGCAGCGAGCCCCGCTGCGTCTCACGGACGTAATGGAAAATTGCTCCGGCAGCCCCGGCCGCCAGCGGATGACCTTCAAGCCCGTAACCGGCAAGCGATACCACTCCAAAATGGTCCTTCAGCAGCCGCTCTCCGTATTCGCTGCTGAAAACCCATTCTTCCAGGTGTGTTTCGGTGACCGGCGGCTCCGAGTCCGGAGAAAAATGGATTGAAGCATTTGTCGCCAGAAGCAATTCCCGCGGGCGCATCCGCACGATCTCTTCCATCAGGCGCTCGCGCCGGGAATCGCCGGTGATTTCCGTCACGCGAAAGTCTCCGGTTGAAAGGTCGGCGAAGGCCAAACCGATGGCGCTGTCCGATTCCGCCACCGCTGCGAGATAATTATGGTCGCGTGGCTCCAGCACCTGTGGCCCGGTGGCTGTTCCGGGCGTCACCACCTGAGTCACCTCGCGCTTTACCAGTTTTTTTGCCTTCTTCGGGTCTTCCATCTGGTCGCAGATCGCCACACGGTAGCCGCGCCGGATCAGCTTTGAAATATAGCCCTCCGCGGCATGATAGGGGACGCCGCACATCGGTACGGCCACCCCCTTCTCCTTATTGCGCGAGGTCAGAGTGATTTGCAGTTCTTTCGAGGCGACGATGGCGTCTTCAAAGAACAGTTCGTAGAAATCCCCCAGGCGGAACAGCAGAAGCGCGTTCGGATAACGCTCCTTGATGCCGTTGTACTGGCGCATGAGTGGCGTGGAGAATTCGCTCATGGGTAATGATAAGCGCGCCTATTATACCGTGTCGGTAGTTCAGGGACACAAGCGCGATTTTTCGTTGCTTAAGAATCAGAATGTTACAGCGTCGGAGCCAAGCGGAGCACATGAATGTCAGGCAACTGCCGGTACTTCTGGTCAAAATCCAAGCCATAACCGACGACAAAAACATCTGCAATTTCAAATCCCACATAATCCGCCCGCACTGGGACGATGCGGCGGGACCGCTTGTCCAGCAGCGCTGCCACGCGCAGGCTCCGCGGCTTATGGGCCAGCAGAACGTCTTCCAGATATTTAAGCGTGCGGCCCGTATCGAGAATATCCTCAATGATCAGGACGTCACGATCCAGAATGCTGACGTCCAGGTCCTTGGTGATTTTGACCTCGCCGGACGATTGCGTGCCCGAGCCGTAGCTCGAAATACCCAGGAAATCAACGGTGACATCGACTTCCATGTGGCGAATGAGGTCAGCCATAAATACCCAGGCGCCCTTCAGAACACCGACCATATGCGGGACCCGGCCGCGATAATCCAAGCTGATTTTTGCGCCCAGTTCGGCGACGCGCTGTTCGATTTCGTAGCGAGACAAGAGAACTTCCGGGGGCTGATTGATTCTGGCATGGTCCATTTTTGCCGGTCCTCCCGGCCCGGTAACAGTTCCTGAAAAATCGACAGCGTCGGGATTGCCCCGGCGCGAAGCTCCAAGGCGCCGTTCGAATCGGATGCTTTGGCGGACCCCCGTTCTGCTTCTGGTCCGGTTGCCGCCGTTGACGGGTTCGAGGGCCTCTGCTAAAGTATTCTATTCATTGTTATTGCAAAGGAGAACCTGTGGCAAATCACAAGTCCGCTCTGAAGCGCCTTGCTCAGACGCGCAAACGAACCGAACGGAACCGGGCGCATCGCTCCCGGGTGCGGCACCAGATCCGCGAACTTCGCCGTGCGCTCGATGCCAGGGACAAAGCACGCGCTGAAAGCCTGCTGAAACCTACGATCTCCCTGCTGGACCGCATGATTCAGAAAGGGATTCTCCATCCCAAAACGGCGGCGCGCTATAAGTCGCGCCTCAGCCTGCGGTTCAATTCCCTGTCCTGACGTAAAATGGCATAATCAAATACCTCGCGCTGAAAAAAGCAGAGCATTTCTGCGTTTCCTGGCGGAAACTTCTTGCGACATCAAGCAGACCCGTTGCGGACCACTCGCAGAATTCTATGCGCGCGAATCAGACCAATCACACGTTGGATCTCCAAAGGCTGGATCAGCGTGGCGCCTTCGCAGCAACTTCAGGTGCCGCTGTAATCTGCCAAACCAGAAATTCCAGCAGGATGGTGGAATCCTTCCACGACGACTTGATTCCAAGGTCCGCCTGATGGACCAGCGTCAATGCCCTGAGCAATTCCTTGTGCGTATATCGCCGCTTTGCCACGGGAGCGATTTCCCACGTGGCATAAGGATTTGACTGCCGTCCCCATCCGCCGCCGTAGCCCGCCGGGCCGGTGGATTTCAGCGCCTGCCGGAAAAGGTCCCCGATGGACCAGAGAAGCAGCGTTTCCGCCACCTTCCCGGCCACAAGCGAGCGCAGAAATTGCAAGGCTTCTGCGCAACGCCTCTCGGCAATGGCGCGCAGCATCTTGCCGACTTCGTGCTCTTCCTGAAAGCCCGCAATGATCTGAAGGTCTGATGGCTCAAGACGCGTCCTGTCTGCCAAGGCCGTGATCAGCTTTTCGAGTTCTGTGCGCATCCACAACAGGTTCACGCCTTGCGGATTAGGATCACGCGACGAGGCACCCGGCAGGAATTTCGCCGCAATTGTCTCCGCCAGCCCGGCGTCAACTTCGATTCCCGAGCGGTGCAGAAATTCCTCTGCCCAGGCCGCCGCTTGCCGCACGGAAAGCGGCCGCATCTCCACCAGCGTCGTCTTCCTTTCGAGAAGCTGGATGAACTTCCGGCGGCGGTCAGGCTCGACAGCGAAGAAGATCACCGTGGCGTAGGGTGAGGGGCGCTCAAGATAGGCCGCGAGAGCTTCGGTATCCTCTTCTCCGGCATGCTTAAAATCTTCTGTATCTGAAATCAGAAAGAAACTGTGTCCGCCCAGCATGGGAACCTGCTGGGCAGCCTGCAGTTCTTCTTCAAGCCGGCCGGACTCGAACTCAATTTCCGTCAGGCACCACGCACGGGATTCTTCAGGAATGGCTGCACGCACGGCCTCTCGGCACTCCTGATGCAGGAACCTGTCCGGCCCCCTCAGGAAATACGCAGCCGCCAGCCCGCCTTTGCGCAGCGTGGCAATGAATTCATCGGGACCCATCACAATGAGTTTACTTGGAAACAGGAAGGATTGTAATCGCGAAGATCAGAAGGCTGAAGGATCGGTTTACGCATTGCCCCCGCTGTGCGCATAACTTCAGGGGCTGTCGCCCCTATTTGGGAGCAGCCGGCGCATTCGAGTCTGGGTTTGGTTTCGCATCCGGGCGGTGCTCAAGCTGCGGCTTCGAATTACCCATCATCGCGCCAAGGCTGCCCAGTCCGCCCAGGTTTCCGAGGCTGCCCAGTTGGCTGAAGTCAATGGGGCCGACCAGGTTCACCACTGTCAGTTCTTTAGGCTCAGCCGCCACGACGGCCATTCCCACAATCTGCCCGCCTTCCTCCATCACGTAAATGCCGGTGGTCTCGCCCGATTTCTTTTCTTCCACATGGACCATCGGCTTCCAGCCGCCTGATTGGAGCTGGTTCATCACGCTATCGAGATCGGCTTTGGTGTACCCGCCCGGCGCTGCAAATTCAAAGTTCCTCACATAGATCCCCTTCAGCCGTTGAATCATGTCGGCCGCCGCAAGCTTTTTGCCGGACTTCAAGGTGCTCGCTTTCTGCTGCATTTGCTCTGCCGCAAGCTTCAGCATTGGTCCTTCAAGGCTTACGTTCGCAACCTGCGAGGCCTTGGCGGCCAGTTTATCCAGTTGGCTCAATTCGAGCTTGGCGTTTTGTGCAAAAACGTTCGCACCGGTTAAAGTAACGCCCGCAAGCAGCATCGCAGCCAGCAGCGCATGGTGTTTCCATTTCGAGGAAAGACCGGTGATTGTTTTCATATATCACTCCATTGCTGATTTTGTGTTTTTGGGACCGCTCAGCGCCTGCACCGTAGCCTGTTGCGCCCGCTGCAAGGCTGTGTTGAGTTCTTTGTTCGTAATCCGCAAGGCGAAAATCGCTTCCTGGGTTGCACGCTCAGCCTCCGCGCGTCTGCGCTGCTCATGCTTGTACCGGACGACGCCCAGGATTGCAACAGCGCATACCGCCACCACAGCCACCCAACGCAGCACCGGCCGCCAAAAAAGCGCAGAGACCCGCTGCGTGCTGACCGATTGCGTCTGTTTTGTCTCAAGCCGCGCAACCACCCGCTCCGCAAAGCCTTGGGGCGGCTCCCTGCGCCTGAAAAGCTTGCGCAAGTCGTCCTCAAGCGGCTTCATACCCTGACTCCTCCCATCGAGCGGGACAGCTTAGTGCGCAGCACTCCGAGCGCCCGATCGATCGTACTCTTCACCGTGTTCAACGGCATTTCCATGACCTCGGCGATTTCTTGGAGTTCCATTTCCTCCTGATAGCGCAGGATCAGCGCCATGCGCGGCTTCTCTGGCAGGCTGCCCACCAGTTTCCATAACTTCTTCCTGAGCAGCGGATCAAAATCCTGGTCTGCGGCTGCCGGTTCCGGCGCATCCTCCAGGCTGAGCATTCCGTCCGTCTGCTTCCGGCGCGCGCGGTCAATCGAGCGGTGGCAAGCCACCTTCCTCAGCCAGAACCGCAGATGCGCGCCGGACTTGATCGCCGGCAGGTTGCGGTACAGGTCAAGGAAAACTTCCTGCGCCACATCTTCCGCCATCGACGGGTTCCTCAGGAAGTGGAGCGCCAGGCTGTAAACCATCGACTGATGCTCGCGGACAATTTCGCCGAACGCCGAACGATCTCCGGCGACGCACCGCGCGAGGGATTCTTCCACTGCCTGGTCGGCAACTTTGCTCAACTACCCTCCCGTCTATTCTCTATTACGCAAACGGGAGAGAAACAGGTGCGATTTTTTTGGAGATTTACTGGCGGGTGATTGAGTGATTAGCGGTTGGAAAGTCTGCCAGAACCGGGGTCTTTGCGTCCGGAGGGAGAAACAGAAGCTGAAAAGGGATATTTCACGCGGCATGCATCAGATACATCACGGCCACAACGCCCACAGTTGCCAGGACAGCCGACTCAACAAGGTCGAAGGTAACGATAATCCGCTCCATCTTTGGCCCCACGTTGAAGGCGGAGAGGCCCCTGGCCCTGCCGCCGAATTCGTCCGCAGCCCAGATCGCCAGATGGATCGCTGCAAAGACTACAAGCACGATTTTCCACGCCAGCGGCCGCCACAGGGACCAGGCCGCCAGGACCAGCAGCCAGAAAATGCCTTCGACCCGCAGTGCGCGCAAGGGTGGAAACCAGCGGCTGATCCAGGAATCCGGACGCTGGTTCCAGTCCTTCAGGATCCTCCCGGTCGAAAGATGGATCAGAAGCATCAACGGCGTGTATGCAGCAACGACCACAGCAAGAATTTTCATAGCGCCCTGGTTTGATCAATCATACGTTCCGCCAACGGGAGAAGCTCCCGCCAGGTGCGAATCTACATGCTAACCCGACCAGCTCTTGGCGACTATTGGTTTGTGACTTTTGTCATATGCCTGTTTCAATCTGCGCCGTGTAATGAAGTTATCGGCGGAGCAGTGCGGAACCGGAAAACGATGGGGCACCGCCCGCAGGAAATATCTGGATGAGGAGACGAGAATGAGCATTGACACTCAACGCACCGTAGCGGAGATTGCGCTTGAAAAGCCTGAAGCTGCGGCTGTTTTTGAAAAGCTCGGCATTGATTACTGTTGCGGAGGGAAGAAACCGCTCGAAGCGGCCTGTCAGGCGGCGGGCCTCGATGTGTCTCAGGTTGCCAGCCTGATTGAGAGTGCCAGTGCCGCAAGGCAATCGAGGCCCGAAAACGGAAACTGGAGTGAGCAGTCGCTTGCAAGCCTGGTGGATCACATCGTGCAAAAACATCATGCGTATTGCCGCTCGGAATGTCTGCGGCTCGAACCCCTTTTGGCAAAAGTAGTTTCGGTGCATGGTGAACATCATCCGGAACTCGGTGAAGTTCAGGCGCTCTTCAAACAACTGCGCGACGAACTCAGCATGCACATGATGAAGGAAGAACACATGCTGTTTCCTTACATCATCGGCCTCGAGGAAGCGGCGAAAAACCACACGGCGCCTCCTCGCGCACCTTTCGGCACAGTTCACAATCCCGTGCGCATGATGGTTCAGGAACATGACGACGCCGGCGACCTGACTAAACAGATCCGCCGCCTCGCCCGGAACTTCAACCCGCCGGAAGACGCCTGCAACAGCTTCAGGGCGCTCTATCAGGGGCTCGACGCGTTTGAGGCCGACCTGCACCAGCACATTCACCTGGAAAACAATCTGCTCTTCCCGCGCGCAATCGCCATGGAAGACGCACAGCAATCATAGCAGCTGCCATTTGTTTCCCGCGCTGATTTGAAATCCGCCCGTCAGGCGAGGCTGACGGGCGTTTTTCTTTTTCCAGGCGAGAGCACTTCAGGCAAAGGTGCGCGATGTATCACCAGATCAGCGCGGCGGGAGACTTACCGGAAAGCACGTCCTCATCGAGGTCGTATCCGAAGCCGGGCGCGGGACTGAGCTCGACATAGCCGCCCTTGGGCTGCGGCTCGCCCTTCAGCAGCGGCTTGCCGCCCTGCGCGAAGATGTCCACAAATTCCGCCCGCTGCGCATTGGGCGTGGACATCACAAAATGATACGTGGGCGCTCCCACGCCGTGCGGAATCACCGGCAGGTCACAGGCGCCGGCCATGGCGGCGATCTTCTTCAGTTCCGAAAGCCCGCCCGCGCGGTAGATGTCCGGCTGGAGGATGTCCACCGCTTTCTTTTCAATCAGGTCGCGGAAGCCGTAGCGCGTGAATTCGTGCTCGCCGCCGGTGATCATGATCTCCGGCACGGCGTCCTTTATCCTGCGGTAGGAATCGATCTGGTCTGGCGGCACCGGCTCTTCAATCCATAACACCTTGAACCCGGCCACAGCCTTGGCGAGCGCAATGGCATACGGAACGTCGAGCGCCATGTAGCAGTCCAGCATGATGTCGCCCTCCGGGCCGATCAGTTCGCGCGTCCTGGCGACAAGTTCGATGTTCTTCTTTAAGCCTTCCTGGCCGTCGGCCGGCCCGTGCGGAACGGCCAGCTTCACGTGCCGGAAGCCTTCCTTCAGGTGCCGCTCGGTCAGATTGCCCGTGACGTAGACCGGGATGCGGTCTTTCGTTTGCCCGCCGGCAAGCTGATATACCGGCGCACCCAGCGCCTTGCCCATCAGGTCCCACAGCGCAAGATCAACCCCGCTGATGGCTTCAATCACCACTCCTTTGCGCCCATAGAATTGCGATGCGCGGAACATCTGCTCCCACAGCAGTTCGATCTTCGAAGGGTCTTTGCCGATGAGCAGCCCCCTGAACTGTTCATCGATGATGGCCGCGGCCACTCTTCCTTTGCCGCCGCCAACCGTCCCGAGGCCGCGCAAGCCCTCATCGGTGACAATCTCAACAATCGCCGCCGACATAGGCCCAAACCAGCTCGAGCGCTTCGGCTTGTATTCCGGATAGATCGACATCGGGTTCGCAATCACGCCTTCGCTCAGCCACGAGGCGCTCATCGGAACCACATGGACTTTCACTTCGGTAATCTTCATCTCATCTCCCCTTGGTCCATGCACCCCAGCCTTCGTTTTCCATGCTGCCGGTTTCTTCGTGGAACTGACCCAGGAACCGTCGCGCCTGAGGGCCGACCCACGGCGCAAATTCAGCGCAGCGTGATCACGCTGACCTCAAACGGCCCGAGGGCTGTCTCATCGCGCACCAGCCGCGCCGTGCCCACACCCGATTCCGCCGTCTCTTCGTCCACATACTGTTCGCTCGCCCCGGCTGCCCCCGGCAGCGAAACCTCCACTGCCCGGTTGCGCTTGTTGATCAGCAGCAGCTTGTGCCGGCCCGACTTCGTCACAAAGCCCTGCGCGTAAACGGCCTCGCTGCCGCCTTCCGTCTTTACCAGCCGGTCGCCCGCACCGAAATTGTCATGCAGAAGTTCCAGCACCCAGAAGCGCGCGTTCGGCTGGCCGGTCGTCCAGTTCACCATCGAGACGCTCGGAAACTGCGTCGGGTAACCGACCAGTTGCGATTCGCCGGCCACTTCGACCCCCTGCTTGGCCAACTCCGCGTACAGATAGGCGTACATCGCCCCGCACAGATTCCAGTAGCCGTTCGGAATCGGCCGCACCAGGTGGTCCGCCGTGTCGTAAGGCAGAATGCATCCGAGTTCATCGGTGTCGGTCTGGGTCGCGGGCGAAAGCCGCTCGCAAATCACCTGGATGTATCGCACCGTGTCCAGAAAGCGCTCAGCCTGATCAAAGAAGGTGTACTGCCAGTCATGGATGTCCTGCCCCTGTGTGGGACTGGCGTAAAAGTGATAGGAGATCATGTCCAGCGGAGCGCCCGCCCTGTGGTTCTGAGGGTTCAGGAAATACTCAAAGAATTTCGGATTGATTGAAGGCGCGGCCAGCGCGGCGCCGACAAACCGTATGTCTGGATCAACTTTATGAATCGCCGCCGTCACGGCATCGTAGAGCCGCGTGTAGAATTCCGGGCTCATGTGGTGCTCAAAATCCACTTCATTCAGCACTTCCCAGTACTGGATTTTGTAATGGTGGCCGGACTCGTGCCGATGGCCGTATTCGTCGGTAAATCCGCCCTGCGTGTACCAGCCGACCAGCCGCGCATAGTAGTCCGCCACTTCCTTCATGCTCGGGTCGCGCAGTTCCGTCCCCTGCTCGTAGCTCCAGTCCACCTGATCGGGATTCGACGGATACGCCGCCGGCTTCGGCGTCTTCCACATCCACTGCGGGATGGTGCTGAAGTTGATGATCACCGAATGCCCCGCCTGCGCGTTCATGAAGTCTTCCATCATGGGGTCGGTCAGCGAGAAGTCCCAGGAGGTCTTTCCGTTGGCGGGCGGCTCAAGCTCGGCCACGGCGAGCTTCGGATAAGGCAGCCACGGAACGTAACGCACGTAGTCGGCGCCGAGCGCCTTCAGGTTGGCATAAACCCGGTCGTGGATTTTCGATCCCGGCCGCAGCGGCGGGTTCACCACCACCTGCAGCGTCGGTGTGGTCTTTGAAGTCTCCTGCACCGCCGCCCAGTCCACCTGAACTCTTGCCGCCGCTTGCGCAAACGTAAAACGGGCCGTCAGTGCCATAGCTGCAAAAGTCAAAACGAATGGCAGTGTCCGCGTGAATGTGATCTTCATCAGGGGGTCCCTCCGCGAAGAGTGTTGATTGTGGTTCCACTGGATGTCGCCTTGCCGCAAACTTATGCCCCGCAGGGTAACACAAAATTCCCGGTCCTTTGAATGGCAGTTGAACCCGAGCCGCCGGAGGTATTTCCTGTAGCTCGTGAGGCGAGGTGTATATTAGAAGCAGCCGGACTTCAATCGAATTGGGAGAACCCCGTTGACTTCCACGCAGCAGGCCATCGGCCTCGTCGTGTTGATCGTCATTTGCTTCGCTGCCGCGGCCATTGGCTCCGCATTCACGACTCCCTCAGTCCCCGGATGGTACGCCTCGCTCACAAAGCCTGCCTGGACGCCGCCCGCCTGGGTGTTCGGCCCCGTATGGTCGGCGCTCTATCTCGCCATGGCGTTCGCGGCGTGGCTCGTCTGGCGCAGGGCGGGATTCTCATCCGCCAGAGGAGCGCTTATGCTCTTTGCGGCCCAGCTTGTGCTGAACGTCTGCTGGTCGGCAATCTTCTTCAGGGTGCACAGGCCCGGACTCGCCTTTGCAGAAATCCTTTTGCTTTGGCTGATGATTCTTGCCGCGACGCTGGCTTTCCGCCCTCTTTCCCGTGCGGCGGCATGGCTGATGGTCCCGTATCTTCTCTGGGTAGCCTTCGCCGCAACGCTCAATTATTCCATCTGGAAACTCAACGCCTGAGACCTCCAGCCGATTTTGCGTGGACAACCGGCATCAGCATGCTTGCGGTAAGCGGGGGCTTACAGCGCCAAGAAGACCGCTGCGTGCGCCTCGAAACCCCGTTAAGATGAAAGCATGACCTACGATGCGATTTTGTGGATTTCTTTTGGCGGTCCGGAAAAGAAAGAGGAAGTTATCCCGTTTCTTGAAAATGTTTTGCGGGGCAAGAATGTTCCGCGCGAGCGCATGATGGCCGTGGCGGAGCACTATTACCATTTCGGCGGCAAAAGCCCCATCAATCAGCAAAACCGGCGATTGATTGCGGCGCTTGAAGCGGAACTCGCCGCGCGCGGCCTGCAACTTCCCATCTATTGGGGCAACCGCAACTGGCACCCGCTGCTCACCGATACGGTGATGAAAATGAAGGCCGACGGAGTGCGGCGGGCGCTTGCATTTGTCACCTCCGCTTACAGTTCCTATTCAAGCTGCCGGCAGTATCTTGAGGACATTGAAAACGCGCGGGCGGCCGCGGGCGACGATGCGCCGGTCATCGACAAAATACGGCCCTTTTACAATCATCCGCTCTACATTGCGGCCACGACGGAACAGGCGCGCGCTGCACTCGAACAGTTGCCACCTGAAAGGCGCAGTGCCGCGCATGTGGTTTACACTGCGCACAGCATTCCGCTTGCGATGGCGAGGAATTCCCGTTACGCAGAACAACTGCTCGAGGCCTGCCGGCTGGTTTCTGCGAACCTTGGAAGGTCCGGGGACCCGCTCGTCTATCAAAGCCGCAGCGGGCCGCCTTCGCAGCCCTGGCTCGGCCCGGATATTCTCGAGCACCTGCTCACGATCAAAGCCAAGGGAGAGACTACGGACGTGGTGATTGTTCCAATCGGGTTCGTTTCAGACCATATCGAGGTGCTCTACGACCTTGATACCGAAGCGCGCCGGCTTTGCGACGAGCTTGGCATGAATATGGTTCGCGCGGCAGCAGTCGGAAACAATCCCAAGTTCGTCACCATGGTCCGCGAACTGATTCTTGAAAGGACCGGCGAAAATCCCGAGCGGCCCAGCTTGGGAACGCTTGGCCCATGTCCGGACGTCTGTCCGCCCGGCTGCTGTTTGCCGCGGCCTTAGCCTGCGGTTCTAAACGTTTTCCCGCGGGGCTACCTTCATCGCCAATGTCGCGACAGCCACGGCGCATATCACGGGCACCCAAAGAATATTCCGCAAACCAGTTGCGGCGAGTGTGCCGCAGATGCTTGGGCCGGCCGTTCCGCCCACCAGCGATACAGCCATAATCGCGCCAAATACTGTCCCCGTCCTTTCCGGAAACCGGTCACCCGCAACGCCGAGGCCTGTGGGATAGATGGGAGCAAGGCCAAGCCCGATCAACGTGATGCCCGCTACGGCGCCTGCAAATTCGTGGCTGGTGAATGCGATCATGGCTCCCGTAACGGTGATGGCGGTCGAGATAAGAATCATCCTGCGGCTGCCCAGCAGGCGAAGGAGAAATGATGCCGTCAGTCGCCCAATGCCGATGGCGGCGCTCAATCCCACCAGCGCCCAGTTGGCGCGGCCGGGCGCGGCGTTGAAGACTCCGGCGACGATTTTTCCCGCCCAGACAAACATGCTGTTTTCGCTGCCCGACTCGAAAAAGAGAAGCGCCCCGAAGAGCCAGACGAGGGGATGGTTCAATACGCGGAGCAATTCGCGCAAACGCGTTCCGGCGTAGGTTGGTGCAGGGAAGCGAAAGATCAGCACGGGAGCCAGAATGATTCCCGTCGCAGCGGCAAGAAGATGCAGTACCGGTGCCGTTCCTAAGCTGCCGCCCAGAGTGGACATCAGCAGCGGCGATGCCAGCGCGCCCAGGCTGAAGGAAAATCCCAAAAGGTTCAATGCCGCGCCGCGCCCTGAGGCGCTCAGGTCCGCGACGAGTGCATTAGTTGCGGTGTTCAGGATGCCCCCGCCGAAGCCGTAAATCAGGGCTGCCGCCGCGAGCGCCGCGTAGGAATGGAGCGATGGCATCAGGCCAACGGCTCCTGCCACCATTGCCAGCCCGACCGCCAGCACCGGTTTTGCGCCCGTGGTGTCCAGCGCCGGCCCCACCAGAATCGTTGCTGCCAGAATGCCCGCGAGCGGCAGCGATCCCAGTCCGCCCGCCTGCACGTAATTCACTTCGAGCGACGGCAGCAGGGAGCCCATCAGCAGCAAGACGACGCCAAAAATGAACATGCAGGCGTTCGCTGTCAGCACGAGGGCGAGCCGGCGAACCTCAACCGTGCCTGTCGTGCCGTTTGTGGAAAGTCCTGTCAATCCGGCTCCTGTCTCGTTCGGGCGGCGAGCGGCCACCTGGTCGGTGTTCGGATGATGCGGTTCAGGGAAGTCAAAACGTCTACGCGGAGGCGCAGAAATGCGAAGAAAGAACCGTCCTTCGCGCGCTCGCCGACGAACACCTTCGAAGTTTTGGGGCTTTTCGTCTTGCGCCTTCGCGTGAGATTACGCCTTCAAAGATTTTGTCTTTGCGCTGCCAACCGGTCGCAATAATCGAACGCCAGCCTGGCCGCACCGAGGAGGCCTGCCCGAGTGCCCAAGCGGCTGCGCACCACTCGCACCTGCTTAACGGCCAGCGGCTGCCCCCATTTTCTCATAGTTTCGCGGGCGGTTTTCAGGACCAGATCGCCGGCCGCTGCCACGCCTCCGCCAATGACGATCATTTCGGGGTTGAGCACGTCGACCAGATTCGCAAGACCCAGTCCGAGATAATGTCCAGCACGCTCCAGGACCGCTCTTGCTCTGCGATTGCCTTGCCGCGCCATTGTGGCCAGATCGCGCGCTGAAAGCGGCCTGCCGAATTCCTTTTTCGCCGCCAGCGCGATTCCTGTGCCGCTGGCGTGGGCCTCAAAGCAGCCGATGGATTTGTAAATCAGCTGATACTTGTCGCGAAGCGCCATCCAGCCCACAGCGCCGGCAAGTTCGCCGTGCCCGCGTACGAGCCGTCCGTCTGTCAGGATGCCTGCGCCGATGCCAGTTCCCACGGCTAGAAAGATCACGTCGCGGCAGTTGCGCGCCGCGCCCTGCCAGGCCTCGCCCACCACGAATGCGTTGCGGTCGCTTTCCACGAGCGTGGGCAGGCGGAACTTCTTCTTCAGGGTCGGCCCGAGCGGCATGCTCCGCCATCCCGCAATGTTCGGCGCCCACACTCGGCCATCCGGCCAGGCCAGTCCGGGCACATCAACCCCGATCGCGCCGACGCCTTTTGAAGGCATCCGACCGAGCAGTTCAATGATCGCTTCGACGACTTTGAGTCCGCCGGCCGAAGGCGTCGGCACTTCGGCATAGCCGGAAACAGTTCCTCTGCGGCTGATGCGGGCGGCGGCGATTTTTGTGCCGCCAAGATCCACAGCCCAGATCGCGTGAGGTTTGAGCGGCATCACCTTTCCTGAGTGCTCCACGGTTCTCACAAATTGTTGGCGCTGGCGAATTCTGCGATCAAAACTCTCATCGCGGCTCAGAGTTTCCTGCTCCTGGCTACGGTCGTTTTGTCTCCCATGGCTCACCCCTGCCGAATGCGACTGAACAAACAGCCCAAGACGAACTTTACCGGTTTAAATCGGGGGTCGGTTTTACACCCGCGGCAAGCTTTTGAGCAATGACCTCTTTTCGAAAAATATCACTTGGATAATCCTTCGTCCGATGATATACATATTACGAAACTAGCTTTCGTTCAATTAGAACTTTGCGTCGTAAGAGGTTGCGAGCTCTCCTCAGTTGCACTATCGCGACCGCGATTTTTGTATAGGTACAACTAACCTCCTTAGTCTTCCGATTCCTCACCGCCCCTGCGTCGGAAGCTTTTGGCCCCAAGGGCCGTTGCAGTAAAGGGTCGAGGGCAATTCCGCAATCTGGAGGAACCATGCAAAGCACGTATGCGTCCAGGTGGAGCAGTCCCCTGCTCGCGGTGCAGAAGGCAGCGCTTTTGTCCGTGATGCTGGGGCTCCTCTTTTTTGGCTTTGCGCAGTGGGTCCACGCGCAGGCAGTAACTGCAGGATTTACGGGGGTTGTGACAGACCCTTCGGGCGCCGCGATTCCCGGAGCAAAAGTAACGGCAACCGATACAGCGCGAGGCACTACTTACACGACGGAAACCAACAGCGCCGGCGTGTACAACCTTCCTCAGCTTCTTCCGAGCACATACACCGTAAAAGTTGAAGCCCAGGGATTCACCACGGCGACGCGAGCCGGCATCACTCTTCAAATGAACCAGCTTGCCCGCGTGGACTTCAGCATGAAGGTCGGGGCGGTCACTCAGACGGTTGAAGTGACCGGGGCGCCGCCCTTGCTCCACACCGACACCATGCAGCTCAACACCGTGATCACCGGCAAGGTCAATGACTCGCTTCCGCTGGCCACGCGGAATTATGTGGAACTGACGCTGCTGGCGCCCGGAAGCACAAATCCCAATCCCCAAACCTTTACAGGACCGCAAACCACCACCGCGAGCGGCAGGCCGTACATCAACGGCAACCGCGAACAGGCTGACAATTTCCTTCTGGACGGCATGGATAACAACCAGGTGTCCGACAACCTCGTTGGATACACGCCGAGCGTTGACGCCATCCAGGAATTCAACATGATCACGCAGAACGCTCCTGCCGAGTACGGCAACTTCATGGGCGGGATTATCAGCGCCACCATCAAATCCGGCACCAATGAATTGCACGGCGACATTTTTGAATTTCTGCGCAACGATGTCCTGAATGCCGCGAATTGGTCCGACAACATTACAAGCCCTGCCGCGCCCAAGGCCAAGCTGCGGTGGAACGAGTTTGGCGGAACCATCGGTGGTCCCATCAAAAAGGACAAGCTGTTCTTCTTCGGCGATTATCAGGGCTCGCGGTACGACACGCCGTCGTCAACAGGCCTGATCACGGTTTTCACGCCGCAGGAGCGCAACGGCGATTTCTCGCAGATTTGTAACTCCTTCAATTCCGCAGGGGTGTGTACAGACGGCATCCAGCTTTACAATCCTTATAACGTGACGAACGGCAATCGGGCCATCATTCCCTTCAACAACCTGGCCCAGGCTGGACTGACTGAGAATCCGGCAGCTAAAGCGATCCTGACCTCAAGTCTTTACCCTGCGCCGATTAACAATAATCTGCGGTTCAATCAGCTCAACACGACGCGGAGCGAAACCTTAGGCGATCAATTTGACATCCGGTCCGACTATAACGCGACGGATAAGGACCGCATCTTCGGCCGCTTCTCCTGGAGCAGGCAGGACAGCCCATCAACCAACTCGTTTCCATTATTTTACGGTTCCTTCTACAACGCGCCGACGCGCAACGGCGTGCTTGACTGGACCCGCATGTTTTCTCCCACGCTGGTGAATGAAGCCCGCTTTGGCGTGAACTATGTCAAGCTCCACAACGGCGGGCAGGATATCGGCAAGGGTAACCTCGGCCAACAGTTCGGCATTGCCGACAACATCGCCGGACTGCCATCCATTCAGGGATTCGCTTACGCGAGCTCTATTGGAAGCGCCAACGTGGGGACCCAGCAACTGTTTGCCAATACGGTGATTCAGGCGTCAGATGCGCTGATCTTAACGCGCGGCCACCACACAATCCACACCGGAGTTGAATATTGGCGGCAGCGCATCAACATCTACTATGCAGGAAACTACGGCCGGACAGGAATTATCAACTTTGACGGCAGATGGACCGCAGGGCCCGCGGACACCGCTGGATCCAGTGCAACGGCGGGTTTCCCTGAAGCCGATTTCTGGCTCGGCCTTCCCGAAGCCGTCCAGCGCGGGGTCATTTCAGGGACTTGGGGACAACGCGCCAATGTTATCGCCACGTACATTCAGGACGACTGGCGGACCACAAATGATTTGACCCTCAATCTCGGGCTTCGCTACGAAACCCACACCCCATGGGGCGAAGTCCACAACCGCCAGGCGAATTTCGGGCCTATAACCGGCACAGAATATTTCGCAGGGAAGTCCGGCTGCCCTTACAACAATTGCGATGCGCTCTATAACAGTTACAATGCCGGCTATGACTTTCAGCCGCGATTTGGATTTTCCTATTCACCGGAGTTCCTCGGCAAAACGACGGTCGTCCGGGGAGCATACACCTGGTCCACCTATCTGGAAGGAACAGGGACGAACCTGCGCCTTCCGCTGAACCCGCCCTTCAACGAGGAGTTCAGCAATATTTACGATAACCTGACCTTCCCGGGGTCCACCCTGGACGAAGGATTTTCAAAACTTGCCTCCCCAACGGATCCATTCGCAGGCGCCGTTATCCGCCTCTGGGACCCGAACGTCAGGCCCGCGCTCTCGCAGCAGTGGAACTTCTCGATCGAACACCAGTTCCCGGCTCAGACCGTGGTACAACTGGGTTATGTGGGCCAGAAGAGCACGCATCTGATGGTTCCCATGCCTTACTTCCAGCTTCGACTGCCCGGCGAGGCCGGCTGTCCTTCAACCGCGACCAGCCCGTGCCCGAGCCCATATCTTTCCGGCAACCCTGCACTGGCCAGCATTGGGCAGATTTCCGGGACAGAGTCCAACGGGGTCAATCGTTACGATGCCTTACAGCTTGTGGTTCAGAAGCGTCCGACCCATGGACTCCAGTATCAGGTGGCATACACGTATTCCAAGTGCATGACCAACTCAAGCGGCTATTACGGGTCCTGGGGCGGCCAGGTGACCCCCACCAATCCGTACTGGCAGAACCTCTATGACTCTGCGGCTGAATGGGGGCCCTGCTACTGGGATGTTACCCATCTGCTGAGTGCCTATGCCGTCTATGAAATGCCATTCGGGACCAAGCATGCCATCGGAAAATCGTGGAACCCCGTAGTCAACGGGGTCCTCGGCAACTGGCAGGTGAGCGGGATACTCCAGCTTCGCGGCGGTTTCCCGACCACGGCCTTTGCCAGCGATGTTTCCGGCACTCAATCCCGGAATGCGAGGGCGGATTGCGTCGCGCCCCCAAGCTATCCGAAAACTCCCGTTGCCACCGGCGGTCTTCAGTGGGTCAGTCCGACGGGATTTGAGCAACCTGCCGCCGGGACATTCGGAAGTTGCGGAAACTCCACAATTCGTGGGCCGGGGCTTCACACGTTTGATTTGAGCGTGGCAAAGTCCTTCCCATTCACAGAGAGCAAACATCTGGACTTCAGGGCGGAGTTTATCAACTTTACCAACACGCCCATTCTCAATGGCCCCGCGCCGTGGATCGGTCCCGGGTTCGGCGAAGTTACCAGCTCGCAGGGAGCCCGGACCATCCAGTTCGGCCTGAAGCTCTATTACTGACGGGGCCTGTTAAGGCAGATGTTAACCCGGCCGCTGCGTCTGCCCTGAAAATGCAGATGCGGCGGCCTTTTCTTTTGGAGAAGTACTGAGGCGTGGCCGATTCGAAAGACTTCCCTGGCGAGGTTCGCTACCGTCTTGTAACCGAAATATGCATCATAATTCGGCACGTCAAGGTCATGCTGACGGAAGCGAAGCATCCCGGTGTTTGCCTGAGAAGGAATCCCGAGAGCCTTCGCGGCGGTCAGGGTGACGCTCCATCGACCCGGACAATCTTCTTTCATTACGCCACAATAGCTGAAAGGTGCGTATCAGTTGGGTTGCTTCATTAATTCCCGCGCTGTGTTTTGGAGGGTTTGTTCCTTCTTGCTGTCAAGCCTCTGGAAAATCGCCATCTCGCGCTTCTGGTTTTCAGCATCGTGCAGCCGGGCATAAACCTGGGCCAGCACGTAATGAGGTTCTTTGGCGTTCGGATCAAGTTCTGCGGCTTTCACAAGTTCTTCTCGCGCCTGCTCCAGGTTTCCAATCGCCAGGTAGCATTTGCCGAGGTCAAGGCGGGGAGGAAGGAATTCCTGATTGCCTGCTACCGCGATCTTGAGCAATGGGAGCGCTTCGGCAGGCTTCTGATTTCTCAGAAGAATGTCTCCGAGTTCATAATTGGCCATGGGATTATTGGGGTCTTCCTGCAAGGCCAGACGGAGTTCCTGTTCCGCTTCCGCAAACTGCACGTTGTTGAAGTATGCCTGCCCCAATTCAAAATGAACTCCGGGAAAGTCCGGCTGCTCCTTCAAAATCGCCTTGTATTCCTCGATTGCTTTTGGATACTGCTGATCCTGGGCGTACGATTCCGCCTTCAGGGAGCGGACGAGGACAGAATTGGGGGCCAGATCTGCGACTCGTTGAAATGCATTCATGGCCTGCGTCCGGTAAATTTTGGCCAACTGATACCACGCCTTTGAATCATCGGGGTGCGCCTTGACGATCGCCTCCAGGTTCTCAATCGCCTCAAGGTTGCGGCCAAGAGATTCCAGCACCATCGCTGAGTAATAATGAGCGCGGCGGTCATCGGGATGCGCCTTTAATTCCGCGTTGAATGCGCTGAGGGCCTTTTCGTATTCATTGAGGCCGTAATAAGAGAGACCGAGGTAAAGATTCACGCCGGGGTAATCGGGTGATGCTTGAAGGGCCTGCTGAAAGACCTCGATGGACTGGTCGAACTTCAGCTCCGTCTGGTAAACAATGCCAAGGCGTTTGAGGATTTCCGGCTGGTCAGGGAATTGTTTGAGTGCCTGCTGATAAACACTCTCTGCTTCAGCGTATTTCTGGCTCTTTTCGAGGGCTGCAGCGCGCGCGAGAAAACTCTCCAGGGCCTGCGGCGATGCGCGCAGAGGTGCAAAACCTAAGAGCAGAAACAGAAGAACCCGGAAGGCTGGAGCAACCGGTTTTGAGAATGTACTCCTTCGCTCCATGGCTGATCTCCGCCGATGGCCTCTCGGCCAGAATAACACAACCGCATGTGAGGCAGGCACCTCCATGCAACTCCTTCAAATGCACCTGCTGCTTTGTAATGAAAGACGATAGATAAAATCGACGAATATCACCCTGAGAGCAGCGGAGGGTCCCCACATTTCTTTTCGGGCGAATCCTGGGATGCTTCGCTCAGCATGTCATTGACGCGCCGAATTATGCTGCATATTTCCGCTGCATGAAACTGGAAAAAGCGGAGTTTATTTTGCGGTGGCCATACGCTCATAACGGCCCAATGCTGTCGCTGTGGATTGCAACAGCATTTCGCCGTTGCAACAAGCGTCCTAAACTGTCAACATGTGACGAGCAGTATGCGTTGGAAACTGGCATCGGCAGACGAAGAGAAATCAGCAGCGCTGGCCCGCGAATTGGAAGTCCCGCCGCTTCTTGGGAAGCTCCTGTTGCTTCGCGGAATTGCCGACCCTGAGGCTGCGTACAACTTTCTGAATCCTCGCCTTAGTCAACTGCACAATCCGTTCCTGATGGCGGATATGGATCGCGCGGTTGAGCGCCTGCGCCGCGCGGTCGAGCGCAAGGAGAAAATTCTGATCTACGGCGATTACGACGTGGACGGGACGACAGCCGTGGCTGTACTTCTGGCCGGGCTGGAATCGCTCGGCGCGCGTGTGGACGTGCACATTCCCGACCGGCTGAAGGACGGCTACGGGATGCGCGTGCCGATCGTGGAGCGCGCCGCCGCAGAGGGCTTCACCGTGCTGCTCAGCGTGGACACGGGAATCCGCGAGCATGACGTTGTCGCACGCGCTCAGGAACTTGGGATTGATTGCATTATCACAGACCACCACCTGCCGAAAGAATCGCTGCCCGCCGCTCATGCTCTGCTGAATCCCCACCGCCAGGACTGCGCTTATCCTGACAAGAACCTTGCAGGCGTGGGCGTGGCGTTCAAACTTGTGCAGGGTCTGCTGGGTGAGCGGATGTCGGAAGCCACACTGCGCTCGTACTTGAAAATCGTGGCCATCGGGACGATCGCAGATGTTGTGCCGCTGACCGGAGAAAACCGCGTGATTGCGAGCCTGGGGCTTGAAGGTTTGCGCCGGCCCTCTCAGCCGGGGATCAGCGCATTGCTGGATGTGGCCGGATTGAATGGCCGCGCTCCCTCCGCCGGAGATGTGGGTTTTCGGATCGCCCCGCGCATGAACGCCGCGGGGCGCATGGAAGACGCCCGCTCCGTCATTGAGCTGCTCCGCACTTCTGATCCCGTGAAAGCACGGCAGATTGCGCGCCACCTGGATGCATTGAACAGCGAGCGCCAGCACGCGGAAGAATCTATCCTGCACGAAATCGAAAAAATCGTGGAGTCACGGCCGGATATAAACGACCGGTACAGCCTGGTGTTCGCGGGGACAGGGTGGCACCGGGGCGTGATCGGAATCGTCGCTCAGCGGGTCGTGGAACGGCATTACCGGCCCACGCTGGTTATTGGCGTGGAGGACGGCACGGGGCAAGGCTCAGGCCGGTCGATTGCGAATTTTCATCTGCTCAACGCACTCACCGACTCGAAGGATATTTTCGACCGCTTCGGCGGGCACGCCGCGGCGGCCGGATTCACGCTTCCCTCAAAGCGCATTGGAGAACTGGAACAGCGATTTGAGGCGTATGCGCGTTCGACGCTTGCTCCGCAGGACCTCGTTCCACTGCTGCGCGTCGATGCAGAGATCGACCTCGACCAGCTGGATTGGCCGCTGTTTGAACACTTGAAGCGCATGGAGCCGTTCGGCATGGGTAATCCGACCCCGGTGCTCGTGGTGCGGCGACTGCGTCTGATATACCCGCCGCGCGTGCTAAGTGAGAAGCACCTGAAGATCAGGATTGGCAGCGGCCCGAAGCACTTCGATGCCATCGGCTGGAGGAAGGGTGAGCACGCAAAATTGCTTTCAAGCGGCGACTCCGTGGACCTTGCATTTACGCTTGACGAAAACACCTACCAGGGAACGTCTTCGCTCCAGATGGTCATAAAGGACTTGCGGCTGGATGGCAACGGAATGTAAAAGGCCGGTGCCCGAATTTTATCAAACACCGCAAAACCGCCTGCTTCACACTTTTCCCCGGCAGATTCCCGAGAAACGCTCGGTTGGTGCCACTCCGAAGGCCGATGCTCTTGATCGGGCCGAGGAACCGCTGCTGTTCTCAGCCGGCGAGGCAAAAAGTAGATTTCTCGATTTGCCCCATTCCCTCTGGGACGAGGCTTCGCCTGAGATGAAGGGCTGCGGGCCCTTTTTCAGCAACTTGCTCTGGAAATTTCCTTTGTCCTCAACAAGCGTTCACCATGATCGGGCGTCTTCTTTCATCTTTCATGCTCGCGGTGTCGCCGGGTGACATGGTTGACCGCTAATTGCACAATCCGTCCAGGAATTTCCGGTCCTGACGTTAATTTCGCTGCCTCAAACTGCGGGGAACATCCATCACGGGGGTTTAGAATAGAAGGCGGAGGGAAATAATCGGATCTTGAACGGCGGTATTGAAAAGCACGTCAGACGGTGGCGCTGGGTCGGAATATTAGCCGCGGCGGGTGTGGCGACTACCTTCGCGGTGATTGTGGGAACGTACAGGCTGGGAAAGGCGCCCCGACAGACGCCTGTTTCGAAGCCTGCTGATCTTCCAAAAGACGCTGATCAGCAGCTTTCGGGTGTCACGTTCACACGCTCCGAGAAAGGCCGGGAGATATTTGCTCTCCACGCTGCACGGACGCTGGCCTTCAAGCAAAGCGGTTCCATCCTGCTGAGCGATGTTTATGTGGAATACTTCGGGCAGACGGGAGATCGGTATGACGTCCTCAAGACTGCTGAGGGTGAATACAATCCTTCCACGGGCAATCTTTCGACGCCCGGCGACGTTGAAATCGTGCTGAACGCGCCGCGCGGCAAATTGCATGGTGCGGACCAGACGCCTGCCGAAACCGATAACAAAGCAGTCGGTGGACGGCAGCCCGTCTACATCCGGACTTCAAAGGTCGCTTCCCATGAACATGGAACGCTGATTGAGAGCACGACGCCTGTCAGTTTTCATTTGGGTCAGATTTCAGGCTCGGCCCGCGGGCTTGCCTACGGCACCGACAGGGGGGAGATTACTCTGAAGCAGGATGTCGAAGCGGTTTTTCAGCCCGCACCAGTCAAGCCGCCTCAGCCGCCCATTCAACTCTCCGCCAGCCAGCTTCGGTACGGCGGATCAGGCGAAGGAGTGCAACTCTGGGGACCGATCAAAATTCAGCAGGGGAAACGAACTGCCATTGCGGACGAAGGCGTGATTTCCCTGAGTGCACAGAACCGTGTCACAGAAGTCCTCCTAAGCGGCCATGCCCTCATGCAGGACCAAACGCCAAGAGGACGAATCACACTGCAATCCGATGCATTGCAGGGGTATCTTAGCCCTGCCACGAGCCGTTTGAGTAAGTTGATGGCGGTTGGGCATGTTCAAGGTGACTCGATGCAGGCAAGTGGTGTCGCCCATCTCGAAGCTCACGCTGTAGTTTTGAATTTCGACCCTGTCACTCACGCTCCTGCAAACGGCGCAGCGTCTGGGAATGTACACCTGACGATCACGCAGGCGCCTCGGCCCCTCGCCCCCACTGCAACGCCCCCTGGTGTTATTCAAAAGGCCTCCAGGGAAGAGCTTTCCACGGAGAATCTCGAGTTCACTTTCAGGCACCAAGGCAAGAATTTGAAAGAAGCGCAGACTTCGGGCCCGGGGACCCTTGTGCTTTATCCTGAAAGCCCGAAATCGGGAAACCGCACCGTAACTGCGGCCAAATTCCTTATGGCCTTTGATCGCCTGAGCCGTCTGGAATCGATCCGCGGAACGGGCGGCACGAAAATTGTCTTTGAGCCGCCCGCAAACGCTAGGAGCCAGGTCTCCGCAGTCTCAACCGGAAATCTGCTGATGGCAACATTTGATCCGGCAACCGAAGCTATCCACACCGTTGAACAGAGCGGGGATTTTCATTTTACGAACGGAGATATCGAAGCAAAGGGCGAACAAGCCCTGGACCAGGAAAGGGAACAGAAGCTGGTCCTAACCGGTCATCCGGAGGTTTGGGACTCTGACACGCGCGCACGGGCTAACCAGGTTGTGGTTCTTCTAGCTTCCGACGCGGCGGAAGCGATCGGTGACGTGCATGCAATTCATACGGACCCTCGTGATCCGTCATCGCTGCCAACAAATGTGGTTGCGGACCGCATGACGGCTGACCACAGGAGCCAGGTGGTCCATTATGAGGGAAACGTTCGCGCCTGGCGTGGAACCGACGTGATCGAATCAGCTTCGCTGGAGGTTTACAAGACCCAGCGGCGCGTCAGCACAAACTCGCGGGTCCTGACGTCCCACTTGCAGCCCCCGCCGGCCGGGGGTAATGGAAAAATGGCAGTTCACTCCGGGCCGACTCCACTAACGATTCGAGCGGACAAGCTGGATTACTTTGACGCCGGACGAAAAGCGCGTTACTCCGGCGACGTCGAGCTTGACACTCAGGACACCAAGATCCTCGCTGACCGGTTGGATGTCTATTTCTCGCTCGGCAAGAAGCAGTCTGATTCCGAGGTCGAGCGCGCGGTGGCGGAGGGGGACGTGAAGGTTGTTCAGCCATTGCGCTATGCTAAGGGTGAGAATGCTGTATATGACGCGCAAGCGGGCAAAGTTGTAATGACGGGAGGACCGCCAACGGTTTACGACACGGAAAAGGGGTCTGTGACGGGACAACGTTTGACATTCTATATTCACAATGATAGGTTGCTCGTTGATGGAAGCGCCAATGCTCCAGCGGTCTCCAAACACCGTGTCGCGCAGTGAGCGACGATGCATACTCTCTCCACTGTTGACCTGACAAAAGCCTACAAAGGCCGCAAGGTTGTGGACAATATCAGCCTGACCATCGCGCAAGGCGAGGTCGTCGGCCTGTTGGGGCCTAACGGGGCGGGAAAAACTACCACGTTCTACATTATCGTGGGGCTGACGACGCCGGACTCCGGCCAGGTTGTCCTCGACGACACAGACATTACTGCATACCCGATGTATTTGAGGGCGAGAAGCGGGATCAGTTACCTTCCGCAGGAGCCTTCAATCTTCCGTAAACTGACGGTGGAAGAGAACATTCTGGCGGTTCTTGAAACGCTCCCCCTCACGGCCCATCAGCGGCGCAAGCGCCTCGAAGAATTGCTGGAGGAACTTGGGCTTCAACAGGTTAGGCGCAGCCACGGCTATCTGCTTTCAGGGGGTGAACGGCGACGGGTGGAAATTGCACGTTCCCTCGTTATCTCGCCATCGTTTATACTTCTGGATGAGCCATTTTCCGGAATCGACCCTTTGACCGTGCTGGACATTCAGGAAATTATCGTCCGGTTAAAGGAGAGCGGCATAGGGGTATTAATTACAGACCATAATGTGCGCGAAACCCTGCGGGTGACCGACCGCGCTTATATTATTAACGATGGGCGGATCTTCCGGGCCGGCTCTCCGGAAGAACTCGGGAATGACGCGGAGGTTAAGCGAATTTACCTCGGTGACAACTTTAGGCTGGTAGTCTGATGGGTGGAACGCAACCAAGAATCGGCCTGAACCTCAAGGTGGCGCAGAAACAGATCCTGACGCCTGGCCTTGTCCAGATGGTCAGCGTGCTGGCGCTGAACAGGCTTGAGCTGCGCGAAATGATCAACGAGGAGATGATCGCCAACCCGGTCCTCGAAGAGGTTCCTGAGGATGTCCCGACGATTGATCAGGTTGAGCAAAAAGTGGAGGCAAACGGAACCGCTGAATTGCTCCCTGCTGATAACCACGCTGAAAATGGAAAGAGGGACTCCTTCGAAGAAATTGACTTTGGTTCTTTCTTCCGGGATTACCTCGATCCGGGATTCAAGGCCCCCGCCGGCGAAACTTATGAGAAAACTTCCTTCGAGAATTTCCTTTCACAGCCGTCGACCTTAGCAGACCATCTGGAATGGCAGTTGAGCATGTCCAAGTGCTCGGATGCGGTGCGCGCCGCTGCAGAATCCATCATCGGAAACCTGAATGAGGACGGTTACCTGACGGCCACGCTGGAAGAGATCGCCCGAACCGGGGAACACGAATTAAAGGATGTAGAAGCCGCGCTGACGCTTATTCAGGAATTTGACCCGCCCGGGGTGGCGGCAAGGGATGTGCGCGAATGCCTCCTTTTACAGCTCCGCGCGCTGGCTCCCGAGAGCACGCTCGCAGCGCAGATTGTTTCCGATCACCTGAAGCTCCTCCAGAACAAGCATTACCGCGAAATTGCCCGAGCGCTTGACCGACCGCTTCCTGCCGTCGAGAAAGCCGTCGAAATCATTCGCAAGCTCGATCCACGGCCCGGCCAGCGTTACAACAAGACTCAGCCTCAACTCATCGAGCCGGATGTCTTTATCGTGAAAACCAGTGACGGATATGAGGTCCGTCTGAACGAGGATGGTTTGCCCCAGTTGCGGTTGAGCAGGCACTACCGCCGTCTGCTTTCCGACGGGACTGCGACGCGCGAGGTGCGAAGCTACGTCAAGGAGCGATGCAATTCGGCGCTCCAACTCATCAAAAACATTGAGCAGCGCAAGCATACGATTGTCCGCGTTTGTGAGGCCATTATCCGCCGCCAGACGGAATTCCTTGAAAAAGGCATCGATTATCTGAGGCCGATGATGATCAAAGAGGTGGCCGACGAAGTCGGGGTCCACCCTTCCACGGTCAGCCGGGCGGTGGCCAACAAATACGCCCACACGCCGCAGGGCGTATATGAACTGCGTTATTTCTTTTCGGAATCCGTCCAGGGACCCCAGGGAGGCAACACCTCGCTGATCCGTTTAAAGCGGATCGTGAAGAAAATGATTGAAGAAGAGGACCCCGCCCACCCGTTGACCGATGAGAGCATCATGCGCCGGCTTCAGGAACAGGGGTTTAATGTGACCCGCCGCACCGTCGCGAAGTACCGTGAGGACATGAAAATACCAAGCACACACCAGCGCCGGGTCAAGGGATGACGAGTCCGATTGCAGCGCCAGTTCACAAAGCAATCCAAGGAGGTGCTGTTATGGATGTCGAGTTCACGGGACGGCAGGTGGATGTCACACCTGGATTGCGTGAATACACTCATGAGCGGCTGAGGAAATTAGAACGTCTCCTTCCCGGCCGCCTCAAGCTTCACGTCATTCTGATGGCCGAGAAGAGCCGCCGAATCGCTGAAATCACTGCAACCTTTCGCGACCAGACGCTCGTCAGCGTCATGGAGGCACACGATGTGCGCAGCGCGATTAAAGGAGCTCTGGATAAACTCGAAAGGCAGGCGGTCCGGCGTCTCGAGCGAAGGCGAACCAGGAAACGCCGCCCTAAACCTACATCGAATGTCCTGCTGAACGTTTTCGCAGGAAGCCCGGGAAATCATGAAGAACGCATCCCGATTGAGACAGAACGGCTTCCAGTCAAGCCGATGACGCTTGACGAAGCAATTGAGACGCTGGGGGCGGCCAAAAGCGGACTGGTTGTCTTCCGCAACACTGAAAGCGAGCGGGTGAACGTTGTGTATCGCCGGCTCGACGGCAAACTCGGCCTGGTAGAGCCTGTACCTTAAGACCCGGAACATTTGAGCGAGAAAAGCGGCCTGACCGGGCTGCGTCGGCTTCTGTCCAGCCGATGCTGGTTTGGCCTTGCGCCGATGCGGAGCCTATGAAAAAGGCCCATTCCAGAACTGCAGCCCGACGTCTTGTGGTCATCACAGGTCTCAGCGGCTCGGGCAAAGGCTCGGCCTTGAAGGCCTTTGAGGACCTTGGGTACTACTGCGTAGATAATCTTCCGGTGGGCCTGATCCCGAAGTTTGCCGACATGTGCGCGGCGCCCGGGAGCCACATCGCGCGTGCGGCGGTTGTTGTTGACATTCGCGAAGGCGAGGCCCTCAGCCAGCTTCCGGTGGCGTATCAAAAGCTTGGACGCAACAACCTTAAGGTCTCGCTGGTTTTCCTCGAAGCCTCTGATGAAGTCCTGATCCGGAGGTTTGAAGAAACCCGAAGGCCGCATCCGCTGGGCCGCAACCTGCCGGTGCGTGAGGGTATTCGTCTGGAGCGGTCTCTACTCAAACCCATGCGCCGTCTTGCCGACACTGTGATTGATACAAGCAAGATGAATGTCCATGAGCTTCGCCAGTTGATTCAGGACCGGTTCGGTGGCCGCCAGCGCAAGGCGATGCTGGTTTCTGTTCTGTCGTTTGGTTTTAAGCATGGTGTTCCCCATGACGCTGACCTGGTTTTCGACGTCCGGTTTCTGCCAAATCCTAATTATGTCGCCGACTTGCGGGACAAATCAGGATGCGACCCCGAGGTCCGGCAATATGTCGAATCGCACGCGCAGACCAGAGAATTTATCAGCCGGCTATCAGACCTGCTCCTGTTTTTGCTGCCGCAATACGTCCGCGAGGGCAAGAGCTATCTGACCATAGCAATCGGCTGCACAGGCGGCCGCCATCGGTCGGTCGCGCTGGCTGAACGGATCGGCGAGCTTTTGGAAGAAGAGGGCTATAAGACTAAAGTCGTGCACCGCGACCTCCGTCGGCACAACGCTGCCTGACCGGAAAAACTCCTCGGCGCCTGGGAGCAAGATTCATCAGAATGACGGACGAGCCGCAACTTATGGCCAACGTTCTGGCAGCCGACATTGGCGGCACGCATTATCGCATCGGCCTTTTCGATGATGCGGGGCGGCGGCTTCTGCTTTCAGAAGGCAGGACCAAACCTTCCGGCGGGCGCGAGTGGATGCTCAATGAGATTCGAGAGCGGGCACAGGAACTGATTGCAAAATCGGACCAGCCCGTCACCACCTGCGGCATCAGTTTTGGCGGACCGGTTGATTTCAGCAACCAGAGGGTCAGTTCAATGCATGTCTCGGGCTGGCGTGGCTTTGAACTGGCGAATTGGGTGGAGCACAATCTCGGCCTCAAGTGCCGCGTGGACAATGATGCCAATGCCGGCGCCCTTGGTGAATACCGTTACGGCGCAGGGCGAGGCGCGGAATCCATCGTGTATATGACCATCAGCACAGGAATTGGAGGTGGGGTGATTTGTCGGGGCGGGGTGCACCGGGGGAAGGACTCCATTGCGGGAGAGTTGGGCCATATTCCTGTTTCGGATGCGGGCGGTTTGTGCTCTTGCGGAAGCCGAGGTTGCCTTGAGACGATCAGCTCAGGTACAGCCATCGGTTTGCGCGGCCGAAGCTTCGCTCGAAGAAAGCCGGAAGCAATGTCGAGAACGATTGAGCTCTCCTCCGGCGATCCTGAGCAGATTACAGCCGAAGCAGTATTTCGCGCGGCAGGCGAGGGGGAAAAGGGTGCACTGTTCATCGTCCGCGAAGCCGCCCGTGCGCTGGCCCGTGCACTCCTCATCGTCATCCGTGTACTGGATCCCGAGGTTATCATTCTCGGTGGCGGGGTGGCGCTCTCCGGCAACATCCTGCTTGACCCGGTCCATGAATACCTTGATGAATTCTCTTCACCGATGCTTGAATACTCCACTAAAGTTGTTCAGGCGGAACTGGGAAAATACTCTCCGCTTTATGGTGGCGCGGCTCTGGCTATGGAACTCGATTAATTCCTACACGCGAATCCCCAGCAGGTTGCTAAAAAAGCCAAATTGCCATTGTGCACGGGAGCGCAGCATCTCCGCATTTCTCTGGAAATAGGTGCACAGAGCGATTCGGGATGACAAGCATAAAATCCGTTTTCGGCAACCAGCCTTGAAAAGCGGAGCGCAATAACGCTAATGTTTTCAATAAATTGCTAATGTGGTAAAGTATAGGATTTAGAGCCCGCGCGCAGCACCCCAGCTTGACTTCGCTTTCGGCGAAGATTAAGATTCTGTTTTTCACGCCCGGCGGGCTCTCAGCCTGAGGGTGGTACGCCGGATGAGCCAAGTTCAACGCCTGCTAGGATTTCTCCGACCTTACAGAGTGCGCTTTTTCATGGCTGTTGTTCTAATGGCTGTGGTGGGCGCATGCGAGGCGATTACCGCCCTTCTGCTGAAGCCAATCGGAGACAAGGTCCTCAAGCCGGGGGATGATTCTGCCGGCATCACGCTATTTCAGCTTCCCTGGAACCATCGCCAGGTATATCTTCAGGACTTCTTTCCGGGCCACATCCACAATGTGTGGACCATTGTTGCCCTGTCGATCATTGGTGTAACGCTTATCAAAGGGCTGTCACAATATACCGCGACGGTCAGCATCAATTTCATCGGCCAATCCGCCGTCCGCAACCTGCGCAATCAGCTCTATGCCAAAATCGTTCAGCAATCCATGGCGTTCTTCAAGCGGAATCCCACAGGCCGTTTGATGTCCGCCATCAGTAACGATACGGACAAGATCCAGTATGTCGTCTCTCAAGTTTCCGCCGATTTTCTGAAACATTCCTTCACACTGATCGGCTTGCTTGCCGTTATTTTTTCCGTTGATTGGAAGCTGGCGCTGGTTTCCCTCATTCTGGTGCCTTTTGTTGTATTGCCCTCCGCCAATATCGGCCGGTCAATCCGGCGGTCCAGCCGCTCCAGCCAGGACAGAATGGCCGACATCAACAATCTGGTCCAGGAAACGATCACGGGAATCGGCATTGTGAAGGCCTTCGTCATGGAGCATTTCGAGGTCGCCCGATTCAAAGCGGCGACTCATAAGCTGCTCCACACAAACATGCGGTGGGTGCGGGCCCAGGCGGCGACATCTCCGCTCATGGAATTGCTTGGGGCCATCACCATCGCGGGGCTGTTGCTTTACGAGCGCAACGAAATTCTCCACCACGCGCAGACCATGGGTGGCTTTCTCGTGTTCCTTTACGCCCTGATCAAAATGTATGAACCCATCAAGCGCCTGACGGGCATCAATAACGCGGTCCAGCAGGCCGTCGGAGCGTCCGAACAGGTGTTCCAGTTCTTGCAAGTCAGTCCGGAAGTCAAGGAAAAGGCTGGGGCCCTGGAGTTGCCTCCTTTTGAGCAGGAAATTATTTTTGACAACGTCGGATTTGAATATGAACCGGGTGTGCCGCTTCTACGCGAAGTTAATTTAAGGATTCGGAAGGGCGAAATCGTGGCGCTCGTGGGTTCGAGCGGGGCGGGCAAGTCAACCCTGGCCAGCCTCATTCCAAGGTTTTACGATGTCACTTGCGGGCGGATCCTGATTGATGGGCACGACATTCGTGACGTTACACTCGCTTCCTTGCGCTCACAGATCGGGATGGTCACCCAGGGAACCATTCTTTTTAACGATACGATATTCAACAACATCTGCTATGGAAATGGCTCCAGGAGCCAGGCGGAAGTGGAGGAGGCCGCGCGCGCAGCCCTGGCGCATGACTTCATCATGGAAAGGCCCGGGGGATACAGAAGTGTGATCGGGGAGCGCGGCCAGCGGCTCTCCGGAGGGCAGCGCCAGCGACTTGCAATCGCCCGCGCATTGCTTAAAAATGCCCCGATCCTGATCCTTGATGAAGCGACCTCCGAACTTGACACTGAAGCCGAAGCCCTGGTGCAGAAGGCCCTCGGAAATCTGATGGCAGGACGCACGGTGCTGGTGATTGCGCACAGGCTCACAACGGTCCGGCGGGCTGACCGCATTGTGGTCCTCGACCGAGGGACGATTTCGGAAGTAGGCACGCACGAGGACCTGGTGACGCGCGGCGGGATTTATCAGCGCCTCCATGAACTCCAGTTTGTTGACGCCGAGACGTGAAGACGAAGAGCGAGCAGCGCGACGGTTGAGAATCATTGAAAGGGCCGGGAAGACCGGCGGTAAAGGGCGACATGATTCGAAGCATGACAGGCTACAGTAAGATACGCCGTGAGGAGTCCGGATTTTCTCTCGATGTCGCCGTAAAGTCGGTTAATCATCGTTTTCTTGATTTGCAGTTCCGGATGCCTTCCGAACTTATGCCCATGGAACCTGCGCTTCGCCGCGTCGTAAAGCAGCACGTGACACGAGGGCACGTCGAGGTCAACATCAACCTGGAAAGGACGGGGGAGGAAGAGATCAAGGTGAACCGGCCGCTGTTGAAGGCTTATGTCACCCTGTGCCGGGAATTGCAGGAGGAACTGGCGCCCGGCGGCACCCCCGATGTCGTGCAGCTTTTGAGAGTTCCCGGCGTGCTTACAAGTGATGGAGAGTTGTCGGAAAAAGAACTGGCGGCTGTTCGGAAAATTCTGGAGCCCACGCTGGAAAGCGCCCTGGAAACGCTTAATACGATGCGCGATCGCGAGGGTACCGCCTTGGAGAAAGACATTAGCGAGCGGCTGGACCGTCTCGAGTCTCTCCGCAAGGCAATCTCAAAGCATGCAAAGCGGATCCCGCAGTACACCCAGCAACGGCTTGAAAACCGTCTTCGGGAGTTGCTGGGGGCCGTGCACGTCGATTCCGCCCGCCTCGCCCAGGAGGTTGCTTACCTGGCCTCACGGTCGGATATCGCGGAGGAGTTGACCCGTTTTCAAAGCCATCTGGCCCAGGCCCGTCAGCTGATTGCAGACAGTACATCAGAAGTAGGCAAGAAGCTCGATTTCCTTCTTCAGGAATTGAACCGCGAAGCCAATACCCTGCTGTCAAAGACGTCCGATATTCCCCAGGTTGGCGTCGAGGTTGGCAGCCAGGCCATTGAAATGAAGTCCGAGATCGAAAAACTACGGGAACAGGTGCAAAACATCGAGTGAGCGTGCCCGGACCAATCAAGCGGCCGGACAGGCTGGGCAGCGTCTTCGTGATTTCTGCGCCCTCCGGCGCAGGCAAGACGACTCTGATTAAGAAACTGAGGGCATCGGTTCGAGGCCTCGCCTTCTCCATTTCTTACACGACGCGACCGCCCAGGGCTGGAGAAAGAAACGGCCGGGAATACTTCTTCGTCCCACTGCGCGAGTTCAGAGAAATGAGGGCAAGGGGCGAGTTTGTTGAGTGGGCGCGGGTCCACAGCCATTTTTACGGCACTTCCTGGCGCAAGCTTCAGGAGATCAGACAAACTGGACGCGACGTTCTGCTCGATATTGACGTTCAGGGGCACCGGAAGCTGCGACGGCGTATTCCGGATGCCGTAAGTATATTTGTGCTTCCGCCGTCTTTTGCGGAACTCGAGGAGCGGCTTCGGCGACGCCATGCCGACGCCCCCGAGGTGATTGCCGAACGGCTTGCAATGTCACGCCGAGAAGTGGCACATTGGAAGGAGTATGATTACCTGATTGTGAATGACCGCCTTCCAGCCGCTGCCGCGGGTCTTCGCAACATCGTGTTGGCTTCACGCTTGCGCCGCCAGTGCCAGCATTGGCGCGTCAGGAGAATTATTGAAACATTTCTTGGAGGATAGATGGAGTTACCCAACAATATCGACAGCAAGTTCCGCTATATTCTTATTGCCGCCAAAAGGGCCCGGCAACTTCAGTCGGGCGCCAGGCCGCTCGTGCAGGCCCAGACGAAAAAGCCCACGAAGATCGCCCAGATGGAAGTCTCCGCAGGCCTGGTTCCGTTTGAAATCATTGAGGTCAAAACGGCAGACGAAAATGAGTAGAGTTGTAGCTTTGGATCGCCGCGCTCTATGAACATCAACCTTATGCACCGCGAATCGATTGCAACATGCGCCCGGGCGCACGAGCGAGATGCGACAGAGCGTGGCAGAGAGGTTTTTCGCTGAGGTATCCTTGATGCGCGTCGCACTTGGAGTTACGGGAGGAATCGCCGCTTACAAGGCGGCGGAATTGCTCCGAGTCCTCCAGGATCGCGGTCTGGACGTGCAGGTGGTGATGACCGCGGCGGCGCGCAACTTTATCACACCGCTGACGTTTGCTGCGCTTTCCGGCCACAAAGTCATCACAGAGATGTTCGGTGAAGGCGGTGAGGAGCCCAACGTTGAGAGTGCTATCGAGCACATTGCTGTCGCGCAGGCGATCGATGCCCTGATCATTGCGCCGGCCACGGCGAACGTCATCGCGAAGATGGCGCACGGCATTGCCGACGACTTCCTGACGACTCTCTTCCTTGCCACAACGGCCCCGATCATTGTTGCTCCAGCCATGAACGTTAACATGTGGGAAAATGCGGCGACGCAACAGAACCTGGAGTCCCTGCGGGCGCGCGGGGTGAAGGTCCTTGAACCCGATCAGGGATATCTGGCTTGCGGCATGACCGGCGCCGGACGCTTGGCATCCGTTGAATCGATCGCCCATGCCGTCTTTGAAACTCTGAAAATTCGCGACGATCTCAGGAATGAAACAGTTTTGGTCAGTGCAGGTCCGACCGAAGAGCCGCTGGATCCCATTCGTTACATTACGAACCGCTCATCAGGGAAAATGGGATACGCTTTGGCGGAGGCCAGTCGGAGACGCGGAGCTGCAGTCACGCTGGTCAGCGGCCCCACCCGCCTCCAGCCGCCCGCCGGCGTCACAGTCGAAAACGTCCGGACCACAGAAGAGATGAGCGGGGCGATGCTGCGATATCTTGACGGCGCCACGATGGTCCTGATGGCGGCCGCCGTCGTGGATTTTGCTCCCACCAGGGTCGAAGACGGAAAAATCAAGAAGCGTCAGGGAAGTCTCACGGTGGAATTCAAGCCGACGTTCGATATCCTCGCAGAGATCGCACGACGGCGTAAGCCCCATCAAATCATTGTGGGTTTCGCCGCAGAGACCGAGAACCTGCTGGAGAACGCGGCCGCCAAGCTTCGAGAAAAGCACCTGGATATGATCGTCGCCAACGACGTAACACAGCCAGGGGCTGGGTTTGACTCCGACACCAACATCGTTACGCTCATTTTCCCGGGTGGTGAAGTGAAAGCACTTGGGAAAATGAGCAAGCTTGACGTGGCAAACGCGATTCTCGATGAGGCGATCGGGTTGCGGTCGAAGCGGGCGGCAGCGCGGGAGGGGTAATCCGACTCCGAGCAGAATCTAAAACATGGAAGAGCACCTGCAGAAAAAAGTGGCCGACATGCTTGAGTTCTACGACGAACTGGGGCTTGGAGAATTCTACCTCCGGCGGCCCAGCCCACCGAAGGCCACTGCCATTTCCGCGGAATCTGCGGCTGGCGATACCCGAATTGGGATGCCGATGGAACAACCGGTCTTTGAAACTGGGTTTCCACGGCCTGACTCACCCTTTGGACAAACTCCGCCGAATTCGCGATCGAACAGTGCCGCGGTGTTGCAAACGGCCGTTGCGCCGGGGCCGGGCCCTCAGGTCCTGAGCCTTTTCGATTCACCTTCACCTGCGAGAGCCGCGCGAAAAGATGAAACGCTCGAAATGATCCGAGAAGACCTTGGCGATTGTCATCGTTGCCGGCTGGCCGCTGGGCGACACACGATTGTTTTTGGCCAGGGAAATCCGCACGCTGAGCTCGTTTTTGTCGGCGAAGGCCCGGGGGCTGACGAAGATGCCCAAGGATTGCCATTTGTCGGACGCGCCGGCCAGTTGCTGAATCGGATGATTCAGTTTATTGGAATGAAGCGCGAGGAAGTCTATATCTGCAATGTTGTAAAATGCCGCCCTCCGGGTAATCGTACGCCGCTGCCGGACGAAATCGAGATGTGCTCGCCGTTTCTGCTGCGGCAGATCGCGGTGATCCGGCCCCGTCTTGTCTGCTGCCTCGGCGCGCCCGCCGTCAGGACCCTGCTCGGAATCAAAGAGGGCATCACGAAAATCCGCGGCCGGTTCTACGACTTTCAAGGCACTCAGGCCCTGGCAACGTTTCATCCGGCATACATCCTTCGCAACCCGCGGGAAGAAAAGGTCCTCCGTGAAGACTTCCAAAAGATCGCTGAATTTCTGAAAATGCCTCGCTGATCTTTCAGCCTCGGTATTTGCCGGGCTTATCGGGCAACAATGCATTGTCGCCGTGCTCTTGCGTAATCGCCGGGCTTGCGAAGTGCTATCATGTTCGTAGCCTGTTGCTTACGGGGCCAGGCGAACAAGAATTCCATGTTGCAGTCGGCTCTGATGTTCAATGGATCTCAAAACTAAAATCCTGAATCCGCATCTGCCGGTGACCTTTTTTGAAATGGTGCCGCCCGCCGCCGGAAAGCCGGAAGCACTCAAATCTGCCATGGTGGAGATTTCAAGAATTCGGGACTTTGCCGACGCCATTAACCTACCGGAGATACACGATGAATCGCGGGGAGGGGACAGAACGTTCAAATTCGTTGAACGAATCGAACCGCGAGTTCTCGGCGGCAAGATCCGGAAGGAATTAAATCTTGACGTCGTCCTCAACCGTTGCGTGGTTTATGAACCTGATCAGGTTCGTTGGTTTCGGGAAACGCAGCACCAATACGACATCAGCAACTTTGTCCTCGTAGGCGGAGAATCCAGCCAAATCCAATATCCCGGACCCGGTGTTGTTGAGGCGGCCCGGCAATTGCGTGATGCGGGATTGCAGGTGACACTGGGTGGAATCACCATTCCCAGCCGCGCTCATGAAGTGGACCGTATCCGGCGGAAAGTAGAGGAAGGCCTTTGTTTCTTCACCACGCAGGTGCTTTTCGACTCGAACGACATTGTGTGGCTGGTGCAGCGGCTCAACGGTGTTGAGGCCAGGATATTTCTGAGCTTTGCGCCGGTCAGCCATCATCGCGACATTGAGTTTTTGCGCTGGCTGGGGGCCGACGTCCCCGCCGACCTTGACCATTTCCTGATTCATGGGGACGGGGAGGGGAAGCCGTCTCAGCATTCCGGAACCGATGCTTTTGAACGCTGCTTGGACCTTGCGCAGAGAATCCTGATGGATGTTTTCGATAATCTTCCCCCTGACCCGCCGCCTCTGGGCATTAACATCGAGCACATCAACCGTCGCAACTTCAATTTCGCCGTTGGGATGCTGGATAAACTCGGCACTTTCTACTCTAATCTCGTGGCCGCCCGCAGGCGCGCGGGTGTGGTCTGACCGCAACTCGAAGGCGCGTTGCAGTTTACCGGGCAAACCCTTCGCAGCAGCGTGGAAAATGCTCGAGATTGAAGGGCCGATAAAAAGCCAAGGACGGGCCGCGCAGCCTTAAGATGGGCCGGCGGCAGCGTGCTCCTGCGCAGGTTGTTTTTGCGTTTCGAGATAGCGTTTGCGACTCTCGATGATAGCCTGACGGGCTTCACGGGGACCCTTCCAGCCCTCCATCCGGGTCTTTTTGCCCTCAAGCTCTTTGTAAATGGTGAAGAAGTGTTCTATCTCCGTTAAGATGTGGGGGAAAATCTGGTCAATGGTGTGGATCTGATCATACCGAGGGTTACGATCAGGGACAGCTAGGATCTTTGTGTCCGGGCCATGTTCGTCAATCATGGAGAGCAGTCCCACCGGGCGGACTTCCAGCATGCAGCCCGGAAAGGTCGCTTCGTCCGCGGAAACAAGAACGTCAAGTGGATCGTTGTCTTCGGCCAAGGTTCCCGGAATGAACCCGTAGTCTCCCGGATAGTGCATTGGCGAATAAAGAGTGCGGTCGAGCCGGAAAACACCCAGCGTCCTGTCGTACTCGTATTTATTGGAAGAATTCTTTGGGATTTCCACAATCATCCGGACGATTTCCGGCGACTGTGGACCAGGATCAAGTGTATGCATCATAGGTTGCATTCTTCCAGCCTATCCAAATCCCGGATTTATTGCAACAGCCGTAAGATGCGGAATTTTCACGTTTTACGGCTGCGGCCGGGGCTGTTTCACGCGGTTTGTCAACGCGTTCGGAAGCGTGTTGAACGGAGGCGCCACCCCGCCCGGGACTGGCTGGCCTTGCATATCCAGCTTACAATCCAGCCATGAGCGGAGATCGATCAGGCGAAAGACCCAGTCGTGCCAAGCCCACATTGGTGCAGGTCGCTGTGCTGGCGGCGATGCGGCAGCCGCTCACCTATTCAGTTCCTGATTCCATGGATCTACACATTGGGCAGCGGGTTCTGGTCCCGTTGGGGGCAAGGCGGGTTGCGGGAATTGTACTCTCAGCTTCGCCGCCGCTTCCGCCTGGAATCGACGCGCGGCCGGTGCTTAAGGTGCTTGATCCCGAGCCGGTGCTTTCCCCGGAACTTCTGACCCTTGGAATGTGGATTTCTGAATACTACGTGTCACCGCTCGGCGAAGTTTTTCGGGCGATGTTGCCCCTGCATCCTCATTCAAAGAAGGTCCAACTGGTCGAACTGACAGAAGCCGGCAAGCAAAAACTTAATGAAATGGCGAACAGTCTTCTGGAAGAAGCCAGGGAAAGCGACGAGTTCAAACTTCTCAAGCTTGTGTCCGATCAGCCCGGCGTAACGCTCGCGACCATCCGCCGAAGATTCGAAGGAATTTCACCGGGGCTTATCCGTGAAGCCATTGAGAAGCGCCTGCTCGTAGTTTCGCGCGTGGAACGCGAGCGTGGTGCGAGAAAGGTGATGGCTGTGCGCTTGTCGGGCGCGATGCCACAGGGGGCTCCGAAACTGTCGCCGGTCGCCCTGCGAATTATCGAGGCGCTCGAACGAGGCGGCACGGTGAACGATCATCGCGAACTCTTGAAATCCGCGCGCGCTACGCTTTCTCATTTGAGAAAGTTGAACGAACAGGGAATGATCGAGTTCGACGAACCGTCAATCGCTCCCGCGGCGGCCGTTCCCAACGCGATGCCTCTTCTTAACCTGACAGCCGCACAGGCACGGGCGCTTGAGGACCTCGCGCAGCGGCTCGATTCCCGCCGGTTCAGTACCGTTTTGCTTCACGGCGTCACCGCAAGCGGGAAAACAGAAATCTACATGCGCCTGGTTGAACGGTGCCTCGATGCGGGGCGGACTGCGCTGGTTCTTGTGCCGGAAATCGCGCTGACTCCCGCCTTGCACCAGCAGTTTCAGGCACGCTTTGGATGCTCTATGGCCGTGCTGCACAGCGGGCTTCCCGAGGGCCAGCGCCATGATGCCTGGTGGCGAGTGCGCAGGGGTGAAGCCCGTGTTGTGCTGGGGACCCGCTCCGCGTTGTTTGCACCGCTGGAGGATCTGGGCATCATTATCGTGGATGAAGAGCATGAACCGAGTTACAAGCAGGAGGAGACTCCCCGGTATCATGGGCGGGACACAGCCATCGTGCGCGGGCAATTGTCGAAGGCCCTCGTCGTTCTCGGGTCGGCAACACCGTCTCTCGAGAGTTACATGAATGCTGAAAAAGGAAAGTATCACCTTCTTACGCTTGCCGAGCGCGTTGGAAGCCGCCCGCTGGCCAGCGTAGAGATCATCGATATGCGGGAAGAGTTCCGCCAGACCCGCACGAGCGTGCCGATTTCGCGGCGCCTGCGACAGGAAGTGGAGGCTCAACTGCAATGTGGAAAACAGACCATGATTTTGTTGAACCGGCGCGGCTATTCCTGGTTTCTCCTTTGCCGGAGTTGCGGACAATCTGAACGATGCGTAAATTGTTCAATTTCGCTTACGTACCACAAGCGTGAAAACCGGCTGATCTGCCACTACTGCGGTTATCAGACCACTGTTCCGGTGCGTTGCCGATCCTGCGGCAGCGAATACCTCTATTACGTGGGCGAAGGAACGGAAAAGTTGGAACAAAAGCTCACGGAGTTGTTTCCCCGGGCAAGAGTAGGCCGCCTCGATCGGGATGCAGCGAGACGGCCTGGCCAATACCTCAAAATACTTTCGGACTTTCGCGACGGGAAGATCGACATCCTGGTGGGAACACAGTTGATTGCAAAAGGGCACGATTTTCCAGGAGTTACGCTCGTGGGGATTGTTTCTGCCGACACTTCGCTGGCGTTGCCGGACTTCCGCGCTGCCGAACGGACGTTTCAGCTCCTGACCCAGGCCGCGGGACGTGCCGGACGGGGCGACTCACCGGGCCGAGTCCTTGTTCAGACCTTCTATCCGGAACATTACGCAATCCGGTTTGCCGCCGAACAGGACTACAAGAAATTCTTTGCCAAGGAACTGCATTTCCGTCGCATGTTGCATTATCCACCTGTTGCCGCTCTGGCGAATGTCGTTGTCCAGGACAAAAGCCTTGAACAGGCTTCGCAGATTGCAACCGAAGTTGGCAAGTTCTTCCAGAATCTCGGTGACTTGGCTCGGGGCGTTCGCGTTCTCGGTCCCAGCCCTGCGCCGCTGGCCAAAATTGAAGGCCTGTTTCGTATCCAGTTCCTTTTGAAAGCGTCCTCCCGCGCAAAACTTAACATGGTTCTCCGGCGCCTGGCGGACGAGTGCGACCAATGGGGAGGACGGGCGCGTGCGGTAATGATTGATATGGATCCAGTCAGCCTGATGTAAGCGCCACCACGCGGAAACAAGGAAGTTAACAGGGAGTGTGAGAACCTGCTGCGATGTTTTTCCCAGTGTGCCGCATCCATGCCAAGGGGGATGTCAGATTCTCAACGCAGGTGATCTCAAATCGCTTCGGCCCCAAACGGCTTTTCTTGAAAAGCCCCGTGGCTGAACCTGGAACAGGAAAAGAGGTCGTCACCAAGCTTTTGAAAAGCAGATTTTACACTTGTCATCATGAGCGCTGCGAACAATTCATATATGTATTTTCAGAGAAATACAGAGATGCTTTGCTTCGCTCAGCATGACAGTTTGGCTTTTCCCAGCAACTTGTTATGGAAGCGACTGAAGCTCTTTTCCCGGTTTGAAGCGGACGGCCTTACCAGGCTGGATATTAACCTCTGCCCCCGTGCGAGGGTTTCTTCCAATACCGGTCTTGCGGGGCTTCACGTTGAAAACGCCAAATCCTCGCAACTCTATCCGTTCTCCCTTGGCCAGGGCCTTCTTCATCGACTCGAAGACGGTCTCCACGGCAATTTCGGCCTTGGTCTTTGTAATGCCGGTCCGGTTGACAACATCATTGACGAGATCAAGCTTTATCAATAGAAACCTCCACAAAACACAGGATTTCATCGTAAAAAGCCCCTTCGGCATTGTCAAGCTGTTTTCAACTGTATTATGATTCGAGGCTCTGTCTGCTTGCACGGGGCCGTTCACCGGAGTCAAGTAAAAGCGTTTGAAACGAATTCTAAGCAAGGGAGCTTCCATGTCTGTCAAGAGCGACCGCTGGATCCGCCGCATGGTTCAGGAACACCAAATGATCACGCCATTTGCCGAAAACCAGAAACGCGATGGCGTCATCTCCTACGGGCTTTCGTCATACGGGTACGATCTGCGCGTGGCGGATGAATTCAAGATTTTCACTAACGTCAACAATTCCATCGTCGATCCCAAACGCTTCGACGAACGCTCATTCGTGGAATTCCAGGGGCCGGTGTGCATTGTTCCGCCTAACTCATTCGCGCTCGCGCGCTCGGTGGAATACTTCCGGATTCCACGCAACATCCTAACGATATGCGTTGGGAAATCAACATATGCCCGTTGCGGCATCATAGTAAACGTAACGCCGCTCGAGCCTGAGTGGGAAGGGTATGTAACGCTGGAAATTTCCAATACCACTCCGCTTCCTGCGCGGGTATATTCAAACGAGGGGTTGTGCCAGATCGTGTTTTTTGAGTCCGACGAAGTCTGCGAAACGTCTTACAAGGACAAAAAGGGGAAATATCAGGCGCAACAGGGCATCGTTTTGCCTCGAATCTGATGAATTCTTGCCTCAGGATTCTGGCGTTTCCGCTCCTGGCGCTGCTGTGTTTCTGCGGCGCCGCATGGAGCGCTTCACCCTGGCAGGCAACGGCCAGTGCCACGCGGCAAGTTGAACGTCAGCAGACTTCCAACACGCAGTCGAATTCAGCCCCTGAGCGTTACGAACTCCCGCCCCGGAAACGGGCCGAAGCGGAAGCGTATTCACGAACGCAATACGCACTCTATTTTTCAGGCGTCGCGCTTTCTCTCCTGATTTACTTCGTTCTTTGGCGGCTGAAAATCGGAGTCGTTTTCCGTGAATGGGCGCGCCGCGTCTCTCGCCGGCACTTCCTGCAATGCCTGGTCTTTGTCCCTTTGTTCCTTGTATGCGTCAGGCTGCTGTTGTTCCCGTTTGATTTCTATTCGGACTACGTCGTCGAGCACCGGTTTGGACTGATGACTCAGGATTTTGCTTCCTGGATGGCGGATTGGGGCAAAAGCCTTCTGCTTTTCATCGTTGCCGGAGTTGTGATCGTCTGGATTTTTTATGTGATTGTGAGACGCAGTCCAGGGCGTTGGTGGTTCTATTTTTGGGCATCAACGCTTCCCATCACACTTTTTGTGGTATTCATCGAGCCTTTTGTCGTCGAGCCTCTTTTTTACAAATTCACGCCGCTAGAAGCCACGCGGCCGGCTCTTGTCACACAAATTGAGCGCATGCTCCAGCGTGCCGACCTCAGGATTCCTCCCTCGCGCATTTTTGAAATGAACGCCAGCTCCAAGACGAATACCATTAACGCCTACGTTTCCGGCCTCGGCGCGAGCAAGCGCGTGGTGGTGTGGGACACGACCCTGAAAAAGCTATCCGATGATGAGACGTTGATAGTGCTTGGGCATGAGATAGGACATTACGTACTGCACCATGTCATCAAGGAGTTCGTCCTAGTTGAACTGGTTGCTCTTGTATTTATCGGGCTGGGGTTTGTCCTTGTGAGGGGGTTGATCCGCCGATACGGCAACCGAACTGGACTTCTAGGCGAAGGCGATCTGGCGTCCCTGCCCCTGATGCTTTTTGTTCTGACGATTCTGACCTTTCTCTCTTCGCCTGTCGTCAACGGCATTTCACGCCACTATGAACATCAGGCCGATCAATTCGCCATCGAGGTTACATACGGCGTTGTTCCACACCCCAATACGGCGGGAGCCCGGGCGTTTCAGATCCTGGGTGAGCAGGACCTTGCTGACCCCGATCCAAGTCCCTTCATTGTCTTCTGGCTCTACAGTCATCCACCGATCAGCCAGCGCATCCGGTTTGTTCTAAACTACAGGCCCTGGACCCAAGGCAGGCCGATGAAATTCATTCACGCTGGGAAATCTTAAGCTGAGATTCCGGGTCTCGTGCCAGCTTGCCTATGCTGTCGCGGCGGTTCCAAGGGCCTCGCGTGCGGAAACAATATCTGCTTCCACCATCATCCTGACCAGTTGGGAGAACTCCACCGTCGGCTGCCATCCCAGTTCCTTCCGTGCAAGGCTGGCGTCCGCCCGCAGATCGTGGATCTCTCCGGTTCGCAGCAGGTGTGAGTCAACTTCCACCCAGTCTTCAATCGAGGGTACGTCGGCGCCATCGGTAATGTCGTTCAGCTCCACCAGCACTTGGCGAATGAAGTCCTCCACGCTGTGGGAAATCCCCGTACCAACCACATAATCCTTCGCCGATCCATTCTGAAGCATGGCATGCATGGCTTTTACGTAGTCCCCAGCGAACCCCCAATCACGCCGGGAGTGCAGGTTCCCCAGCTTAAGCTTTGACCGATCACCCAACGCCCACCGCGCTGCCGCGCGGGTGATCTTGCGCGTCACCATTTCCGGCCCGCGGCGAGGTGATTCATGGTTGAACAGAATGCCACCGGCAACAAAGATTCCCCGGCTGCGATAGATTTCCACCAGGCGGTGGGCCGCCATTTTTGAGGCACCGTACGGCGATGTGGGATTGAAAGGCGTCCGCTCGCTGCATAGGGTGCCGGCATTTCCGAACATTTCCGAAGTCGAAGCCTGATAAACGCGCGTATCAGGCTTCTGGCGTTCGACGATCTGCAAAAGGCGCGCAAGGCCGCCGGCATTGATGTCAAATGTTTCAGCCGGACATTCCCAACTGGTCGGCACAAAAACCTGTCCCGCCAGGTTATAGAGTTCATCCGGCCACGCCTTTCTGAATGCGACGGCAAGCGATTCAGAATCGCGGAGGTCGCCATAGACGAACTCGATCCGATGGGCAATGGGCCCAAGCCACCGCAGCGTCGATGGCTCCCGCCGCACCAGCCCCCAGACTTCATATCCCAGGCCAAGCAGATATTCAGCGAGATAACTGCCATCCTGTCCCGAGATTCCCGTAATCAGCGCTCTTTTCATTATCGAAAATCCTTCACCGTAACAGTCTTTGCCACGTCAGACAACACGCCCCAGCGATCCTTCCCCGATCTGAACTTATGCGAAATCACCAACTGCCTGAGCGCTCCGGGCATGCCCTGAACGCTAAAGAGCCAAAACCTCATTATAAACTTGCAGGTAGCCTTTCGCCGTGCGGTGCCATGTGAAAGTCCTCGCCCGCGCAAGACCGCGTTCGATCATCACTCTGTTTAGTCGCTCATCTTCTGTTGCTATCACGATTTTTCTTGCGATATCGTCCGGATCGTGCGGATTCACAAAGAGCGCCGCATCGCCACCCACCTCGGGCAGCGAGGACGCCTCTGAGGCCACAACCGGCAGACCGTGTGCCATGGCTTCCAGAACCGGAAGACCGAAGCCTTCTTCGAAAGACGGAAAGAGAAATACGTTTGCGGCGTCGTACAACACGGGAAGCTGTTCGGCGGGCACGTAGCCGAGCACTACCACGCGCGAGGCGAGGCCTTCGGTGCGAATAAAATCGTGGATTGCCTCGCTGCCGTGGCCGTTCCCGCCGGCAATCACCAGGCGGTAGCGCTCTGGCAAACGCTGGATTGCTCTTACGGCGTTCAGTGTGTTCTTCCTTGTCTGGATGACCCCGACGGTAAGAACCATGATGTTGCCTTTTCCAACCAAACGCTCGCGCTCGAGCGCGCGGCCCTCGGGGTCGAGCGAAGATGCTGGAAGGTCAACTCCAAAGGGGATCCGGCGGATTTTTTCGCGGGGAACGCCGATGTGCTTCAATAGCTGGTCCGTTGTGTACTGCGAAGGCGTTATAACGCACACTGCCCGCTCCACTGCCTCCAGCAGCAAGGCGGAGAACTTCCGCTGGAACTCCGGCGTCGAGTAGTTTTTCCCCGTCAGCGGAAACAGGTCAATGACGGTAACGATCTCCTTTTTGAATCGAAATGCAGGCGGCCGCTGCACCAGGCTGTGGAACAAGTCCGCCTGCCAAGGAAGCCAGAACGTCCATGGCTTCTGGTAGTATCGCACGGAGAATCGCGGGCCATGCAGACCTGCACTCGAATGGGGTCGCAGAAACTCGCGCCGCGATTTGAAGCGCGAAAGCCGGTAGCAGAGCAAGTAATGATGTTCGCACTCGATCTCAGCAAGAGATTCGATGAGCCTCCGGCAGTACACCGCCACCCCGGAAGGCTGCGGATCCACGGTATAAGTGGCGTCGAGGGCAATCGTGGCCATCAGATGGATTCTCGATTCAACCGCGTGAATTGTCCGAATGATTTTCCCGCTGCGGTCTGGGAAGAAAAACTACGTTCGCATTGAATTCACGATATGATCAAGCTCGTATTCTTTGATCTTTCTGTACACGGTCGTTTTGCCGATGCCGAGCAACTTTGCGGCTTGCAGGCGGTCGCCGCCTGTCATTTCAAGTGCCTGACGAATGGCATCCCGCTCTCTTTCCCGCAAAGTGGAGAACCTCTGCCTCCCGCCATCGCTCTCAATTGAATACAGAACGGACGAAGGCAGGTCTTTCACCTGGATTTCCGGCGGAGAGCCAAGCGCGAGCGACCGCTGGATGCAGTTCTCCAGTTCGCGAACATTGCCGGGCCAGTCGTAATTCATCAGCCGGCTCATGGCTTCGTCGGATATGTGTTTAATGCCTCCGGCTCCGCTGTAACGGTCAATAAAGTGATGCACAAGAAGCGGAATATCATTCTTGCGTTCCCGGAGAGGCGGCAATTTGATCGAAACGACGTTCAACCGGAAGAACAGGTCTTTCCGGAATGTCCCGCGGGTGATCGCGCCTTCAAGATGCTGATTGGTCCCGGCAATGATGCGGGCTTCGAGCGGCGTGCGCTGGTTGCTGCCCACCGGACGCACTTCGCGTTCCTGAATGGCGCGAAGGAGCTTTGATTGCAGTTCTACGGGCATTTCCGCAATTTCATCCAGAAAGACTGTCCCTTTTCCTGCCGCAGCCAGAAGGCCCTGCCGATTCTGGTTCGCGCCGGTGAAGGCGCCTCTGACGTGGCCAAACAGCTCGCTTTCGATCAGGGTTGGAGACAACGCGCCGCAGTCAACGGGAACAAACGGAAGGTCACGCCACGGACCATAGGAATGGATCGCTCGCGCGACGAGTTCCTTCCCTGTCCCGCTTTCTCCAAGGACCAGCACGGGATGCCGCTTGTTTGCGACCTTCAGGACTATTTCGTAGATCCTTTGCATTTTGGCGGAAGCTCCGATCAGGGCTCCCAAGCCCTGGCGGGCCTCAAGTTGCTGGCGCAGCATGCGGTTCTCTTGCGACATCCGCCTCTCATTCGCCAGGCGTTCCAGCAGGTTTTCGAGCTCAGCCACATCGAACGGGCCTATCAGGCAATCGTGGGCGCCTTGCCGGACAGCCTGCTGTGCCAGAGCGGCATTCTCCGCGCCGGCCAATACAATCGTGCTGGATTCAGGCGAACATCTCCGGGCTGCCTCGACAAGTTCCGGCACGCGCAGACCTGGAAGTTGTATGTCAGCCAGAACGATATCAACCTCTCCGCCGGTGATAAGATCAATCGCAGCGGAGGCAGTCGCTGCGGAGCGGACCTCACATTTCATGCGCTTCGCCGCTCTCAGTGAGGCATCGAGCAGTGATTGATCTTGTGATGCGATCAGAAGCTGCATGTCCGTCATTTGCGTATGCCTTCCGGCGGTTGCGACGGCGGAAAGCGTGCTCAGTATAAAAACGATATTTGCGGGAAGTCAAAACAAATCCCACAATGGAACTCGTCCAGCCGTGCTGTTCCCTGAAAGGGAATTGCCCGGCAGCCCCTGTCGGACGGTGACCCAGGGCGACCTGATGTCGAAATCATCTCGACGGCGCAACTCAACCGTCATCGCTTTATATAATTCAACGGACCAATCTATACTATAGTGATTGGAAGGAGAACAGGTTGCCGAGACAAGCGAAAATCCTGGTTGTTGATGATGACGCCAGCGAGCGGGAGGGGCTGGCTGAACTGCTCAGGGTCTGGGGATACGAGGCGGAAGTCGCCGCTGACGGCCAGCGAGCCCTTGACCAGGCTGAGGTGTTCAATCCCAGCCTTGTGATTTCCGACCTTCGCATGCCGGGCCTGAGCGGGATGGACGTGCTTAGAAAGATGCGCGAGTCCCGCCCAGACGTCGCATTCATCATGCTGACGGCGCAGGGAACAATCGAAGAGGCCGTCGAAGCTACAAAGCTGGGGGCGTTTAACTTCCTCGAAAAGCCCGTCGATCCAAAGCGCCTCGAAATCGAACTCCGCAACTGCCTGGAGCGCCGTGAAAACGAGCTCCAGCTTGAAATCGCTAACCGGCGCCTGCGGGAGGCGGGCATCCTGGGGCAACTGGTGGGGCGATCGAAAAAGATGCAGGAGATCATGTCGATCATCGCCACGGTTGCTCCTTCACGTGCCAGCGTCCTCATTACCGGCGAAAGCGGGACCGGCAAAGAGTTGGCGGCGCGAACCATCCATGAGCTCAGCCCGCGCAAAGGCAAGCCTTTCGTCGCGGTCAACTGCGCCGCGATCCCCGAATCTCTGATGGAGAGTGAAATCTTCGGCCACGAGAAGGGCGCCTTTACCGGCGCGGTCGAGCGCCGCATGGGCTGCTTCGAGCTTGCTGACGGCGGAACTCTTCTGCTTGATGAGATCGGCGAAATGCCTGCGCAGACGCAGGCCAAGCTGCTGCGCGTTCTTGAAGATTCCAAATTGCGCCGTCTGGGAAGCAAGAACGAGATTTCTGTGGATGTCCGTGTTCTCGCGGCAACCAACAAGATTCCTGAGGAAGCTGTTTCAAAAGGTGAGCTTCGCAGCGACCTTTACTTCCGGCTGAACGTTGTGCAGATCACGATGCCGCCTTTGCGCGAACACTTGAGCGACCTGGAACCGTTAACGCAAGCACTTATCGAAGAACTGAACCGCAAACATCACACACGGGTCAAGACTGTTGACAGCAGCCTGCTTGAAGCGTTCCGCCGCTATTCCTGGCCCGGAAACATCCGCGAGCTGCGCAATACGCTGGAACGCATGATGGTGCTGAGTTCAAGTGAAGTTCTGCGGAGCACGGACCTCCCCGCTGATTTCGGAAAGGCCGCAACGGCGGCTCCGGGCGACGACCTTCATCTTCGTCCGGGCATGACTGTCGGCGAAGCAGAGCGGCGGCTTATTTTTGAGACGCTGGCTTTTACAGGCAACAACAAGACCCGGGCAGCAGAGATGCTGGGTATCAGTCTGAAGACTCTTCACAATAAGCTGAAGGAATATGAGGCTGAGCCTCAAAGCTAAGCTGACGGCACTGATTGGCCTGCTGGTTCTGGTCGTGGTGCTGGCCATCTCTGCGCTCTATCTTTCCATCCTGACGCATGAGGCCCTCGCCGATGTGGGGCGTCGCGGGATGTTTGTGGCAGATGCGGTTTCTCATCAAGCCCAAACCGTGCTCGCGCAAAGCCATCTTCCGCCGGGTGTTGAGCCGTCGGACTCCCAGGCTGTCCTGAAGTTTATTCAATCGCGCCTGGCGTCAGACCCCAACCTGAATTCGGCAATTGAATCCGCTGTTGGCTTTTCTTTCACCACATATTACGTAGCCATTACAGACACCAGTGGAACCATTTTCGTCCACAACGACCCCACGCAGATCGGCAAGGTGTTCGCTCCCGCACCGCCTTTCGAACAACTCCTCAGTTCCAGCATATTCCACCAGCTTAAGGTCATATACGGCCCGCCGCAGGTGTATGACGTCGTTCATCCCATGAAAGTGGGCGATCAGCCCCTGGATGTCCGTGTCGGCGTGTCAACACTGCTGGTTGCCACCCAGATGACGCCGGAGTTGCGCCGCGCATCGCTGCTTGCAATTTTGGCCCTTATCCTCGCAACGCTTTCTGCCAGCCTGCTCTCATACGGCGTGCTTCGTCCCCTTAAGACGATTTCGCACAGTGTTGAGAGGATGGCCCGCGGCGAAGACCCGGGCCCGTTGAAGGTCAACCGCAGGGATGAATGGGGCATTCTGTCTTCCAAGCTGAACCTGCTGGGAGAGCAAATCCGGGGTGAGAAGACGGCATTTATAAGACTCAAGGAAAACCTTGACCAACTATTCGCCAACCTGGCGGACGGCCTTTTGCTGTTTGACAAACAGGACCAACTGGTTCTCGCCACTCCAGCTGTAGAACGGTTTCTGGGCTCGCCTCCGGAGTCATTGCTGCATCGGACGGCCCAGGAGGTCTTCAGCAGTGACCGGCCCATGGACCGTGTGCTTCGCGAAGCATTCAAGAAGAGGGAAGCTGTGATCTGGGAATCCGAGGAAGAAGCCGGGGAGAGTGATGGAGGACCACGGATCGCCGTAAGTGTGCAATTTGCCCAGACGGGCGGAGAACCCGTCGGCGCTCTGGTAACGGTGCGGGATGCCGGCACGCGCGCTCAACTGGAAGACCAGATCGCTGTGGCTACAAAACTGGCTGCGCTGGGACGTATTACCTCCGGCGTCGCGCACGAAGTCAAGAACCCGCTCAACGCAATGGTCCTTCAATTGGAGATCCTTAAAGCCAAGCTGGCTGAGCACAGCACGGCCGTGAAGCCACAGCTTGACACCCTTTCATCGGAAATCCGGCGACTGGACAGGGTTGTGAAAACTTTTCTGGACTTTACCCGTCCGGTGGAATTGCGCCTGAGCGATACGGACCTCGAGCAGGTTGTCCAGGAAGTCTTTACACTTGCCGAGCCGCAGGCGCAGCAGAACCATGTAGTGCTCACAATTGAAAAAGATGGCCCTGTCCCCAGGATTAAAGTTGATCGCGACCTCTTCAAACAGGCCCTTCTGAATCTGGTGCTGAATGGCTGCCAGGCCATGCCTTCGGGAGGCAGGCTAAAGATCAGGCCCAGGAAGGCGGAACGCCGGGTGGAACTTGAAATAGTGGACCAGGGCGTAGGAATTCCGCCTGAGGTGCAGCCCAAGATTTTCTCCCTCTTTTTTACGACGAAGCCCGGTGGTTCCGGCGTGGGTCTGGCCATGGCCTATCGGATTATTCAGCTTCATAACGGGTCGATCGACTTCTCGAGCGCACCCGGCCGTGGGACCACTTTTCGAATCGCCTTGCCTGCATGATGACCTTCCTGACGCCCCCCGTCGGACGCCTCACCCGGTCCAGGGTAGCCGGCGCGCAGGTTGCAGCTACCTCCAGGACAATTTACGGGGTAGAATACGGACATAGGAGTTGAAGGCAAGCGGGAAAGAATACCATTTCGATTCCTGATGGCGCACGGAATTTGAACTCCCTGCGCCGTTCAAACTCGGTTTGAGAGGAGGAGCCATGGCACTGAGTAAGCTCCAGAAATTCTTCACTGGGCCCGCACCACGCTTGTCGCGGCAAGATGCCATGAAGGTATTCACTCGTGACCAATTTAAATGCCAGTATTGCGGACTGGATGGCCTGCATCAGTTCACAAACTGGCTGGTCCTTACTGTTGACCACGTCCATCCGCACGCCCACGGCGGAACGAGGAAAATGGAAAACCTCGTCACCTGTTGCCAGCCGTGCAATGTCATCAAGGGAAAACGCATCTTCAAGTCATTCGAGGATGCCAAAGCATTTGTGTTGAAGAAGCGCAAAGAATGGGAACAACTTTACCTGGAGCAGGCGAAGGCTGCCGAGCGGCACGTTGCCAGCCATCAATCAGCCTGATTCACCTGATTCCTTCGGGGGTCAGTTCCGGCATGACTGAGGCAGGGCCCGCAACCTCGTAGGTGGAGGTGGGCCTTTACACGGCTAACCAGGGCACTTGCCATCTGGAGCATTGTTTCAGGATGGAGTTGCCCGGCCGCCCGATGCCCGGATCGCCCCAACTTTTGCAGAGGTGATAGAATTTAAGACGCCTTGACTTGGAAAGCTGTAGTTTGCACGCTTGCTGTCATGTTTGGGGGATGCCCGAAGAGGCAGACGGGGCCGCAGATTATTTATGTCCCGTCGCCGCCTCCGGCAAGCGCACCCTCGCAATCCGATCAGACTATGGTTGTTCAGGCTCCTGCGCCACCGACCCCGACGGAGACCCTTCCCCAGCCTCTTCCACGAGTGGCCGCGGAGCCTGCACCCAGCAAAGCTCCCCGCCCCAGACGCGCGGAAGTTAAAAGCCCCCCAGAGGAAGAAACGGCTGAAGTCCCTGCGCTTCAGTCGGCTCTGAGTCCGACTCAGGCTTCAGAGTTGCGCAGCCGGGTGTTCAGGTTGCAGGAAGGGATTGAAAAGCGAATCGCGCTTCTTAGCAAGGAGTGGTTGTCACCCGGCGAGCGCAGCACGCTGGAAGGAGCGCGCGGGTTCCTTCAGCAGTCGCAGAAGGCGCTCCAGGAATCAGATTTACAACGGGCAGACAATCTTGCCCACAAGGCCGATGTTCTCGTAACTTCCGTTGAACAATCTCGATAACTGAATTGCTTGATTTTGCTATATCTCAAGTATATGGATCAGTGTCAGCAGCAGGAACACCTTCCTTCCTGCTATGATATGCAGCTTTGTACTGAACTCTCAACCCTGTGATATCAGAGGTAACATGGCGCGATACTTTTCTGCTCATACAACAGCCTGCCTGACCAAGCAGGCCCTGAAAGAACTGATGCAGCGGCTTCTCGCCGCAACGGAGGTGAGGGTCCTCCGCGCAGTCTCCAGCCAGGTAGGGGGCCGCATGCTCACCGAAGCGGAAGCTCCCGACCGCCAGACTCTTGAAAAGTTCTTTGACGCGCACTTCGTCAACTGCGAATGGATCATGCGCATCGACATTGATGCTCAGCCTGGCGGGATCACGGAGTATTGAGTGGCACATTTACATCCAGTGATGGCGGTTCTTATAAATGCTGGCAAGGCGACGGGGAGTTTTCTCCTTGATCGCGAGGTAGCGCCGAAGGACTTTTTCATAGCGGTGATTTGACGTCTTCAGCCTGCGGTGACGAAGCCGGACTAAAGCCCTCTCGACGCTCCAGACATTTCTTTTTGAAAAGTGCCAATCCGTTTTCACCAGGGTGCGAAGGTCGGCCAGCACGTAGCCGATAATCCTCGCTTTCTCGTTCACATAAGGATCGACATAACTCATCACCGGATGGCGCAGGGTTCGATAGACCGGCTTGCAGGCCTGAAGGCTGAAGTCGCGTGACCTGCCGATTGTTCCCCACCGGCCGTGCTCGCGGAATGGGTACACAACATGGTCCAGTTTGTCTTTGGACGTCATGTCAAGCAGCAGCGGCGGGTATCCGTGCTGTTCCAGAATGGTGGCCGCCACGAGCGCGGCTTCGAGACAATGCAAGGTTTTGTGTCGCAGGGCCCCGCGAAAACTTCTCAGCGTTTCACCGCCCTTTTCGTGATTGTAAGTGAATGCGCGGAGAAATTTCTGGACCTGGCGGGGGGTCTGAAGGTTTGAATAATTTCCCACTCCTTGCGCGTGAAAGCATTGCGAGGGGGCGGCGCGCAAGGTGTTGTCCACGCGGTGTTCAGGTGGCGCAAGCCTTTTAATCTCCCGTTCCCCACCGATCATACCAAAGCTGAAAGCAGAGAAGCGTCCACAGGGCCTTACGGTGGTCGGCACGTCCTGCCGCATGCTCGTGAATCAGTTGTCGAACGTAAGCAGGGTTGAATAACCCCTGGCGGTTGAGCTTCCCGTCATTCAGTGTTTCCTTTACCAGCGGATGGAGTTCGTTTCGAAGCCAGCTTGCAATGGGCACGGTGAATCCCCGCTTCTGCCGGTAAACAATCTTGCGCGGAAGCCACTCTTCAACGGCCTTTTTCAGTATGTATTTTCCTTTGAATCCGCGCATCTTGAGATTGGTGGGCAGACCTGCTGCAAATTCGATCAGGCGATGGTCGAGGAATGGCGTCCGCATTTCGAGTGAACATGCCATGCTGGCCCGGTCCACCTTGACGAGCAGGTTGTCTTCAAGGTACATGCGGAAGTCCAGATAAAGCATCTCTGCCAGGACTTCATCGAATCGCGCTCCTTCCAGGACCCTGGGCAATGGATTGAAAATCACGCTGCTCGGCGGATGGGGCCCCTCCCAACCGGGCGTGAAGAGTTGGTCAAGCTCGGTGGGAGAAAACATGCCGAACCAGGTGTGATGACGCACCGCAGGGCTTTTTTCTGCATGGGTCAGGAAGCGGCGAAGGAAAAGCCCCTTGGGCACGGCGTTTGAAGAGACCGGCAACAGTTCCCGCAGCCGGTCGAAAACCTGCCTGCGCAAAACCTTGGGAAGTTTCAGATAGTATTCCGCCGCTCGGGCTCCCAAGTAGGTAGGGTAGCCTCCGAACAACTCGTCACCGCCCTCGCCGCTCAACGCAACCTTGATGCGCTGCCGTGCAAAGCAGGACAGAAGATACGTCGGAATGATCGCGGGGTCGGCCATCGGCTCGTCGAGATGGTTGACCAGGGTTTCTAATGCGCCCCGCATGCTTTTGTCGTCTGCGATCAGGACGTGATGCTTTGTGTGGAAATGCTTCGCAACATACTGAGCGTATTCACCTTCATCAAAGGAACGCTCGGGAAAGGAAACCGAAAAACTGTTGACGTTGCCGGGCGAGAGCTCGCTCATCGTCGCTACAATGGTGGAAGAATCGATTCCGCCACTCAGAAACACGCCCAGCGGCACGTCGCTGACAAGCCGTGATATCGCAGCTTCGCGGAGCTTCTCCCGTAGCTCTTCGCACGCATTCTCTTCCTGCTCTCGAGTCAGCTTTCCAAGTTCCGGCGGCCGCAGGTAGTCTTGTAATCTCCAATAGCACTCAATGCGGGCGCCCTGATTTTCAACGATCATCAGGTGCGCCGCTGGCAGCTTTCTGATCTGCGCGAAAACAGAACGCGGCGTGGGGAAATATCCATAGAAGAAATACTGCGAGAGAGCCTCGGGATCGAGGCGCCGACTGACGTGAGGGTATTGCAGAAGCGATTTAATTTCCGACCCGAAAAGCAGTGTGCCGTCGTCCCGCCAGTAATAGAGCGGTTTTTCGCCGGCGCGATCGCGCGCGAGCACCAGCCGCTTTGCGCGCTCGTCCCACAGAGCGATGGCAAACATGCCGTTCAGGTCGCGCACAAAGTCCACGTCCTTCTCTTCGTAAAGATGCGCGATAACCTCGCCGTCAGACTGTGTTTTGAACCGATGACCGCGCTCAAGCAGACCCTTGCGCAGGTCGCGGTAGTTGTAGATCTCGCCATTAAAAACCAGCGTGACGTCGCCGGTTTCATTGGACAGCGGCTGGTCGCCCGTCTCGAGGTCAATGATGCTCAGGCGGCGAATGGCGAGCGCCAGATGGGTCCGCTCGAATTTGCCCTCGCTGTCCGGCCCTCGATGCCTGATTTGCGCAGACATTCGGTCGATCAGTCCAGGGCAGTCAAGAGGCCTCAGGTCCAGGTTGTGAACACCGCAAATTCCGCACATGATACTTTCTACTTGCCAGCCCGCGTTTTTTTCATATGATGATCAGCTTCATTTCTCCGATTTGCTGGTCTGGCTGCTGCCGGCGGGTATCTCCCAGACGGAGTATTGCCAACCCGTCCACATCGGGTCCATCGAGCCAACCGCGTTGGCCAGTTGCGCCACCTGATCGTTTCTTACCAGCACGAGAACGGCAGTCGAACTCCGCTTTGCAAGCCATTCTTTCTCATCCATAATCAGCGGCATCCCGCCGGTCGCGGCCGGAGCAAGCTGCATGGGCAGCCGGCCGGCCGCAATTTCTTTCTCGATTTTCGGCCACTGGGTCACCACGTAGTTGCTGGTCAGTTCGTCTGCAGTTGAAGAAATCAATCCCACCGGCCTCTGGAGATAGAACGGCAGACTCGTTCGAAAGTAATAGTAGCCATAAACAGGAAGGTTTTTCTGTGGACTTTCGAGGATCGTTTGGGCAAGACCTCGGCTTGAACTTGCAGAAGCAAATAGCTCGAGAGGGCGGAACCAGCGGGTCAGCATGACGGGAAAGCAGCAGGCTGCCACGACGAACATGATCTTCGTCGGGCTTTTCCCCCGCGCGCGGGCGCAGAGGTCGCGGCCGATAACGCCGAGAGCGCCCAGCATGATTCCGGAGTAGAGCATGGTTGCGTCCAGCAAAGCGATAACGTCCCCCGGCATTTTCTTCTCAAGCCGGCCGTGGGGAAAAAAGTAACTTTTGAAATGCGGGGCCGCAGCAATGACGATGCCCAGTGCGATCAATGTTGCAAAACCCCCCGTGAGCCAATCGGGAGCACGGGCTTCACCCTCGGTCTTTGGCTTTGTCCATACCAATGCCATCAGAATACTCAACGGAACCATCGCAGGAAGAAAGTAGCCCGGCAGCTTGGACTGCGAAATCGAGAAAAAAACGAAGATCACACCCACCCAGCACAATAGAAACAGAACCGGAGCGTTTTGCTCCTGCCGCATTTGTTTCCATTCTTTGATGCGGTGAAAGGCTGCATAGAGGAGGAAAAAGCTCCAGGGGAAAAAACCTGCGAGATAAATGATCAGGTAATAGTAGATCGGTCCGGCGCGATGTGATTGGCCAGTGGCGAACCTTTCCAGACTTTCATTCCAAAATGCGTACCGGGGAAAATCCGGATGCCGCAATGACACCGCGATGAACCACGGCAGCGTAATTGCGAAGAAGACCACAAGCCCCAGACCCCAAGTCAACTTCTTCAACCGCGCAAGCTTTCCACTCAATGTCTGGTACACAACAATTGAAAGTAGCGGAAGCAGGAAGCCGACAGGGCCCTTTGTTAAAGTCGCCAGCCCCATGGAAGCAAAAAACAGGATGTCGAAAAGGCTCCGCTTTTCTGGGCCTGCCTCCCGCAGCCAGTAACAAACCATGGCCCCCGTAACAAAAAGGCTCAGCGTCATGTCAAAAATAACTTCCCGCGCGAAAACGACCGTCAATGGTGAAGTGGCAAGAATAATTCCGGCATAAAACGCAGTGAGATCTCCAAACATCCGACGGGACAGGAGCCAGACAAGACAGATCATGAACACGGCAGCCAGCGCGGAAGGAAACCGCGCGCTCGCTTCCGATAAGCCGGCTACCTTGAACGCAGAAGCCACTGCCCAGAAATACACCGGAGGTTTATCAAGGTAAGCAAGATTGTTAAAGTGCGGAGTAATCCAGTCGCCGTGGGTTACCATCTCCCGCGCCACTTCCGCGTTTCTTCCTTCATCCGGTTCAATGAGGGCAAGACGGCCAATCCCTGCAAAAAACATGCAGGCGGCTACTGCCAGCAAAATGAGGAAGAGTATGGAAGGATACCACCGGCGTGCCGTATTCGTGTAAGCAGTTCGATCCAGGTTTGTATGGCCGTCAGTATTCAAAATTCCTGTAATTCTCCCACTGCCTCAAACGGGCTCTGCAATTCCGAGGCGGAGCGAAAGAAAAGCCAAAATGAGGCCAATAGCCTATATATCACCATGAAAATAAAGGCGGTTGGAAGCCGAATACTTCAGAGATGCATACAGCGCTCGAAGCGACAAGGGAATGACTGGCAGGTTGCTGACAAACCCCCATTCGGCGTCATTTCGAAGTATCTGCCTTTGTTCTCAGCCGATTGTGCAAAAGCAGATTTCTGCCTCGCTCGAGATGACCGGCTCTGAGCCCTTTTTCAGCAATCTGCGAAGGCTACATGATTAGCCTGATGTTTTCCCGTCTGCCCACGTAATTGAATCATTTTCTCGCGGCCTTATCCAGGCGCACTTCGCCATAATCGGTCGCATCTCTTTCGATTAACTGGAGCTCAGATGTGTAATCGATGTAGTTCTTCTTCATCCAACGCACAGCCCATACGTCTCCAAGACCTTTAACCAGCCGCCCCCATGTTCCATACTTGGTTTTTCCCGCGAAGCGGGCGTGATGTGACACTGCCACCTGCGTCACACGGTAGCCTCGCATTTTGAACAGTGTGGGGAGGAATCGGTGCATCCCTTTGTACAATTCCAAACCTACCAGGCACTCGCGCCTGTAAGTCTTGAGGGTGCATCCTGTATCGATAATGTTATCTCCGGTAAGCCAGTTCCGAAACCCGTTGCCGATGCGCGATGAAATGCGTTTCCACAGTGTATCCCTGCGCCGCGTTCGGATACCGCACACTACGTCCCAATCGTTCAACATTGCTGCAAGGCGCGGTATTTCCATGGGATCATTCTGCAAGTCTGCATCGATGGTGGCGACGATCTCTCCGCGGGCAAGTCGGAATCCCGCTGCCATTGCAGCTGTTTGCCCCAGGTTTTTCCTGAAGTGAGCGATTCGAACACGTGCGTCTTTCGCCTGGACTTCCCTCAGGAGTTCCAAAGTTCGGTCCGTGCTGCCGTCATCCACGAAGAGGATTTCGAGCGGACCCTGCCATCCAGCCATCGCCTCCGTAATGCGCGCCATAAGCGGAACGATATTACCTTCCTCGTTGTACACCGGGATTACTATGGAGAGACTTTGCATCGCTTTCAAGGGTTGGCGGGGAGTCTCTGAGCGGATTACGCATGCCCACAGGCTGAAACGCGGAAATTTTCACGACCCCGCCTGACACGAGAAATTCTAGCACGCCCGGGCGGGACGCCTTAAGAAAATCCGAATGTGCAACGGCACGATAACATTGGACTTTACTTTTCCGAAAGGGTTAAACTGCACGTAGAATAGTGAAACCAGCCGTTTGGGATGATCGTCCGAATTGTTGTGAACGGCAGGCCTCACTGTGGCTGAGAGGTGAACATGATTTATCCAAGAGCCAGGATGGCGGCTTTAACAGTGGCCATAGCGTTCGCGCTGACTGGTTGCAGTCTCTTCAAGCATTCAAGTCCCCCTAATGACGGAGCGATTGTCTCTTCGATCGAATCGAAGCTCTTTCAAGACCCTGTTTTGAAAACACGCGACGTAAGGGTGGTTTCTCAGCAGGGGGTTGTTGTTCTGACCGGGACGGTAGGCAGCGACCAGGAAAAATCCGCGGTTGAACAGATTGCGCATAGCACGGATGGCGTCAAACAGGTCATTGACGAGCTTAGCGTGGGGTCTCAGCAGCAGGCCGAAGCGCAGGCCCCGGAAGCTCCGGCCCAGCCTGAAACACGCCGATCCCGGCGTCATGGCCGCACCGTAGCGCAGAATGAGGCCCCTTCTGAATCTGGGTCAACCCCTGCGCCGGTCGTCCAGTCGCCACCTGGGTCAGCGTCGGCCCCTTCTTCAGAACCCCCTTCGCCACCCCAACCAGTGGAAATCACTGTTCCCGCCGGCACCGTTATCACTGTGCGGACAGTAGATCCTGTTGATTCTGCAACGAACCAGACCGGCGACGAGGTTTCCGCAACCATCGACTCACCGGTATCAGAGGACGGGCAGATCGTCATTCCGCGATACGCAAAGGCGCGTCTGAAGCTGGTTAGCGTCAAAAACGCCGGGCATATTAAGGGTCGGTCGGAGGTCCAGCTTCAATTGGTCAGCGTCACCGTGGGTGGAAAAACGTACGCCGTCGATACCGGGACTTACCAGCAGGAGGCGTCGAGTTCCCGGGGCAAGCAAACCGCTGAAAGGGCCGGAATCGGCGCTGCGATCGGCGGAATTATCGGCGCAATTGCCGGAGGAGGCAAAGGAGCAGCAATCGGGGCGGGCGTCGGGGCAGGAGCTGGAACCGGGGTCCAGATGGCAACAAAAGCCCAGGCTGTAAAAATACCGCCTGAAACTAAAATCGATTTCACGTTGCGCAGCCCTCTGAGGGTTACGGTGAATCAGTAGCGTTTGGGGAGGGGGACGCGCGGGTCAGACCTTACGAACACCTGACCCTTCTGTTTGTAGAGGGTGGTGAATCCTCGCAGCTTTTACAAACCATTTCCCCAAACGGAGTTTCCATCTCAATAAGTGGGTGATAAAGCGCCCAGAGCTCGTCGTCTTGAGCGAAGCTTTGTCCCGGACAGGACGGGGCGAAGTGAGAAATCTGCTTCTGCCCAAGCGGCGCAGAACAAACGCGGATTCCTCTGCCGACCAAAAGCATCGGCCCCTCGCGATGACGAAGATTTTTCAGTATCCTGTCAAGCCGAATTCCTTGACGGGCTTCCATTCTTCCGTGGGTCCGCTTACGCGGTAAACAAGCAACCGGCGTATGTCGCACGCAAGGCCAGAAATCCATCCCACCTGCGCAGCAAGGTCCTTCCTGGTTCTCACCGGGAATTTACCGTACATGAGGCTAATATGCGGCATGAAGGGCGGCTCGTTTTGGCGTCCAAAGACCGTACATGCCGCTTCGTATGCCTTCAGCAGTGGATTATTCGGAACAACCTCAACAAACAGGCAACGGAAGTACTCGTCGCGGTAGCCAATCTCTCCCAGTTCGATTTTGAAACGCTCGATTCCACCTGCCAGCAGGGACGCCTTGGCCTGTATTTCTTCCTCTGTTAACGGGATTCCTCCAAGCAACGTGATGTGAGGATCAAACCTGGGTGTGGAATAGAGCCGGCTGAGACGGGAGATCTCGCGCGCCAGGAAGCTGAATACCGGCTCATCGGGTATCAGCCACAGCGCGAAACCTTTTCCGACCGTGGCCGTATCGAGAGGCATCCTCAGATCCGGGGGCCCTTATGGTTTCGTCTTTGGTGCGCCTTCGTCGTTATCAGGCTTCTTCTGAACGCGTCCTCCCTTGAAATTCGGAAGAACATTTCGCATGTACTTGGGCGAACCGTTAACGTTGTAGTCTTTATACCCCAACTGGTTCTGGCATCCCGCAAGATTGCTTTCCATCGTCACGAAGATACGGTCGTGGTTGCGCATCAGGAAAGAGAGATAAGGTTTAAGCGAACGTTGCAGCGTCAGCATGTCATTCCAGGCCTGATTGAATTCCGCCTCGAGGCTGGGATTATTGAAGCGCGAGATCATCGACGTGAGCCTTTCGAGCGATGAAAGGACCTCGCTGATTCCTGCATATGTTTCAAACCCCAGGTACTCGCTGTCTACCCTGCCGTCAAACAGCAGCCGGCTCTTTTCAAGCGCATCAAGGCTGCTCCGTAGCATATCCAGATTCCCGTTGAACCCGGCGAGCACAGCGGGAGGCATCTTCAATTTCTCGGGATGGATCACGGTCGTCAGGTCCTTGACCCGCGCTTCCGCCTGCCACAATTTCGCAAGCAACTGACGCGTCTGGGCAGGTTCCATGTATCCCGGCTGGTTTGCCATCGAGCGCGGCGGCGCCTGAAGGTATTCAGGAATTTTGATGGTTTCCGTCTGGATCTCGTCCGTTGCTCCAGGCGTCGGCTGGCTTTTCGCAGACTGCTGATCCGATGCGCGGATGCCGGATGTCATCAGCCCAAAGGCGAAAAAGAGAACAAGGAATCGCATAGCAACTCCTGGATGTGGGTTTTTGAATACCAAGCTTCAGCATGGCAGGGGGAAGCGGCGTTCGTCCAGATGTTTTTGCCGATTAGCCTTGACCCGGACCTGAGTCGGGGACATAATCCTCATGAATGAAAGCCACATTTCTTCTCGCAGGAACTATCTCTTTGATTTGCGCCATGGCCGGCGCGCTCAGATTGACGGCGACGCCGAAGGCGGCGCCCGGCATCAATCGCCCACCGATCCTGGGCATCGCGCATGTTGCGCTCAGGGTGAAGGACGCGGCGGCGGCCCGCGAGTTCTTTGGACACGTTCTGGGCTTTGATGAATTGCCCACAAACGAAACGGCGAAGGGCAACCTGCGTTACGCCTATTACAAGGTGAATGACAATCAGTATATCGAAGTTTCTCCCACACTCTCTTCCGAAACAGAGGATCGCCTGATTGACATCGCTTATCTCACAACCAACGCACGCGCTCTGCGCAGCTACCTTGCCAGCCATGGCGTGGAGGTCCCGGGAAAACTTCAGAAGGATCCCGATGGCGATCTGAGCTTCACAGTGCGGGACCCCGCGGGCCACACCGCCGAGTTCATCCAGTACCTGCCTGGGTCAGTTGAAAGCCGCAATTTCGGGAAATACCTCTCTCCTAAACGCACGTCTGAAGAGATTATCCATGCCGGCGAGACCGTGCAGGATGAGGCGGCCGCCGACCGATTCTACAGGGGCATTCTGGGATTTCGCGAAATGTGGCATGGCGGTATGACAGACAACCGGACGGATTGGGTGGACATGGTTGTTCCCAACGGAAAGAACTGGTTGGAATACATGCTGAATGCCCGTAATCCTTCACCCCGTCAACTGGGCGTGATGCATCATTTGGCGCTGGGGGTAAAGGACATCAAGCAGGCTTACGCCACGGTCAAGGCCCGCGGGTATAACGCTGGAGAACCTAAAATCGGCCGGGATGGAAAATGGCAGCTCAATCTTTACGATCCTGACCTGACGCGCGTGGAATTCATGGAATTTACTCCCGTACGCAAGCCCTGCTGCTCACCGATGCGTCTGAATCCATAACCGATTGCGAGCAATTCCGCCGGTTTCAATGTTACCCTTGCTGACCTTTCTCCATTCTTCAGACAAACCATAAGGTGAGTTCTGGAGTTTGGTTCTTTCTCCGGGACAGCAGGGCCGGAAATCAGCGGTCGCTGGCGTCCGGTTGGGCCGTTTCGGATTTCAGATGCGGACGGTTTTGAGGAAGCGGAGGTCCGCAACGATCTGCTCGTGGGCCTGGTCGCTTTCGTCCTCGACGTAGAAACGCTTCACGCCAACGCGCTCAGCTTCCGCGAGGATGGCAGGCATGTCCATGCGGCCTGTACCCAGCGCGACGTCCCAGTTGACGGGCTCGTCGCCGGTGAAGTTGTGCGTGGGCGGGCCTTTCTTCATGTCCTTCAGGTGCATCAGACGCCAGCGGTTCGGGTACTTCCTGAGGTAGGCAACGGGATCTTCTCCAGGATCGACAACCCAGAAAATGTCCATCTCAAAGTCCACGTACTCTGGATTGGTTTCCTCAACCAGCGTGTCGAAGAGCGGCCGGCCCTGGTACGGCTGGAATTCGTAACCATGCGTGTGGTGCGCGAAACGAAGGCCTTCGGCGTGGAGTTTCTTTCCCCACTCGTTGTAGAACCGGGCGGTCTCGCGGCAGAGTTCGATGGTAAACGGCCCCTTGTGTGGGATCCATGCATTCACCACGTGCGCGGCGCCCAGAGTGTGAGCATTTGCAGCCACCGTGCGAAGCTCCGTCGAGAACTGGTCGTAGCCGGCCATCATGCTGGTGCAGGGCAGGCCGACTTCATCGAGCAGCGAGCGATACACTTTGGCTGAGAGTCCGCTCAGGTCCGGCGCCTCGATTTCCGTATAACCGACCTTTTTGGCGTATGCCATGGCACGTTTCACGGATGCCGCATCGCCGGTTTTAATCTGATGCCGAAGGCTGTAGAGTTCCAGCCCAAACGGTCCGCGAAAAGGGCGCGATTGCTGCGCAGCCAAAGTCTCTTTGACGGGCGCCACCGCCCCTGCAAGGCCCGCTCCAATTACGCCCAGGAACTGCCGCCGGGATTTCATGCCACTGCCCTCCTGTGTTCACAGAACTCTTTTCGAGCGCACGGGAACCCACTTTCAGAGAAGCAACATTATACGCCCGTGACACCCGGGCCGAGCCGGATATATGAATTTGCCTGAGAATGAAACCGTGCGGATCGGAGGAACCCTGGCCAGTTAGTGCGGAGTGGCCGGACCGCGACCGCGCAAGAGCCTTGCGGGCAACATGATGATTGCTGCTACAAAGGCAAGCACCCCCTCGACGGCGATGCCCAGAATTCGGAAGGGCAGCAGGAGGAGCCACACAAACGGATAAAGCACCAGTGCCAGCAGTGCCAGCGGCCAGCAAAGCACGAACAGAATGCACCACAACAGAAATTTGATCATCGCATCACGCTCCCGACAGGATGTTCAAAACGCTTTGAATTGGCGTCATTCCGACCGAAGCGAGGAATCTGCTTTTATCAACCTGCCGAAACCGGCGCTGGTTCCTTGGGCCGATCTGTAACCACAGTCTTCGAAATGACGTGCAACCTGCACTCTTCCGCACCCTGCTAATCAGTCATACGCACCAAAAACGCGAATGTTCCCTTAAGCTCAGGCTTAAGGGAACATTCGTGCCGGCTGCGCCGGTCGCGCGGGTTGCAAAATCCGCGTTCAGGGCAGGTTCAACTTGCGCACTACATAGGCAGGAAAGACGTAGGCTGGCGCCGTCCACGTAAGGCCGTTCAACGACCCGGAGTTAGTCGTATAAAGCAGATAGCCGCGGTTCAGGTAAACCGAGGTGGTATCCAGGCTGTTCAGGTCCGTCAGGCCGTTGAAGAAGGTCGTGCCGAAGGTGGCAATGTTGATGGTCTGGTTCTGGAAGAGAGGGTTGCAGGGCTGGAGATAGTAACCGCCGGTCTTGCCGTCGTCGCCGATCACCGGCGCTGGGCTGGCCAGCGCGTTGCCCAACACCGGCTGCGGCCGCAGCACAATCATATTGGCTGTGACGCTGGGGTTTGTTCCTCCTGTGAACGGCCCGTGCACCACAACGTGCTGGCCGCGCGCAATGGCTGAGGCATTGAACAGGAAACTGCTGAGATCCTCGCCGAAGGTCGCAATCTTGAATTCGGTGTCTGTGGAGAGGTTCACCGTAACCGTGGATCGCAGAGGGATTGTGGAGCTTACATCCGGATGCTCGGCGCGCACAAACATCGTGAGCTGCGTCGCATTGCCGGTGCTGTCCGCCGTCACCGACAGGATGGGCCCGACAAAGGCGGCGGTGGTCGAGTCGGTTTCGGCTTCAGATTCAACGTCTTTGGCGACAATGTTGCCGTTTTGGTCAACCTTGGCGTCCACTTCGACAAACAGGCCCTGCGTCAGCGCACTCAATCCGGAGACGCCTTCGAACTTGGTGTTGCTTGTGACGTTTATCTGGAACGTCCGCGTGCTTCTTACGCGCATCGTGAAGCTGCCGGTAAAGTTTGAATTGCTGCTGGTGGTTGTGACGGATTCAACGATGCCCTGCAGATCGTCAATATCGCCCAGGCTGCTCACAGAGGTAATCACCGTAGGAGTGACGCGTATGGAGGGATCTACCTGGCCGGTAATCTGGCCTGTGGAGTCCACCTGGATCGACTGGAACAGCCGGAAATCGAGCGTCAGCCCGCTGGATCCGCTGGCTGTCACCTGCAATGCGGGATTGATATTGACTGTTACCGTTGTCTGGGTCAGTGTGGCATTGATCGTGGCAGGTGCCGGCGGATTGCCGTTAAAAACCGTCAGCGAAGCGTTCGGCATGAAGGTGAAGGTGATTTGGGAATAAGTCCCCGCCGGCACACTGCTCAGGTTCAACAGGGTGTTGAAACCCATCAGTGAGGCGAAATCAACTGTGACGGGGTTCGACGAATCGATGACCGAAACCGGCGCACCTCCGCCTTGTGGGGTAAGTGCTGCGCTGGTGATTGTCACATCAAATGAGGCCACGCCACAGATGGGAGCATCGGTCCCGACGAGAGCCAGTTGCCCGGATCCGGGGAGAGTTGAAGTGGTCTGGCTCATGTTAGACGAGCCGCCGCAACTGAGAGCAGCAAATGCTGCCGAGATCACAATGGACAAGATGAACAGGTGCTTCCGCATAAACGTTCCTCCTAAGCGCTGTCAGGGTTGCCGCGTGCAATGTTTCAAGTGTTGAGTTCGGTTGCCACGCGGCGACGAAAAATCAGAATGTACTGGCAAATCTGAAGATCAGACTTGCCTGGCTTTACGATGTGCCGGGCGGTTCCGTGCACGACGAATGTCGGCGCGCATTGCGTCCTCTGATTGGCGCCAGACGCAGCCCGGCCCTTTTTGATATCCGTTTCATTGAACACGCGCGGAGGGGAAAAGTTGCGCGAGCTTTTGGCGGTGCGGAGAATAGAGCGCGCACTGACTTTATTGCAATGATCCAGAAGATCTTGCCCCCGCCGTGTGAACGGAAGTGAAAAAAGCGCGGGTCATTGGATGGGACCCGCGCCGTTCAGTTTGGAAAGGAATTCGACTAAATGTCGTAATACAGAGCGAACTCGTAAGGATGCGGCCTTGTGTTGACGGCCTGCACCTCGTTCTTCATCTTGTAATCGATCCAGGTTTCAATCAATTCTTCACTGAAGACATCACCCTTGAGCAGGAAATCATGGTCCTTCTCGAGGGCCCTCAGCGATTCTTCGAGCGATCCAGGGAGCGACGGCACTTTTTTGAGTTCCTCAGGGCCGAGATCGTAGATGTCTTTATCGAGCGGCTCTCCGGGATCGATCTTGTTCTCGATTCCATCGAGTCCCGCCATCATCATCGCGGAAAAGGCGAGGTACGGATTGCAGGATGGGTCAGGCGGCCGGTACTCGACGCGCTTTGCTTTCGGGCTGGGTGAATACATCGGGATACGGCAGGCCGCGCTGCGGTTCCTGCGGGAATAGGCCAGGTTTACCGGCGCTTCGAAGCCGGGCACCAGGCGCTTGTACGAATTCGTTGTGGGAGCGATCAAAGCTGCGAGGGCCGGCGAGTGGTGCAGCAAGCCGCCAATATACCACAGAGCTGTCTGGCTGAGTCCCGCGTAAAGATCTCCAGCGAACAACGGTTTACCGTCTTTCCACAGGCTCTGATGGGTGTGCATGCCGGAGCCGTTGTCCTGGAAAATGGGTTTCGGCATGAAGGTCACGGTCTTGCCGTACTGGCGGGCGACGTTGCGAATGACGTATTTGTAAATCATCATCGCATCGGCCGACTTCAGCAGCGAGTTGAATTTCTGGTCGATTTCGCTCTGGCCGCCCGTGGCAACTTCGTGGTGGTGGCACTCGATGGTGAGCCCGGCCTTCTCCATGGCCAGCATCATCTCCGACCGGAGGTCCTGATAGTGGTCTGTGGGCGGGACTGGGAAGTATCCTTCCTTGTATCGCGGCCGATAGCCAAGGTTGTCCTTTTCCCGGCCTGAGTTCCAGCGGCCTTCCTCGGCGTCGATAAAGTAGTAGCCGTGTTGCTGCGCCTGATCGAAGCGCACGTTGTCGAAGATAAAGAACTCCGCCTCTGCGCCGAAGTAAGCCGTGTCTGCGATGCCGGTGAAGGCAAGGTATGCCTCGGCTTTCTTGGCGATGTGGCGGGGATCCTTCAGGTAATGCTGCTTGGTGACGGGATCGATGATGTCGCCGATCAGCACCAGCGTAGGAACGTCGGTAAAAGGATCAAGCATGGCTGTTGACGCGTCCGGGACCAGAAGCATATCGCTCTCGTGGATAGCTGCCCAGCCGCGAATGCTGGAACCGTCCATGCCGAAACCTTCTTCGAAAGAAGATTCCTCCAGTTGGTGTATGGGGAAAGAAATGTGATGCCACAGCCCGGGCAGATCGGTGAATCGAACATCAACCACCTTCACGTTATTGGCCTTGGCAAATTCAAGGACAGACTTCGGATTCATTTAGCCTCCAAATAGAAATATTCAGTGTCGGACATACCCCGGCAGAAATTGCTGAACTCATATGAGAGCGAGTCAACATATCGTGCATTGAGGCGCCAGTCAAGCCTTTGAATCAGAATGATTTTTAACCGTGATGATAAACAAAACTTCTAGGTGGGCGCGGACCGCCTTCCGATACCTTCTGTGCGAGCAACCCATTTTAAATCAGCGCGTTGCCGGCAACCCAGGGTTCTGCCGAACGAAGATTTCCCTTGGCCAAGGCCTACGGTTGTAGCTGATGATAAGGTTTTGCAGCCAAGGGCGCTAGCCCTCTCAGCCGTCCCCCTTGCGGCATTCTGATGAATTGGAGACGCGTTGCGATTAACGATAGCAGCAGGCAACGACAGCAAGCCACTTTCGTTTTGAAGGAATTTCCAGATCGAGAATTATGAACTAACATGGAAGAGTGGAGCTGCATTCGCGCTTCACGGTTTGCAGGGGGCTACCGGTTGCTAAAACCTGCCTGAGAGTTGAATGGTCCGTGGCTTGAAATCGCTGCCGCAGTAACCCTGTCAGCTTCCTAATTCAGTGTACATTGCGGCCAATCTGGTCAGCCGTTGCAGGGGCATGTGTCATCGCGCAACCTGACTGTGATTTTAAACTTTCAGAAAGTGATTTATGAACAATTCCATTCGCAACATCGCCATCATTGCGCACGTCGATCACGGCAAGACGACACTGGTTGACGGGATGCTCCGGCAGAGCGGCATCTTCAAGGCCAATCAGGCAGTCGTCGAGCGCGTGCTGGATTCCAACGAGCTGGAGCGCGAGCGCGGGATCACGATTCTTGCCAAGAACACCGCCGTTTTTTATGGCGGGGTCAAGATCAACATCGTGGATACGCCGGGCCACAGCGATTTCGGAGGTGAAGTTGAGCGCGCGCTGAGGCTGGTGGACGGTGTGTTGCTCCTGGTTGACGCCAGCGAGGGGCCGCTGCCGCAGACCCGCTACGTCCTGCGCAAGGCGCTCGAAGCCAAGCTTCCACCGATCGTCGTAATCAATAAGATTGACCGCTCTGACGCACGACCGCAGGAAGTGCTCAATGAGATCTACGATCTCTTCATTGATCTTGACGCCACCGAAGAGCAGCTTAACTTTCCCATCCTTTACGCGAATGCCCGCGCTGGCGTCGCCAGCACATCGCTCGATGCTCCATCGGAAAATCTCAAGCCGCTCTTTGAGGCCATCCTGAATCACATTCCGCCCCCGCAAGGCAGTGATGAAGACGCGCTGCAACTGCTGGTGGTAAACCTTGATTACAGCGAATACCATGGCCGGCTGGCGATCGGGCGCATCTTTTCAGGCGTGCTGAATCGCGGAGACGAGGTCGCCGTCGTCAAACTGAATGGTGCGGCGGAAAAGACCCGCATCACCAAGCTCTACACCTTCGAAGGGCTTGAGCGCGTCGATATCGAACGGGCGGCGGCGGGCGATATTGTCGCCATCGCTGGTGTGGAAGGCATTACGATCGGGGAAACCGTGTCAAGCGCGGAAACGCCGCGCGCACTGGCGCACGTGCCTGTAGACGAACCAACCATTTCCATGATCTTTACCGTTAATACCTCTCCTTTTTCCGGCCGCGAGGGTACATATGTCACCTCCCGCCATCTGCGCGAAAGGCTGGAAAGGGAACTGCTCACAAACGTCGCGTTGCGCGTGGAAGAAGGAGGGAATACCGATTCGTTCAAAGTTCTTGGGCGTGGCGAACTGCAACTGGCCATTCTGATTGAGACCATGCGGCGCGAAGGCTACGAACTGGCGGTGGGAAAGCCGGAAATCGTCACCCGTCAGGTGAACGGCAAAATTCAGGAGCCGATGGAACTGCTCATCATTGACTGCCCTGTGGAATTTGTCGGCGTACTCATGCAGAAGATTGGCGGCCGGCGTGGCATCAATACGAGGATGGCAGGACACGGAACAACCGGCGGACGTGTGCGCCTGGAATTTGTGATTCCCTCGCGCGGGCTGATCGGTCTGCGGGGCGAACTCTTGCGCGATACGCGCGGCACGGCAGTGATGAACACTCTTTTCAACGGCTACAGTGACTGGCAGGGCGAGATCCCAGGCCGCATGACCGGCTCTCTGGTCGCTGACCGCCCGGGTCGCACAACGGCATACGCTCTCTATAACCTTCAGGAGCGGGGCGAGCTTTTTGTGGGGCCCGGCATTAATGTCTATGAAGGCATGGTGATCGGCGAAAACTCGCGTTGGGATGATATGGATGTGAATGCCGTCAAGGAGAAAAAGCAGACCAACATGCGCGCGTCAACGGCCGATGAAGCCATCCGGCTTGTCCCCGTCAAGCCCATCAGCCTCGAGCAGGCAATGGAGTTCATTGCGGAAGATGAATATGTCGAAGTCACACCGCAATCGGTCCGCGTTCGGAAGAAAATTCTGGAAGCCAACAAACGACCCAGGCGCTCGCGGCCGAGCGAGTGAGCGTGAAAGCCCCGTTGGATTCTCACCTCTCAGCGGAATGAAGTTGTCGTGTTGGGCGGTTCAGCGATCTTCTATTTCGTTTTGGCAGGCACAACACCGAGCTTCTGCTTGAGTGCGGTCAGCACAATCTCAGCGGTCCCTTCGACAGTCAGTGCTTCCGTATTGACTACAAGGTCGTAATTCAGAGGATCCCGCGCGTCCTTCTGGAAGTGCTCACGGATGAAATCTTTCCTCTCGTGATCGACCTTTTGGACCATGGAATACGCCGCTTCAAGGGTCAGGCCTTCGCGTTTCGCAATCCGCTCCGCACGTACCTCAAACGGCGCTACCATCTTGGCGCGCAGGCCGAATTTGGCAGGAAGGATGTACTCCGCTCCGCGGCCCACGATCACAACGTCGCCTTGTTGTCCAAGAGTCAGAAGCACCTGCCGCAAGTGAATCAGATAGTCCGTCGTGCCGATTTCCTTCGTCAGAACGTGCCGAAGAAATTCCTCCAGGCCGCCTCGCGTTTTTTCGTCGAGTGTTTCGATCAATTGCTGCCGCATCTGGGTGCGCTCGGCGATGGCGTCAACGATCTGGCGGTCGAAGACCTGCCAGCCCAGCTTCTCCCCAATGAGGTTTGCGACCTGTCGCCCCCCGGCCCCTTTGTCGCGCGAGACCAGAAGGTAAGGGCCGAAATAGAGCCGCCCCAGTTTTCCCCTTCCCGGGCGTTCCTGCTGCTTCTGGCGCCGGCGGGCAAGCTCCCACTTTTTCATCTGTTGCTCAATAAGGTGCTCGAGGCTTGATCCGAGTTCCGAAGGCGTCATGTTGTTCACTCCCCCTTTCCAGCATGCGAGCAGGATCGCAGAGCGGTCGGCGGATTTCGCCACACGCGCACAAAGCCCTGGAACAAGCGGCCCTTTCCTACTTCCTTTTATCGCTTACTTCTGAGGCTAAAGGCTGTGACAGCAATCACATTCCAGCACAGTTGACACTCCCATCGTGCGACTGCAACTTTGCCTTGCGTGCGGGAATCTAAAATACCATAGGAATAGGAGGTGGGGGACGATGATTCGAATCCTCTTTCTGGATATTCTCAAGTTCTTTCTGACAGGAATCGCAGTCCTTTACGTCTCACTTGTCGTCATGACCCTGCGAAATGAGGGGAGCCGATATGAGCTGAAATTAGATCCTGATGACCCTGCGCGCTCAGTCGAGCGGCTGCTGGTCTGGCTGGGCGTTCGATCTATCGCAGCTCTTGCGGCGTTTGGCAAGGCTTGTCTGAACATTCTGGAGGACACCTCAGCCGACGTAGGCGAATGGGTGCTCAACCGCAGGAAGTCTTGATCCTCGGACTCGTCAATCATCCTGGGAAGCTTTGCGGACCGGGGATGGGGCGTTAATTTCCAGCAGCGGCACTCGCAAAGTCTTTTGACTACAGTGACTTACGAAATGGCTTGCCTTTTGACGTCTGCATCTGCAATTTTATTGGGGCAGCAAGCAGCACATCGGTGACTTTTCGCTTGAGCGCTGGGAGAGTAGCAACGGTGCGCTAGGGTGCAGGAGAATGGGCATAGATAGCGACGTGCTTTATTGGCTCGGCCTCTCGATGGTTGAAGGGCTGGGAGTGCGAGGGGCACACAAGCTGGTCGGGCATTTTGGATCGCCCAAGGCAGCCTACATGGCCTCACTGACGGAGCTGGAAGGCTCTGGGTTGTCGGAGGCCGTGTGTCAATCGATCTTTGTTCAGGCTGGGCTGAAGGAAGCCGAAAGGGAATTAGAAGCAGCTGAAAAAGCCGGCTGTCGCGTCGTCTATTATGAACATAGCGCTTACCCTCCGTTGCTCAGGCAGATTTCGGATCCCCCGCTGGTTCTTTACGTTAAGGGGAACCTCGAGGCGCTATCCAGACATTGTCTCGCTGTGGTCGGTTCCCGCCGCCCATCGGCCTACGGGTTGCAGGTTGCGCGGAAGCTTGCGCGCGATTTGGCAGAGAGAGGGCTGGTGATCGTCAGCGGCTTGGCTCGGGGAATCGACTCAGCCGCGCACCATGGCGCCCTCGAGGCTAACGGAATGACGATAGCCGTCCAGGGGAGAGGTATGGACCGTATTTACCCCTCTGAGAATAAACGGCTGGCGGAAAAGATCTCTGAATCCGGCGCCGTGATCTCGGAATTTCCAATGAGCACCGGACCGACACCGGAGAATTTCCCCATCCGCAATCGCATTATCAGCGGCCTTTCCCTGGGGGTTATGGTTGTGGAAGCCAGTGAATACAGCGGCTCCCTGATCACTGCGCGGCTGGCAACAGAACAGAACCGCGAGGTTTTTGCTGTGCCGGGCAATATCACGGCTGCTCAAAGCTTCGGCCCGAATCACCTGATCAAGCAGGGTGCGAAGCTGGTGGATGAGTGGGTGGACGTTGTGGATGAATTTCCCCCGGAAATCCGGATGCAACTTCTTCCAACGGGCGAAGCATCGGATGACGGTCGGGGGACTGAAGACGCCGGCAGGCTTTTCGAAGAATCGCTGACCCCGGAACAGAAGAAGGTTTTCGAGGCCTTGCGCGTTGACGAAGCGCTCTTTGTCGACTCGATTCTGGGTTTGGTGGCGCTGCCCCAAGCGCAGGTCCTGCAGGCTCTTCTCGAACTGGAAATGAACGGCCTGGTTCGGCAGTTGCCGGGCAAAAACTTCATTCGTAAGCTATGATGGTAGAAAGCTCGAAAATCAAGCATCTCGACGGGATAACGGATCAGGGGGCTGGTTCGAGCACAGGATTGTAATTTATGGGTAAATCGCTGGTTATTGTTGAATCTCCGGCCAAGGCCAAGACCATCAACCGATACCTGGGCTCCGGCTATACGGTTAAGGCCTCGATGGGCCACGTGATGGACCTTCCCAAGAAGGAACTGGGCGTGGACTTGGAGAATAATTTCAAGCCGATTTACGAAGTCATTCCCAGCAAAAAGGAAACGATCAAGTCGCTGAAGGCCGCGGCCAAAGACGCGGACACGATTTATCTGGCCGCTGACCCTGATCGCGAGGGTGAGGCGATCTGCGCCCACTTGCGCGAGTTGCTGGACTCGAAGAAGCGTAAATTCTACCGCGTGCTATTCAACGAAATCACGCGCGAAGCCATTGAAAAGGCCTTTAAAAATCCGCAGGAGATTGACTCACGGCTGGTGGACGCCCAGCAGGCTCGGCGGGTTCTGGACCGCTTGGTGGGTTATCAGGTCAGCCCGCTGCTGTGGGACAAAGTGCGCCGAGGTATTTCAGCCGGCCGCGTGCAGACGGTGGCCCTGCGCCTGATTGTCGAGCGCGAGCGGGAAATCCAGGCCTTCCAGAAAAGAGAGTATTGGACGATTGCCGCGAAGCTCGAGGGCAAGAATCCGCCACCCTTTGAAGCGCGCCTTCTGAAATTCCAGGACCAAGAACTGGAGGTCCCGGACCAGGCCGCGGCCGACGCCCACCGCGCTGCTCTGGAGAAGGCCACGTTCCGGGTCAGTTCCGTGGAAACGCGTGAGAGGCGCAAGTATCCCGTCCCGCCCTTCATCACCAGCAAGCTCCAGCAGGAAGCTGTTCGCAAGCTGCGGTTTACAGCCAGGAAAACGATGACTCTGGCGCAAAAACTTTACGAAGGTGTTGACCTCGGCGAAGGGCCGGTGGGCCTGATCACTTACATGCGCACGGATTCAACCCGCGTGGCGGAAAGCGCGCTTGAATCGGTGCGGGCTTACATCAGGAAAACTTACGGCGATGAGTATCTGCCGCCGGAGGCCATTCATTACAAGAGCAAGAAAGGCGCGCAGGACGCGCATGAGGCCATCCGCCCCACTTCAATGGACCGCCCGCCGGAATCGCTCCGCGGACATCTATCGCCCGACGAACTCAAGCTCTATCGGCTGATCTGGCAGCGTTTTGTCGCCTCTCAAATGAATCCCGCCGTCTTTGACCAGACTACGATCGACATTGCCGCCGGCGACTACCTGCTGCGTGCCACTGGATCAGTCGAGAAGTTCAAAGGTTTTCGCGCCGTGTACGAAGAGGGCCAGGATGACAAGGCGGAGGGCGATGATGACGAGGCGAAATCGAGCCTTCCCGTTGTCGAGCAGGGCGAGGTACTGAAGCTGCTCGGCATCAATCCCGAACAGCATTTCACCGAGCCGCCGCCGCGCTACAACGAGGCCACGCTGGTGAAGGCACTCGAAGAAAAAGGTATTGGACGTCCGTCAACTTACGCCACCATCCTTTCCGTGATACAGAACCGCGATTACGTGGAAAAGCAGCAGGGGCGCTTCCTTCCCACGGAACTCGGCATGGTCGTGAACGATCTGCTCGTTAAAAGCTTCTCCGACATTTTCGATGTTGCCTATACCGCACGCATGGAAGAGGAACTCGACGAAGTCGAAGAAGGTAAGCTTTCCTGGACGCGGGCACTCGACGAGTTCTACAAGAAATTCAAAAAGGACCTGAAGGCGGCAGAGCGCGAAATGGCGGATCTGAAGGGCGAAGGCGTCCCGACCGATGTCAAGTGCGAAAAATGTGGCAAGCCGATGGTGGTTCGGCTGGGCCGCAACGGCCACTTCCTGGCCTGCACCGGCTATCCGGATTGCAATAACACCAGCGATCTTACTCCCGAACTTGCGGCGAAATATGGCAGCCCCGCCGCAGCGGCCCCGGAAGTTCCAGAGCAGACCTGTGAGAAGTGCGGACGGCCTATGACACTGAAGCGCGGAAGGTTCGGCTACTTTATGGCCTGCACGGGCTATCCCGAGTGCCGCAATACCAAGAAAATCGTCGTCAAAGAAGGGACGGCCACGGCCGTCAGCGATGTTCCGCTCGACGAAAAGTGTCCCGAGTGCGGCAACAACCTGGTGAAAAAGCACGGACGATACGGCGAGTTCATCGCATGCAGCAATTATCCGAAGTGCAAATTCGTCAAGCGGGAAACGCTCGGAATTCCGTGTCCGGAAAAAGGCTGCACCGGCGAAATTGTAGTCCGCCGCACGAAAAAGCGTAAGATCTTCTACGGCTGTACCCGCTATCCTGATTGCAAATTCACGGCTTGGGACAAGCCGGTCGCCGAGCCGTGCCCCCAGTGCGGATCACCCATCCTTCTGGAGAAAACCAACAAAAAAACCGGCGAAACCACGCGTTATTGCTGGAACGAAAGCTGCAAATACGAGCGCAAGGTGGAATAACCACCTGCCGCCCGTTGAAGCGGTGAACGCCGCGGCACAAGAGTTCACAGAAACAAATTGCAAAGATATGCAGCAACCGCCACGAGCGCGCCCGCCAGGGCGTCCACTGAATAGTGATAACGCCCTCGGACGGAGCCCAGCACGATCCCTATGGCGATGATGAAATAACACACTGCGGCCACCGGCAGAGGGTGGATCATTGCGAGGCTTGCTGCCGCTGCCCCGGCCACGTGACCGCTCGGAAATGTGTTCACCCTGATGCTGGCATGGTCGTGGATCCAGAGATTGAATCGACGAAGCAACAAAGGTTCGCGCGCGGGCAGCGAATTCCGAGACAGCTTGCGCGGAGGCTGTGCGGGAAACAATGGCGTAAGTCCGTAAGCCACGAAAACCGAAGGAAGAACGATGCTCCAATAATGGTCCACGCAGTTCCGCTGGTGCGCCAGATATAACACCGCAACGCCGGAAGGAACGATCACGTAGCATTGCAGGTATGAAAACTCGAGGAGCGCATCAAACCAGCGGGGGAAATTTCCATCAAGGAATTGGGCGAGACCTTTTCGGAAAATGCGCTTGTCCCAGCGAAGGAAAGCCTTCTCAAAAGACTGATCGGCGCGTGGGAACGTCAGGCGCCCGGATTCGCGATATCCCAGCAGAATCAACGGCGCCGGGAGCCAGTCTCGAAAAATCGAAAGAGACAGTTGCGAAACAACTCCGGCAAGTCCCGGTAGAAAGCAGAGACCGGCCACCAGTGCGGTGTTCACTGCCAGAAGCCGTCCACGCCACCGCGACGGGACCTTAAGGAAAAATGAAAGCAGGGTGATGTAAACAAGATAGCCCACGCAGATCCATTCCGCGCGGCGGAGAAACGTTGGATGAACTTGCGACGCAACCAAGCAGCCCTTCCGACGGACGAGTCTCGACGGCCGAGATACATGTTATCGCAAGGAGAACCCAATCCAGGCTGGATTCGACGAACAGGGCTCCCTTGGCGAGCGAGAGCAAATATCCTGTCGGCTGTTTGCGCACAGTTGAGCGCGGACGTATATTGTTTCGAGAGAGCAGCTAATGGTTCCGGCATCATTCAGACGCACGGTCAAACGCTGGCATCGCGTTTACCGGGAAACGCGGATGGTCGCGCTGGCGCTGAAGTCGCCGCATCATCCTGTACTGGCCCACATCATCCCGATTCGACGCTGCAACCTGTCCTGCGCTTACTGCAATGAGTTCGACAGCTTCTCGCAACCGGTTTCAACCGCAGAGATGCTGAAGCGCATCGACATGCTGGCCGCGCTCGGTACGACGGTGATCACGCTGAGCGGCGGCGAACCGCTGCTCCATCCCGACCTCGATGAAATTGTGCGGCGGATTCGCCGACACCATATTCTTGCTGAAGTCCTCACCAACGGCTATCTGCTCACGCCCGATCGCATCCAAGGGCTCAATCGTGCTGGTCTTGATCATTTGCAAATCAGCATTGATAACGTGCAACCGGACGACATTTCGAAAAAGAGCCTCAAGGTCCTTGACCGGAAGCTGCAATGGCTCGCTCAGTACGCTGAATTTGAGGTCAACATCAACTCCGTCGTGGGCGCTTCCATCGCAAATCCCGAAGATGCGCTTACGATCGCGCGGCGTGCGGTCGAACTGGGTCTCAGCAGCACCGTTGGGATTATTCATGACCGCTCCGGTCAACTCCGGCCGCTGAGCGCCGAGCAGCGGGAAATAATCGAGGAGATCCATGCCCTTTCGAGGTCTGTTTTCTCGGTTGCCCGGCACAATCCGTTCCAGAAAAATCTGATTCAGGGATTGCCCAATTCGTGGCATTGCCGCGCCGGAGGCCGTTACCTTTACATCTGCGAAGACGGCCTGGTGCATTACTGTTCGCAGCAGCGAGGCCATCCCGGCATCCCGCTTGCCCAATACACGCGGGACGATCTCGAGCGGGAGTCGAATACTCCAAAACCCTGCGCTCCTTATTGCACCATTTCATGCGTCCACCGGGTCGCCTTGCTCGACAGCTTGCGCGAGGACCCGCGGCGCGCGCTCGAGCAGTTATTTCCGCCCACGAACCAGAATGGCCATCGGCAGCAATACCCCGCGCCTGTGCGCATCCTCAGCGCACTCTTCCTGCCTTCCCATGCCGGCCGCAGCAGCCGCTTCTTCAAAAAGACGGCGCTGCGAATTCTGGGAATTAACTGACCGGCCTTCCGCGAAGAATTTGCTTGCCATGGCCGGCTTTTTAAGATACATTGTCTACACGATGGTCAGTGCAGGTTACGCCAACGCGTTCAACTTTAGCTACTGGTATTGGGGCTACTTTAGCTCCGTTCGGTAGAGTGGCGTTGGCCTGACCCGTAAAAACAAGTTTTCAAAAGCCAGCCCACTCAAACTGAGTGGGCTTTTTTGTTGGCGAGGAGAAATAAACCATGATTATTTCCATGCGGCCTCATGCCACCAGGGAAGAGATCGATTATGTTTGCCAGCGGATCCGCGAGTTTGGCTACAAGGTACACTCCATCGAAGGCGAGGAAAGGGTGGTGATTGGCGTGATCGGTGTAGGTGATGTGACGGCGTGCCTGGAATCGCTCGAGGCGACGCCCGGCGTTGAAAAAGCGGTGCGGATTTCCGCTCCTTACAAGTTCGTCAGCAGGGAGTTCAGGCAGGAGCGATCGAGGATCCGTGTGAATGGTGTTGAGTTCGGCGGCGATGAATTTGTAGTGATCGCCGGACCCTGCTCGGTGGAGAGCGAAGAGCAGATTCTTGAAACCGCGGAAAGCGTAGCGGCCGCCGGGGCCAAACTGCTGCGCGGCGGCGCGTTCAAACCCCGCACCTCGCCTTATGATTTCCAGGGGCTCGCGCTTGAAGGGCTCAAGCTGCTGGCCAAGGCGCGCGAGGCCACTGGCCTCAGCATCGTGACCGAAGTGATGAGCGACGGCGACGTGGCTCAGGTGGCGGAATACGCCGACGTAATGCAGGTGGGGGCACGCAACATGCAGAATTTCGCTCTGCTCAAGGCGCTCGGCAAATGCCAGCGGCCCGTCCTGCTGAAGCGCGGTATGAGTTCAACCATCAAGGAGCTGCTGATGTCCGCCGAGTACATCACGGCGCATGGCAATCCGAAGGTTATCCTGTGCGAGCGGGGAATTCGCACCTTTGAGACCGCAACGCGCAACACCTGCGACATCACGGCCGTGGCCGTCCTGAACGAACTCACACACCTGCCGGTGATCGTTGATCCCAGCCATGCGACGGGCAAGAGGAGTCTGGTGCCTGCACTCTCCCGCGCAGCGGTCGCAATCGGCGCCGACGGCCTGATTGTCGAAGTCCATCCACGCCCGGAAAAGGCCATGAGCGACGGCGCGCAGTCTTTGAGGACGGAAGAATTCTCCGCCATGATGCGAGACCTCGAGCCTTACGTCAGGCTGTGGAAAGAAAGCCGGCTTTCGACCACTGCTGCGGCGGCGACGGCCTAGGCTGCCCCGACGTATCGACTCGTACTTGCTGGTTGCCAAAGGGCATGGATTCATCCGTGCCGCGAAATTTCCGATTGTATCTTTGCTGATTCAGTTTGGCGCTGCGGCATGGGTGCGCGAGACTCCTCGGAAGAACTCCGCCAAAGTCAGTCAATCGGCACGATTGGAAGTCGTGCCTTTCCGCCGCTGCGCTTATGCGGGCGCCTACCAGTCAAGTATGGCGCCGTCGGCGGCGCGGATGCTGGTTGAATGAATCACTTCCTGCTGGAAGGGATGTTTGGCCGCTTCCTTTTCATCAACGCTGATTCCGAGCCCCGGTGTTTCGATCTTCAGCCAGTAGCCGTCGCGGGTTTCGAGCGAATGCTGCACCACGTCCCATCGCCAGGGCACGTCGGTCAGCATATCTTCCTGAATCAGAAAATTCGGTGTGGACAACGCGAAGTGAAGCGCGGCGGCGTTGGCCACCGGCCCCAGCGGGTTGTGCGGCGCCACGCCCATCAGGTAAGCTTCGGCCATGGCTGCGATTTTCTTGCCCTCCAGCAACCCGCCGCAATGGCACAGGTCCGGCTGGATTACGTGGCAGGCCTGCTGCTCGAAGATTTCGCGGAACTGGTGCCTTGTCACGAGCCGCTCGCCGGTCGCGACTGGAACCTGAACCGCGCGCTTCACTTCGGCCAGCGCGGCAACGTTTTCCGGCGGCACAGGCTCTTCGCAGAAGAACGGGCGGAATTCCGCCACGGCATTGATGTATTCGACAGCCATGGCGGGCGTCGTGCGGCCGTGGAAATCGATCATGATGTCCACCGAATCGCCCACCGCATTGCGCAATTTTCCAATCACATCGGCAAACTTCCTGACGCACGCGGCGCCCATCAGCGGCTCCGAATACGGCACGCAAACCACTTTCAACGCCGTATAGCCGCGGGCGACCACCTGGCGTGCCAGTTCGACGACCGGTCTAGGATCAAAACTCTCATACACGGATTTCATATCGCCGCCGCCCAGGTGCGTGTACATCCGCACGCGGTCGCGAACCGCGCCGCCCAGCAGTTTATAAACCGGCACGCCCAGCGATTTGCCCAGGATGTCCCAGCAAGCCTGCTCGATGCCGCTGATGGCGCTCATGCCGATCACGCCCATCCGCCAGAAGGAGTGCCGGTAGAGCTTTTGATAAAGGTGCTCGATTCGGGTCGGGTCCTCGCCCACGGCCATCGGCGCAAAGTCCTCAATCGCTCCCACCACGGCGCGCGTCTTCCATTCGAGCGACGCTTCGCCCCAGCCCACAAGCCCTGGCTGGTCCGTCTCAACCTTGACGAAGACCCAGTTGCGCATTTCCGCATTGACCACCACGCTCTTGATCGCTGTGATTTTCATCGGCTCAATCCATTGGGTAGAGGCTGCATCCGCCGTCCACCAGCAGCGTTGCTCCCGCGACGGAACCGGATGCGTTGGTGTTCGCCGAAGCAGGTTGTTTCGCCGATCTGTGATCGCCGAAATGCTTGAAAAGCAGGTGGTCAGCGATCGCAGCTCGCCGTCACCCAAGTCTCACACAGACTCCGGCACCAAAGAAATCATCTCACAGAGCGCCAGCCCTTCAAAACCGCCAATATCGATAAATTTCATTCGTGATACCAGGGAGAATAGTGTTCACTGTGGGCGCACGCGGGTTGGCACCGCAAGCAGCGTCGCCCGGCATTGAAAAAAAGAATCGGCCACAGCAGGGAGGAGACGCTAGCGGACCCTAAGTACCGCCCATTATTGCGATGCTGTCTCAAACAGGACCTCGACTTTCAAGACCTAACAGCAAGAAGATCCAAAACGGAATTCTGCGAAAGCTAATGGTCTTGACCCTCGCAAATTGCAGGTGGGTGGTGATCGCGCGTAATTGGTTGTCGAGCACGAGCCAAACAACTCAAAGTAAAACTGTGTGTTAATTTTCTGCAAGTTCTGCTATATCCTCATGCCGGGCTGCTTGACCATCGGCTGCCCGAATTCGATTGCTGGAGGGCGTTCTGAATCGCCTTGCATCCCTGCTGGGAATTGTGACCATCCTTGTAACCTGTTACGCGCTCTCGCGCCACCGCAACGCCATACGCTGGCGGATTGTGGCGTGGGGCCTGGGTCTGCAATTCCTGATTGCGATGTTCGTGCTTCGCACAGGAACGGGCTACTGGCTGCTGAGCAAGGCTTCGAACGGTGTGGTCTGGTTCCTTGATTTCGCTTTCCAGGGTTCAAAGTTTGTCTTTGGCCCGCTGGGCGATCCCAAGGGCAGCTTGGGCATGGTTTTTGCGTTCCAGGCGCTGCCACTGATCATCTACGTTGCTGCGTTCTTTTCTATTCTGTATTACCTGCGGGTCCTGCCGGCGCTGGTGTCGCTGGTGGCGAAGGCCATGTTCCGGCTGATGGGAACCAGCGGCGCGGAATCGCTTGAAGTCGCGGCCAGCATCGTCATGGGCCAGACGGAAGCGCCTCTTGTGATCCGTCCTTATCTCGAAGCACTTACGGACTCGGAGTTGATGACGGTGATGACAGCGGGAATGGCGCACATTGCAGGCTCGGTGTTGGGGGCCTACATCCTTTTCGGAGCGCAAGCTCGCCATCTTCTGACGGCAGTGGTAATGACGGCCCCTGGAACGATGCTGATCTCAAAGATGCTGGTCCCGGAAACGGGGCAGCCGCAGACCGCGGGCGAAGTCCGGTTGATCGTCGAAAAGAGGTTTGTGAACCTCCTGGACGCCGTTTCGGGCGGGGTCACGGACGGCCTGATGATGGCGCTGAACGTCGGCGCCATGCTGATTGCTTTTGTCGCGCTCATCGGGCTGGCCAATGGCGCGCTTGCATTCGCACACACGAACTTCGGCACGGTGTTCGGTTATCTGCTGGCGCCCGTGGCATGGCTTCTCGGCGTGCCGTGGCATGATGCCACGGCTGTAGGAAACCTGCTGGCCACCAAAATCATCCTGAACGAATTCGTGGCGTTTTCGATGCTCGGGCCGCTCAAGGGACATATCGCTGAGCGGTCGTTTACGATCGCCACCTATGCGCTTTGCGGGTTTGCGAATTTTGCCTCGATCGGCGTCCAGATTGGCGGCATTGGAGCGTTGGTACCTTCGCGCCGGCAAGACCTTGCCAGGCTGGGTTTCTGGGCGCTACTGGCGGGGACCTTGGCAAACTATCTTTCTGCGGCCATCGTCGGCCTTTTCATCCGCTGAGGCCATCTATGCCAAACCGTCGCAGCCGGCACGGATACACGCAGGCGGTGCGTGCAGCACGCTATCTGAAAGGCCAGATGCCGGATTTCCCGCGCGTCGGGATCGTTCTGGGCTCGGGCCTTGATGTGCTGGCGGCACGGCTTCGGCACTGCGTAACGGTCCCCTATCCACGGATCCCGCACTTCCCGACTCCCGGCGTTGAAGGACACGCGGGCGACCTTCATCTTGGGCAATGGGACAATTTGCCGGTGGCTGTCCTTGCGGGCCGCGTCCATCTTTATGAGGGCTATTCGCAGGCGGAAGTAGTCTTTGCAGTACGCGCGCTGGGCCTTGCGGGAGTCAAAACTCTGGTCCTCACCTGCGCTGCCGGAGGAATCGCGGCTTCCGCTGTGCCGGGCAGCCTGATGGTTTTTTCCGATCACCTCAACCTGCAAGGGTCAAGCCCGCTGGCCGGGCCGCATGATACACGATGGGGAGAAAGGTTTGTAGATCTGAGCGAAGTCTATGACCCGGGCTTGAGACGAACCGCGATGAAGGCCGCGAGATCGCTCCGGCTGAAGTGCTTTGAAGGCGTTTACGCTGCTGTTCCGGGGCCGAATTATGAAACGCCGGCGGAAGTTCGCGCGCTGATGCGACTGGGAGCAGACGCCGTAGGAATGTCAACGGTGCCGGAAGCAATAGCCGCCCGCCAGATGTACATGCGCGTGCTGGCGATTGCGCTGATCACGAATCGTGCGGCGGGATTGTCCGGGCAGTTGCTGCGCCACGATGAAGTGCTTGAGTCAGGCCGCCACACCGCTCAGGACCTCGCCCGCCTGCTCGATCGTACCCTGCCTGGCTTTCAATCCTGATCCCAATTTCATCTCATCGATGCAAGGGAATCGGCGGCTGAAGCCCTCCAGTATTTTCAGGATGACAATCGCGGGGATTTGAATGAAGCGGCCTCGCGACTCAGAATGGCATTGTGCAAAGCAGGTTTAATGAGTCCATCCGGTTCAGGTGTTTGCCGCAAATCATTCAATGAACCGGCTAATGTTTCCCCGGCAGCCTGGGCTTGTTGGCTTCTTCTTTTTGCCGGATGAGCCTTGCGGCCATGCTGCGGACCACTTCGGCAACGTTTTTGTTTCGCGAAAGTTCTTTCAGGTCGCGGTCATTCAGCCGGTTGATCAATGGCAGGCCGGTGTCTATAGGCGTTCTGGGGTTATTGACCAGATTGCGAGCGACTGCATAATTCCTGATAAATCTGCGGTTCGTTGCCATGAGGCGCAAAACCTCTTCTGAGACGTTTTTCATTGCCGCAATGTTTTCCACTTCCTGGTCGCTGAGCTTGGGAGATTGCAGAACGGTCCGCGCCACAACTTTGTTGGCATCCCGAATCAGAATTGTCCGCTCTTCCTGGCTGCCCATGAGGGCCGCGTTGATTTTTTCCGGCACGGACATGCGGTTGATTTTCTGGAGCAGCGTCTCCCGTTCTGGAAGCGATTCGGCTTCATCATTATCGTCCGTGCCTGCGATGGTTGCGGCGGATCCGTCCGCTCTTCCTTCTATCAAGCTTCGAAGGTGGTCCGGCAGGGCAGGATTAGGAGCAAGCGCTTTCCCCAGTTCCCGACGCTCGGGGAGCAATCGCCGTAAGACGAACTCCAGCAGCCCGGCAGGAACTCCGGTGTTTGAGAGCACCTTGATCAACTCGGCCGTGTCCCAGTTTAGGAGCGTGTTGAAGGCTGCGGCACGCGTGGCCGGATCGGGATCATCGCAGAGGACAGCAAGAATTTCGATTTTTTCTTCAAGCGATACCGGCAGACCGCCTTCGGCTGCTTTGCGGCGGACCGATGAGGGAGCCGTGCCCGAGCGCAGCATTTCCACAAGCCGATGAGGAATGGGAGTGGCCTCAGTGAGAAGTATTCTGCTTCAGGGAGTCCCAGGTCAGGTGGACTTTTTTCACTTCACCCTCTCGCCCCAACGGCTTCATCGTCTGGCCGTTCAGCGTAAGGATCACGCCCTGAGCATTTCCAGTAAGAACGTCAAAGGCGGCATCGGCCTTGTAGGTCTTCACTGTGTTCGGCTCCATGACTCCCTGCGCGATCATCTTGCCATCGGCGTCAATGGCTACCCAGGAGCGCTCAGTTGTTGCGACTTGCAGGGTAAGCCGACCATCATTATTGATGAGAGGCAGCCTGGGGGTCGGGACGGAATTGGCTGGGGGAGGCGTCGCCAGGACCCCGCCCGGAGTGGCCTGCGTGCTCTCCGTAGTTGCGCGCCTTTCAGGATTTGGCGCAGCAGGATTCGCAGCCACCGAAGTCAGCGCGGCCGGCGCCGGGCTGGGCGGCTTAACCCCTTCGGGACGCGCCATGGGTGAGTTCTCTGCGACGGACGATTGCTCCACCGCAGGCGCATGTGCCGGCCGGTGAGCATGCCTCCAAAGGCCGATCCCTAAGACCAGCAGGGCCACAGCAGCCGCCCCGCCCCAGAGTGCGTTGTGGGACCGGGGTTCCGGCCAGGTGTTCGCCCGGGGTGGCGAAAACTGGCTGAGGTCCACCTCGCCTTTGTCCTTGGCGGCCTGCTGATATTCGGCCAGCAGCGGGTCCTCATCAAGGCCAAGGTAGCGGGCATAGGCCCGCACAAAGCTGCGATTGAAAATGCCGCCCGGCAGCCTCGAAAACTCTTCGTCTTCAATGGATTTAAGAAATCGTACGCTGATCTTGGTGGCCGCAGAAATCTCTTCCAGCGTCACACCACGCATTTCACGTTCACGCCGAAGGTTCTCACCAAAGGAGCCCATTAATGGTATCTTCCCCGCAACCCTCCCCTTCGGGTTTATTTCATCATATTTCTGTGCTGCTCGTGCTGTCAACGAATCCCCCTGCCCGGCGGACGTGCGCCGGAGACTGGCGCAGGTCACCCTTACAGCCGAATAGCAAGGCCGACCTGCGGTCACGTTCTAATCATCGGAAGTTCGCATAAACAAATTGAAAAAAACAGCCGAAAGAGATACTGAAAAGCTGAAGCTGCATTTTGACCACGCGGGGATGCCAGGGACGGCCGCCCTGGGGACAGGCCATGACTGACCGGAACGACAGAATACGCGAATTGGAGCAGCAGATCGCGCGCCTTTCGCTCTTTCATGAGGTGGGCAAGGCTGTAGCCTCTACGCTCGATCTGAGGAGGGTCCTCCAGACCATCATGGCGAAGACCTGCGAATTCCTCCGGCCGGACACATGGTCGCTGCTGCTGGTTGACGATAAGTCCAATGAACTCTACTACGAGATGGTCTTCGGCGCGGGCTCCGGCAAGCTCAAGGACGTGCGGTTCAAGCTGGGCGAACGGATCAGCGGCTGGGTTGCCGAACACGGCGAGGCGGTGCTGATCGAAGACGTCGCCCAGGAACCGCGTTTCAGCCTGGAGAATGAGCCATGGCACGACGACGCGCGCTCCATCGTCTGCGTGCCCGTCAAAGGCCGGGAGCGCGTGCTGGGCACGATCGAACTCGTGAATTATTCACAGGGCCGGCGCTTCCATGAAGAGGACATTCCGATCCTCACCAACCTGGCCGACTACGCCGCCATCGCACTGGAAAACGCCCGCTACGTGCAGCGCATCCACGAGCTGACGATCACAGACGACTGCACGGCGCTCTACAACGCGCGGCACCTTAATTTTGTTCTCGATTCGGAAATCTACCGCTCCATTCGCTACGGTTACGAGTTCTCAGTGATCTTTATCGACCTTGACCACTTCAAACAGGTAAATGACACACACGGCCACCTGGCCGGCTCAAAACTTCTGTGGCACGTCGGCACGCTGATCAAGGGCCACCTGCGCCTGATCGATTACGCCTTCCGCTACGGTGGGGACGAATTCGTCGTCCTGCTGCCGCAGACATCGAAGCACAACGCGTTGATGGTGGTCCGCCGCCTGCGCGAACTGCTGAATTCCACCGAGTTCCTCGCAGAAGAAGGTCTCAAGGTAAGAGTCACCGCCAGTTTCGGCGTAGCCTCTTTTCCCGGCGATGCGCGGTCACGCAAGGACCTGCTTCGCCTGGCCGATGAGGCTATGTACATGGTTAAGAACACCACGCGGGACAATATCGCGCTCGTCGGGGAAGGCGTGATGAATTAGCCCGGCCCTCACAAACCTGAAATCTTTTAATATTCCAGATGGCTGACGCGTCAGAAATTCCTGGTGTTAGTCCGTCCTCCCGTTCGCTATCGGCTCCTCCGGATATTCTCTCCGCAATCCCAAATTCACACTCTTGATCCTTGGATGGCGGGACGGGAGGTGTGACAAAAATCATAGCGCGGTGTGATGTTTGATATTAAAACTCAAAGAATAGTGGTTTCGGGTTATTGACGCGGCGCGTGACCGTCACTATCGTATCGTGAAGTTCGCGCTGTTTTTCTGGTTGGGGGAGCCGACATGAAAACGACTGACGTTGATCTTCGTGAGTACGTGAACGGCATCGCCAGCGAACTGACGGGGAAGATCGAGCATCAGCGCGAAGTCCTGCTGAAGTTTATCGACGATTGCCAGAACGACGGGCAGCAGATTGATTATTGTCCGCTGATCAACTGTGGGCCGCGGCAGAAGTATCGCGCAGCGGTGCTTGACGCCATTCAGGTGATCGAGGAGACGCGCCGCTCGTTCAAGTCGCGCCAACTCGAGGAGTTACGCAAGCGGCTGGAAAATCTCGTGGCCGAAGATGCGGCGGGAAAGCTTTAACAGGCTGCTGAAAAACGCATTTTATGCTCGTCATCGTGAGCGCAGCGAACAAGGCATATATTTGTTTTGAGAGAAATATGGATATGCTTCACGTCGCTCAGCGTGAAATCTGCCGTTGGCTCTGGATTACACAGCGAGGCGGCAGAGGTGCGGCAACGGACTGTTTGATCGATAGAAAGATCGTCTGACGGCCCCGGTTCGTGACCGGGGAAGTGCGGGCGCAAACGGGTCATCCCTCTTGTTCAAAAAGAGGATGGGGGACCCGGCTGCGCCCTTTTTTATTTATCTCAGGCAAGCGCTGAGCGTGGGCAAATCGTCGGGTTACGGGGCTTCAATGCCATTCGCGCAGGATGGTCAAAGAGACTTTCGGATTGTCTTTGTGAGCGCAATGGGCAATCCCGCCGCTTGGGAAAGACGAATGCGGTGATCCTTTCGTCGAGCAGGTTCAGGGTGGGTACTTCGCTGACGCTCAAAATGACATGCGCGGTGCTCAGGATGGCATGAGCGCGTTTCATCCGGCCGCGGGTCGCGGTGAGGCGCAAAAAGGGGGGCATTATGGAACAGACTGCTTATGGTCCGGTTCCCATCAGGCATTCTTTCGTTCATGAGAAAGGAATTTTCCGCTTCAGTCTGATCAGCGGCGCACTGATCTTTCTGGCGCTGACGGGTCTGGCGATCTGGCTGCTGCCCTTCAGCATACCGATCCAGGTCTCGGTGCTGATTCACACGCTCGTGGGGCTTGCGGTCGTGATCCCGCTTACGATCTGGCAACTCAGCCATTGGCTCGCCACGCGCAAGGCGCGGCGGTCGTTCCGAAAGATTTGTGCGTACACCGGATTCTGGACAATGGCCGTTGTCTCGGCGTCAGGCCTGGTACTGACGTGGCAGGCCATGTTCGGACTTTACACCAGCCGGTTCTGGGACCAGGTTCATTTGTGGTGCGGAATTGCGGCGCTGCCGTTTCTCGGATATCACGTCTGGCCGCGCGCCAAAAAGGCGGTGAATGGACTGAACAATGGACTGAACGGTCTTAAGGCCAACGGGAATCTCGCGGTTCCGGATTTCGGCCCCGGCCGCCGCCACATGTGGCTGACCAGCACACAGACGGCAGTGGTGCTGGTGGCGACGGTCGGCGTCATCGCCGGAATTTACAAAGCCTACGCGCCGAACTTCAGCCACTACAGGTTGCCTGCCGATTATAAACTCCCTTACGGCAAGGACCCCTTTGCTCCCAGCATGGCAAAGACGGTGAGCGGCGGGCCGGTGGCTCCCGAACTGCTGGCAGGATCGAAATCGTGCGGCGCTTCAGGGTGCCATACGGAAATCTACCGGGAATGGGAGGCCGGTGCGCACCGCTGGTCTTCGGAAGACGTCGCGTTCCAAGGGGTACAGGCCGCGCTCATTCATGCCGAGGGCGCGCCTGCCGCCCGTTACTGTGCAGGATGCCATGACCCTGTCTCGCTGCTTTCCGGCTATAAGAACGCCAGCACCAGCATTGAGGCCCCGGGCTTCAAAGAAGGCTCGTCATGCGTTGTTTGCCATGCGATGAGGCGCGTGGACGTGCAGGGAAACGGCAACTACATTTGGGGGCCTCCCAAGCCCTATTTATTTGAGTATGCAAACGCCGGCCGCGCCGCTTCCATCACGCATTTCCTCATTCGTGCTTACCCGCGCCAGCACGATCTGGATTACGATCTCACGCTTGATAAAGACACCGCCTCCTGCGGGGCCTGCCACAAGCAGTTTATCGACAAAGAAATCAACCATGTGGGCTGGGTGCAGCTCCAGAACCAGTACGATGACTGGAAGCACGGCAAGTGGAATACGGACCCCAATCCTGCGCACCGCCTGCGCTGTCAGCAGTGCCACATGTACTATCAGGAAGCGCCGACCGTGGCCCTGGCCGACCCTTATGACATGAAGTCGGGACTCGGGCTTAAGCATCGCAATCACTGGTTTGCTGCGGCCAATCAGTGGATGCCGGACGTCATTCATTCACCTGATGCCAAAGCGCAGGAAGAGCGCGCCATCGAATGGCTGCAGGGGAAGAAATATATTCCTGAAATCGCCAACGTCTGGCCGCAGGGGCCGGTGCTGCCCATCAGGATTGTCGCACCGCAGGCGGCGCGCCCAGGCGAGCAGGTGGACTTCCGTGCCGTTATCTCCAACAACAAAGCCGGCCACAGTTTCCCGACGGGTCCGCTGGATCTGATCCGCGCGTGGGTCGAAGTGAAAGTCAGCGACCGGACCGGGCGCGTGATCTTCCACTCCGGCGAACTGATGGAGAACGGCCATCTTGAACCCGGCACGTTCGTTCTGAAGGCAGAGGGCGTCAATGCTGAGGGTCAGGAAATTGTGCGGCACGACCTCTGGCACTACGTGGGCGCCAAATGGAAGCGCGCGATCTTCCCCGGTTACTCGGATATGTATGAGTACAAACTTACAATCCCGCGCAACGCTGAGGGACCGCTCACCATCACGGCGCGATTGCGCTACCGCAAAGCCAATCAGTACTTCATGGACTTTGCTTTCCCGGGCAAGCATCTCTCGACCCCGATTACAGACCTTAGTTCGGACCGCGTCGATGTGCCACTTGCCGGAAGCGCAACGGCCCGCGCTGCGTCTTCAGCAAAACGGGGCAAAATGAGTCTGCTGGTTCCCATGACCAAACCGGGGCTTCAAAAATGACGCGCCGGGAAATTCTTCTTTCGAGCATCGGCGCTCTCGCCGGATTCGCGACGGCGTGCTCGCGGTCAACTTCAAAGCGCAAGGAACTGGTGTTCGACAGCGCGGCGCGCAATCTTCCCGCTGACCATCCGTCGATCGTTTTTACCGATGTCACGCGGCAGGCCGGAATTGATTTTGTGCACTCGAGCGGGACTCGCACGCACCAGCTTCCTGAAGACATGGGTCCCGGCGTTGCCTGGGGCGACTATGATAACGACGGCTGGCCGGACCTGTATCTTGTTAACCAGCCGGGCCCTTGGGGGAAGAAAGCCGGCCCCGGCGCACCCTACAGTCATCTTTACCGCAACAACCGCGACGGCACCTTTACGGACGTAACACTCCAGGCAGGCGTAGCGAACCACGGCGGCTACGGGATGGGCGCTGCCTGGGGTGATTACGACAATGACGGACACCTCGACCTTTACGTGACGAACTACGGCCGCTCCGTTCTCTATCACAATAACGGCAATGGAACATTCACTGACGTCACGGACCGCGCGGGCGTAGGCAATCATCTCTGGGGAATGACGCCTGTCTGGGTGGATTACGATAACGACGGTTACCTCGATCTCTACGTCACCAATTACGTGAATTACGACCTGCGCGGCGTTCCCACGGGCGCGACTTCGCAGGAGTACGGCACCAATGTGCCGTTTACCCTCAATCCTTCGTCGTTTGATCCGGTGCCGAACCGCCTTTATCACAACAACCGCGACGGGACCTTCACGGACGTCGCTGCAAAGCTGGGCGTGGCAAATGCAGATGGGCGCAGCCTCTCCGCGGCATTCGCAGATTTCAATCTCGACGGCTGGCTGGATTTCTACATCGGCAATGACATCTCCTCAAACCGCATGTATCAAAACCTGGGGCACGGCCGCTTCGAGGACGTAAGCGCCTCTTCGTGGACGGAAGAGAACCGCGGGACGATGGGCATCGCCGTGGGTGATTTCGACGGCGACGGCGACCTGGACATGTTCCTCACACACTGGATCGGGCAGGGCTACGCGCTCTATCAGAACCTCTGGGTGGAGCAGAAAGAGAAAGGTAAACTCCACTTTTCCGACGCGGCGGACATGTACGGCTGCGGTGAAATCGCCATGGGCGATGCCGGGTGGAGCGCCTTCTTCTTCGACTTCGATAACGACGGCCGGCTCGATCTTGCGGCCATCAACGGCTCGACCCTCGAAAACAAAGGCGACACGACGAAGCTTGTGCCAAACCGGCCTTTTCTTTTCTGGTCCAAGGGTCAGGATGGTTTCTACGATCTGGCTCGTGCAGGTGCCGCGGGCGGCGCTCTCCAGAGGACGATTGTCGGGCGCGGGGCCGCCTTTGCTGATTACGATCGCGACGGCGACCTGGACATGATCGTCATGACCAACTACGGGCGGCCCATGCTGCTGCGCAATGATGGAGGAAACCGCAACCACTGGCTGGCCGTTCATCTGGTTGGAAAACGGTGCAACCGCTCGGGCTATGGCTCCAAGGTATTTCTTGAGGCCGGCGGCCGCCGGCAGATGCGCGAATACGGGACCAGTGGTTCTTATCTTTCGCAGTCGGCGCCTGAAGCATGGTTTGGTCTCGGCCGCATCGATAAGGTCGATAAGATTGAGATCCAGTGGCTGGGCGGAAAGAACCAGGTGGTCGAAAATCCGCAAATCGATCAGGTGCTGACCGTCACCGAAAGTTGAATCGCCCGCCACTGCCGGTTTACGCCTTGCCGCTCGCTGTGTTCAGCGTGTGCAGCCTGATGCGCAGAACACGGGCGTAGGCCCTGAAATCGGGGTCGGCCGTAAAGATGCTCGACCGGCGGGTACGTGATTTCGCAGATCGAAGCGTCCACAACCGAGGCGGCGATCCCTTTGGCTCGGCAGGCATTGCCGGCCTTCGCGCCCGCTTCGTATTTTGAACGCGTGAAGATCCCTGCCGGACCTTGTCTTTTAACCGGATGTTGTCAGATCAGCTTTCGCCGCGCGGCTTGCATGACAGCTTCCAGTCGGTTTCGCGTGTGGAGTTTCTGGTTGGCATGGTGCAGATGGTTCCGGAGCGTGCGCGGCGCGATTCCGAGTTCTTTAGAGACCTGCGCCGGCGTCTTGCCTTTGGCGAGCAGTTCGAGCACCCGCCGTTCCTGCTCGGTGAGCGGTGAAGCGGGCGGCAGGCAGTCCGCCTCATCAGGCATTGTGGTGATTTCTCTCGCTACAGTGACCAGCTTCTCAGCCAGCTTCTCGGTCTTTTTTCTGGCTGTGATATCGCGCGCCAGATGGACGACGAGATGTCGGTTCGTCCGCTCGTCGTGGAATGCGAGGATGGAGACGTTCACCCAGAGCCTCGCTCCGTTCCGCGTTTCGACTTCCATGTCGTAGTTCGGGACTTCGCGATGTCCGATGGCGCAATCGATCACGCCGCAAGGCTCTTTGCAGATCTGCGTGCCGAGGCTGCCTCGCCCCCGAAGCAGGTGCGCGCAGGGCTTGTCCAGGACCTCTGATTTCTTGTAGCCCAACAGTTTTTCCGCCGCACGGTTCCAGGAACGCACCAATCCCTGCTCATCCACCGCGAAGGCGCCGTCGGCTGTGCCTTCCAGAATGGCGAAGAGTTCCCGCTCAAGCATCAATGCCTCTCTGGGACAAATGTCACATTCGCTGGGACAAAACGACGATTGCTCGAAACGAGGGGAAATGAGAAATACATGACTAAAGGATAAGAAAGTCCTTTAAGAGAGTCAACGGCGATGCTGTCACGGCCATCGACATACGCAATCCGGGCGCTTACTTACCTCGCCATGCAGCCTCCGGGAAGACTCTGCGGCAGCCGCGAGATCGCCGACCACGAGCAGATCCCGAATTCATATGTTTGCAAAATCCTTCTGGAGCTTCGCCGCAAGCGGCTGCTGCGATCCTATAAAGGAATCGGCGGCGGATACGAACTCGCTCTTCCAGCGGACAAGATCAGCCTGCTGATGGTTGTGCGGTCGATGGAAGGTGAACTGGCGCTTACCGAATGCATCCTTGAAGACAGAGAATGTTCAACGCATGGGCAGTGTTCGCTGCACGAATCGTGGTCGGACCTGAGAAACCAGTTGTTGCATTTTCTTGAGACCCAAACCGTGGCAGATCTGGCACGGACAAAAATGACCAGGTCAGGCGAACTCTCCGGCGGCCAGACGAAGGCGCGGCCGGATCAAGCCGACCAGAAGGACTTTTTGTCCATTAACTACCGCAGTTGAGCCTCCGCAACGGCCCGGTCTGCGGGATTAAAGGACCAAAGGAGGAAGCAATGGATTTGATTAATGAGTTTCATGGTGACCACCAGAGAGTCGTGGACGCATTGTTTGCGCTGCGCCAGGCAATTGCTTCAAGAGATGTGCCCCGGGTTCGGCAGATTCTCAGCGAAGCGGAGGACCTGATCGGCCCGCACTTCAAATTTGAGGAACTCTATCTTGACCCGGCGCTCGAGCCTTTTCTCGGCGAGGCATACGGCAAGCGCCTGTTGAACGAACATGATGGAATTTTCCGCAGCGTAAGAAAAATCGCAGAACTCGCCCGGAGCGATTCTTGGGACGACGTGCAGTACCAGTCTGCAATGGCAAACCTGGAGTTGATTTACGAGCACCCGATCAGTTGCGACGGGCTGAGCCTGTGGATCGAGCGGCTGCCGCAGTCTGAACGGGCCCGGTTGCTCAACCAGATGATAGAAGTCCGCAAGCAAGGAACGAAACTGTCGGAGTATTACCGTGAGCGAATGGCTGCGTAAGTACCGACATGTCGCAAAAGCTGTGCCCGTGCTGGCACTCGCGTTCGGGCTCGCCTTCATCACTCCTCGCGAGGCTCGGGCCCAGCAGGATGCCGAATCATTCTTCAAGCAGAACTGCGCCGCGTGCCACACGATCGGCGGAGGCAAACTGCTCGGTCCGGATTTGAAAGGCGTCACGCAGGCGAAGGACCATGAGTGGCTTGAGAAATGGTTGCTGAATCCGCAGGCCGTCATCGACAGTGGCGACGCCTACGCTGTCAAATTGAAGCAGGAATACGGCGGGATTGTGATGCCTTCTGTTCCGGGCATGACGCCGCAGATGGCGGAAGCGTTGCTGAATTTTATTGCAGCGCGGTCCGGGGCGCCGGCGGTTCCGGCTGCTCCGGCGAAGTCTGCACCGTTCACCCCCGGGCAGGCAGAGGAAGGAAAGGCGATTTTCCTCGGTCAGCAGCGGCTCCAGGCGGGCGGGCCTTCGTGCATTTCTTGCCACTCCGTGAAATCGGCGGGTGGTCCGCTTGGTGGCGGGCAACTCGGCCCGGACCTGACGCTCGTCTATCAACGCCTTAACGGCCGGCCCGCGCTCGAAGCGTGGTTGTCAAATCCGCCCAGTGCCACCATGAAACCCATTTTCGCCAGGCACCCGCTTCAGCCTGCTGAGATCAGTGCGCTCACGGCATTTTTTGAACAGACCTCAAAAGAGGCGGGCGCTGCAGACGCCGGCACTTACCGCCTGCGTCTCGCCCTGTTTGGCCTCGGCGGAGCGGTCGTCGGTCTCATCATTCTGGGACTCGTGTGGAAACGGAGAATCCGCGGCGTGCGGCGTGCGCTGGTCGAAGGCAGATTGGGAGTTTGAGGGAACACATGAATAAATCGAACGGCTCAAATCACTGGATTCAGGATATCGGCGATCCCAGGCTGCGGCAGTGGGAAGAGTTCTACCGCAACCGCTGGCAGCACGACAAAATTGTGCGCTCAACGCATGGCGTGAACTGCACGGGCAGTTGCAGTTGGCAGATCTATGTGAAGAACGGAATCGTCACCTGGGAAATGCAGGCGCTTGATTACCCGTCGCTCTCGGCGGGGCTGCCGCCTTACGAGCCGCGCGGGTGCCAGCGCGGAATTTCGTTTTCCTGGTATCTCTACAGCCCGCTGCGCGTGAAGTATCCCTATGTGCGTGGAGCCTTGCTCGACGCATGGAAAAATGCGCGCCGACAGCACGACGATCCTGTGGAAGCGTGGAAGTCCATGGTGGAGGATCCTGAAGTCCGCAAACGCTGGCAGCAGGCCCGCGGAAAGGGCGGTTTTCGCCGCGCGGATTGGGACACCATGCTCGAACTGATCGCCGCCGCTTCCATCTACACTATCAAGAAGCACGGTCCCGACCGCATCGCAGGATTTTCGCCGATCCCCGCCATGTCCATGATCAGCTACGCTTCCGGCGCGCGGCTGATGCAACTGATGGGCGGCGTCTCGCTCTCATTCTACGACTGGTATTGCGACCTTCCTCCGGCATCGCCTGAAACCTGGGGTGAGCAGACCGACGTCCACGAATCCGCCGACTGGTACAACGCCAAGCTGCTCGCCGTGGCCGGTTCCAATCTGAATATGACGCGCACGCCGGACTGCCACTTTGCCGCTGAGGCGCGCCACAACGGGTCGAAGATGTGGGTCTTTGCCCCGGATTTCAGTCAGGTGGCCAAATACGCGGACGAGTGGGTGCCCGTCAATGCCGGTCAGGACGGCGCCTGGTGGATGGCCGTGAACCATGTCCTGCTCAAGGAATTTCATCACGAGCAGCAGACGCCCTATTTCCTCGATTACATGAAGCGCTTTACGGACGCGCCGTATCTTGTGGAGTTGAAAAAGCAGGACGGCACGTACCGTCCCGACCGGCTCCTGCGCGCTGCGCGGCTGAAGCGCTATGAAAACGTCGAGAACGGCGACTGGAAATTCCTGATGTGGGACTCGGACGAGCAGCGCCCCAAGATGCCGCAAGGAAGTTCCGGCTTCCGGTGGGGAAAAGAACCCGGCAAATGGAACCTGCTGCTGCAGGATGGCCTCGATTCAAGCCCAATCAACCCGGCCCTGACTTTTCTTGGAAATTCCGACGAAGTTATCCAGGTGAGTTTTGACGATTTCGGCGATGGCAAGCTTGTTGTTCGCGGCGTACCGGCGAAGCGGGTCGAAGCTGCTTCGGGCGAAAGCGTCCTTGTCACTACAGTGTATGACCTGCTCATGGCGCAATTCGGCGTGGCACGCGGATTGAGCGGTGAATATCCAGCCGGTTACGACGATGAAGGCGCGCCCTACACGCCGGCCTGGCAGGAAAAATACACCGGCATTGGGCGCGATGTGCTGATTCGATTTGCCCGCGAATGGGGAACCACGGCGCAGCTCACCAGGGGCAAGTGCATGATCATCATCGGCGCCGGGATCAATCACTGGTATCACAACAACCTGATGTATCGCGCCGGGATCTACGCGCTGATGTTCTGCGGCTGCGTGGGAGTGAACGGCGGCGGCTTGGCGCACTACGTCGGACAGGAAAAACTGGCTCCCGCGGAATCGTGGTCAGCCATCGCCTTTGCCCGCGACTGGATGCCGGCGGCGCGGTTGCAGAACGCGCCAAGCTGGCACTATGTCCATACGGACCAATGGCGATATGAGAAGAGTTTTACGGACTACCACAGCGTCCCCGCGAAGCAACCGGATGGTTCGCTTGCCCAGGGGCACACGATAGACGTGCAGGTCCGCGCCGTGCGCAGCGGCTGGCTGCCGTTCTATCCGCAGTTCAGCAAGAACCCCCTGGATGTGGTGAAAGAGGCGGAATCAGCAGGTGCGCGGACCCCTGACGAAGTCACTCGCTTTGTGACAGAAAAACTGAAGGACGGCAAACTGAAATTCGCGGTGGAAGATCCGGACGCGCCGGAGAACTGGCCGCGCGTGTGGTTCATCTGGCGCGGCAATGCGCTGATGGCGAGCGCCAAAGGCCACGAGTATTTTCTGAATCATTATCTCGGCACACACAACAATGCGATTGCCGAAGACCTTGCTCAGGATTCCGTGCATGAAGTCACGTGGCACGATAAAGCGCCGCAGGGAAAGATGGACCTGGTTGTCGATCTCAACTTCCGCATGGATACTTCGGCCCTTTATTCGGATATTGTTCTTCCCGCCGCCACCTGGTACGAAAAAGCCGACCTGAACACCACGGACATGCACAGCTTTATCCATCCGCTCTCTGCCGCCGTACCGCCGTGCTGGGAATCGCGAAGCGACTGGCAGATTTTCCGCTCGATTGCACGGAAGTTTTCTGAACTCGCTGCAAAGCATTTCCCCGAACCTGTCCGCGACGTTGTTGCCACTCCGCTGGCGCATGATACGCCGGCGGAAATCGCGCAGCCGGACCTGAAAGACTGGCGAAGCGGCGAAATTGAGGCCATTCCCGGCAAGACGATGCCCAATCTTACAATCGTCACGCGCGATTACAGGAACCTCTACAACCAGTTCATTTCCTTCGGTCCCGTGGCGCGCGAAAAGGGATTGGGAGCGCACGGCACGCACTACGCCATTGATGATCTTTATGACGAGACGCTTCGCGACCGGCCCGTGGTCCAGTGGGACGGCAGGGAATTCCCATCGCTCTTTGAAGACGAGCATGTCTGCGACATGATCCTCCGCTTTGCCACGGTTACAAACGGCGAGCTTGCCTACCGCTCATACAAAAATCTTGAGGCGAAGGTCGGCTTGCCGCTTGCGCACCTCGCGGAAAAGAGCCGGAACATTCGGGCCAGTTACGAAGGTCTGCAAGCCCGGCCGCAGCGGCTGCTGAACAGTCCGATGTGGTCAGGGCTGGTGGAAAACGGGCGCGCTTATTCGCCATTCACCTATAACGTTGAAAATAACGTGCCGTGGCGCACTTTGACCGGCCGGCAACACTTCTACTTCGACCACCCCCTCTATCTCCAGTATGGAGAGCACCTGCCCTGCCACAAGCCCAAACCCTCCCCTGTGCAGTACGCCGACCTGAAGTTCACCCGTGAGGCCGGCCGGTCAAAGATGCTGAGTTATCTGACGCCGCATGGCAAATGGCATATTCACAGCACGTATTTTGACAATCACCGCATGCTGACACTCTCGCGCGGAATTGAACCGCTGTGGATGAACGACAAGGATGCCGCCGAACTGGGCATCCGCGACAACGACTGGGTCGAGGTCTATAACGACCACGGCGTGGTGGTTACCCGGGCCGTGGTAAGCGCGCGCGTCCCCCGCGGTATCAGCATCCAGTATCACTCGCCCGAGCGCACGATTTCCGTTCCCCTTTCACCTCTGCGAGGCAACCGCCGTGCGGGCGGCCACAACAGCCTGACGCGTACTCGGCTGAAGCCCAATCTGATGGCCGGCGGCTACGGCCAGTTTACGTACCACTTCAATTATTGGGGCCCGACAGCTTCAAACCGCGACGCCCACGTCCTGGTCCGCAAGCTGCCGGAACTCAAATGGTAGGAAAGGATCCTTATGGATGTCCGAATGCAAATTGCGATGGTCTTCCACCTGGATAAATGCATCGGCTGCCACACGTGCAGCATCGCCTGCAAGAACATCTGGACCGACCGCAAAGGCGCCGAGTACATGTGGTGGAATAACGTTGAGACCAAGCCCGGCACCGGCTTCCCCACGCGATGGGAAGACCAGGAGAACTATCACGGCGGCTGGGAGCTGAAGGACGGCAAACTGCGCCTGAAGTCCACGGGCAAGCTGCGCACGGTTTTCAACATTTATCACAATCCCAGCATGCCGACGATGGACGACTACTATGAGCCCTGGACATACGATTACCAGAATCTCTTCAACGCCCCCGCCGGCGACGACCAGCCGACCGCGCGGCCGCTCTCGATGGTGACAGGTAAGCTGATGGACATCGAGGCCGGCCCGAACTGGGACGACGACCTCGGCGGCTCTCCCGTATATGCAGAGCACGATCCGAACCTCAAAGGACTGACTCCGGACCAGCAGGCGCAACTCTCGGCCATCGAGCGCCTCGTGTATTTTTACTTCCCGCGCATCTGCAATCACTGTTTGAATCCGTCCTGCGTGGCCGCGTGCCCTTCGGGAGCCCTTTACAAGCGCGGCGAGGACGGCATTGTGCTGCTCGATCAGAAACGCTGCCGCGGTTGGCGCGCGTGCGTGGCTGCGTGCCCCTACAAGAAGGTTTATTTCAACTGGTCCACTGGAAAATCGGAGAAGTGCATTCTCTGCTTCCCGCGGCTTGAGACGGGCCAGGCGCCCGCCTGTTTCCATTCGTGCGTCGGGCGAATTCGTTACCTCGGTGCAATCCTCTACGACGCGGAGCGAATTGAACAGGTCGCCGGCCGGCCCAACGAGGAACTGGTTGAAGCTCACCGCTCGCTGATTCTCGACCCGCACGATCCGGCGGTGATTGAGGCGGCGCGCGGAAACGGAATCCACGATTCCGTGATCGACGCCGCACAAAGGTCTCCTGTTTACAAATTTGTTAAGAGCTGGAAGATTGCTCTGCCGCCGCACATCGAATACCGCACGCTGCCGATGCTCTTCTACGTGCCGCCCATGTCGCCCGTTATGGCGAGTCGGAACGGCGATGCGGTTTCGCATGAGTCGGAGGACCTCTTCCATGACATCAATCAGTCGCGCCTGCCGATGAAGTTTCTGGCCAATCTGTTCGGCGCCGGAAATGAAGAGATGGTCCGCTACGCGCTGCGCAAGCAGAAAGCCGTGCGCTGGTACCGCCGCGCACTGACCGTTGGTGATGTGACGATGGAAATCGCCGAGCGCATGCTTCACGAAGCGGACAGTTCCGTTGAAGAAGCGGAGGCAATCTACAGGCTCACGTCGCTCTGCACCTTCGAGGACCGTTTTGTCATTCCGCCGATGCACCGCGAAGAAGCGCTCCAGATGCTGGAGGACCCGCTTGTGAACAAGCAGAGTTCCGGCTTCGGCTTTGTCGCCGGACCGAGGAGAGGAATGTGATGCCGTCTGCACTCGCAACAGCAACCGCCGTTCTGGAAAAGTTTGGCAGGGTATTGACCTACCCTGGCGACGGCTATCTGTTTGAGGTTGAAGCCTGCGTAAACGCCGCGAATGAAATCGATGTGGAGGCGGGACGGCTCATGGGCGAGTTCCGCAATGCCCTGCGCGGCCTGAGCATCGAGCAGGCGCAGGAACTTTATGTCCAAACGTTTGACCTCAACCCGATCTGCGCGCTTGAGGTCGGCTGGCAGCTTTATGGCGATAATTACGACCGCGGAAATTTCCTGGTGAAGATGCGCCAGGAACTCGAGCGGCACAGCGTGCCGGAAAACGTCGAGTTGCCCGACCATCTCTGCAACGTTCTTCCGCTGCTGGCCCGCGTGGACCACGCAGAAACCCGCAGCTTCACCGAAGCGAGCGTGCGTCCGGCGCTGAAAAAGATGCTCGCGGCCTTCGCGGGCAAAGGGAATCCTTTTGAAAACGTGCTCAAAGCGCTGGACCGGCTGGTGGAAGCATCATTGAGCAGTCCCCTGCAAGAGGCGAACCATGACTAACGTGAGCCAATATCTCGACCCTATGCTTTTCAGCATCATGCCCTATGCCGTGTTCCTGAATTTCTTCATCTTCACGATTCATCGCTACCGCTCCGAGACGTTCACGTACTCAAGCCTTTCCTCGCAGTTTCTCGAAAACCGCAAGCACTTCTGGGGTCTTGCGCCGTTTCACTTTGGGATTGTCGCTGTTCTGGCGGGACATGTGCTCGCATTCCTGGTCCCCGCCGAAATTCTTGCCTGGAACCGTCGGCCACTCCGATTGTACGCGCTTGAGATTACGGGCCTCAGCTTCGCATTGCTGGCGATTGTGGGATTGCTGGGCGCCATCCGGCGGCGCCTGAGCGATTCGAAAGTGCTGAGCGTCACCACTCCAGTCGATTGGCTCGTGGACATCCTGCTTTTGTTTCAGCTTGGAAGCGGCGTTTTTATTGCAGTTTTTCATCCCTGGGGTTCGTCGTGGTTTGCGGCCTCCATGGCGCCCTACCTGTGGTCGCTCGTGAAGTTCACTCCAGATATCAGCTTTCTTGCCACGATGCCTATGATTGTTAAGCTGCACATCATCAATTTCTATCTGCTGATCGGCATATTCCCCTTTACGCGTCTGGTCCACATACTTGTTGCCCCGAATCCTTATTTCTGGCGAAGGCCGCAGCTTGTGCGCTGGTACAGCCGGGTGGCTTCGCCGGCAGCGGGAAAGATTGACTGAGGAGGAGCAGAAAGCCGTGGCACAGGTTAAAGGAACACCCAATCAGGCATTGATTGCGGCCACCATGGGCTTCTTTGTCGGGTTCGCAGCCGTGGCCCTTTTTGGCCCTACGGCCAGCCGCTTTCAGGACGTGATGCACCTCAGCCCGCTGATGGTCGGCTTTCTTGTTTCCGCGCCGGCGCTATCCGGTTCGCTGCTGCGCATTCCATTCTCAGCTTGGGTGGACACAACCGGCGGGCGCAAACCGTTTCTTGTCCTGCTGATTCTCTCCGTCGTCGGGATGGCGGGATTGCTGCTTGTGATTTATCTTTTCTATCCTGACCACCTCACCATCGGTTTATATCCCGTACTGCTGCTTCTCGGCGTGCTGTCAGGATGCGGCATTGCCACATTTTCCGTTGGGATCAGCCAGGTCTCCTACTGGTTCCCTCAGGCGCGGCAAGGCCGGGCGCTGGCCATCTTCGCCGGCATCGGAAACCTTGCCCCGGGCATTTTTTCCTTCCTGCTTCCCATGGCGCTGGTGGCGCTCAGCCTGGCGGGCTCGTATCTGGTGTGGCTGGTCTTCCTGATGGTGGGAACGCTCTTCTATGCGGCCTACGGGCGCAACGCATGGTATTTCCAGTTTCGTGCGCAGGGAGCAGACCATGAAACCGCGCGGCGAGAAGCTGCGGCGTGCGGCCAGGCCCTTTTCCCTGCCGGCGGCCTCAAGGAAAGCCTGCGCGTTTCGGCGCGCGTGTGGCGGACCTGGGCGCTTGTCTGGCTCTACTTCACAACATTCGGCGGATTCATCGCGCTGACCGCGTGGCTGCCGACTTACTGGCACTCTTTCTACGGAGTGAGCATCGTTGTTGCCGGCGGCCTCACCGCCCTCTACTCCATCCTTGCCTCCTCGATCCGCATCGCCGGGGGCGTACTTTCCGACCACCTGCGCGAAGGCGGAGAAAATACCGCTATTCTCGCACTTTTGATCATGCTGGTGGGTGCGGTCGTCATGACCGGAACCTCGCAGTTTGAGCTGGCGGTACCGGGAGAAATTCTGCTGGCCGTCGGCATGGGAGTCTGCAACGCCGCCGTGTTCAAGCTGGTTCCGCAGGCGGTCCCGCACGCCGTGGGTGGCGCGGCCGGATGGGTGGGCGGGCTCGGAGCGCTGGGCGGTTTCGTGATCCCGCCCGTGATGGGCTTTGCGGTCCACAATCTTGGATTGCGCGGCTATCCCATCGGCTTTGTGGTTTTTGTCTTTCTGGCACTGTTCTCTCTTTCAATGGTGTGGATCCTGAAATACGCGCAGGAAGTTCCGGCAGCGTCCTCGCCGTCCCCGCTGGTGAAGCAGGAGGCCAGCCGGCAGAGTTAATCCGCCGAGATCCGCACTCAGAGGGACGCTGAATTGTGCCGTTCCCCATTTTCAGGAATCGGTGTTTTGTGATGCTTCGAAAGCTGCTTGCGATCATTTTCCTGTCCTTCTTGCCGGGTCTGCTGTTCGTCGAAAGCGCGCCGTGCCAGGCCCCTTCGCCGTCCGACAGCGGCAAAAAGTCAGGCTCGCTGTCGGCCGGCCCGTTCGACATCTCCGGCAGTTGGAGGACGCGTATGGAATCCTGGGACTGGTTTGAGGACGGCGGCGCGGAATCCACTTACACATTCGGCCATTCTCTCTTCCGCCTGAGCATCGGACAAACGCGCAGCAGATTGGACTGGCAGGCCGAAGCCGCTGTTCCCGTGCTGTTTGCGCTGCCGGATGATGCCATTGCTCCGGCGCCGCAGGGCCAGCTTGGACTCGGCGCAACCTATTACGCGGCCAACGACAACCGTCAGAACATCGCCCGCATATTTCTGAAGCAGGGCTTCATTCGCTTCAAAAGCAGCGAGCGCCGCAGCCTGCGTCTGGGGCGGTTTGAATTTCTGGATGGAAGCGAGGTTACTCCCAAAGACCCAACCCTTGCCGTCATGGAGAAGACCCGCATCACCCAGCGCCTGATCGGCAACTTCGGCTGGTCGGCCGTCGGTCGCAGCTTTGATGGGGTCCAATTCACGCAGGACTGGAAGAAGAACAATTTCACCTTTGTCGCCGCACGCACGACCCAGGGAGTTTTCCAGGCCGACGGACTGGGCGAACTCGACGTCGGCTTCGTCTATGGCAGCTACACGATCCCGATATCGAGAAAAAGCGGCGACTCGGAATTGCGCGTTTTCGGCATTGGATACGACGACCCGCGCGGGACGGTTTTGAAGACAGACAACCGCCCCCTGGCTGCGCGGCGCGCCGATCATGACAGCATTTTGCTGGGCACGTTCGGCGCGGACTATCTCCAGGTGTTCAACACTTCATCGGAGGGGAAGTTCGATTTCCTCGTCTGGGGCGCATTGCAGGCCGGATCGTGGGGAGTGCAGACCGACCGCGCTGGGGCCTTCGTCGGCGAATTCGGCTGGCAGCCTCCCGCCCGGCATCTTGCGCCGTGGCTCAGCGCGGGATATTCCTACGGCAGCGGCGACGGCAATCCCAATGACAACAGGCACACAACCTTCGATCAGCTTCTGCCGACGCCGCGTCCTTACGCGCGTTTCCCTTTCTATGACATGCAGAACAACAAAGACCTCTACGCCGCCCTCGATCTGCACCCGCACCGGCAGATCGCGCTCAGGACAGAAGCCCATTCGCTGTGGCTGGCTGAGCGGAACGACCTGTGGTATCTGGGCGGAGGACCGTATCAGCCCGGCACGTTTGGATATGTCGGCCGGCCCAGCGGCGGCCACAGCAAGCTCGCCAACGTCTGGGACCTGAGCGTTGATTACAAAATCGCCAGAGACCTGGGCGTCACCTTCTACTACGCCAGCGCCTGGGGCTCCGACGTCATCAGCCACATCTACCCCAAAGGCGCCAACGGCCAGTTCGGCTACGTCGAATTGAACACCTCGTTCTGAGCGCGCAGCGGATATCGAATAGCGGAGAGTTGCTCTGTAACTCTGATGCGGCTTTTGATTTTAATGAATGAACCGCGGGAAACCCTCCAAGGCGGGACAATTGAGAGCTACCCGCTTTTCAGGAAGAAGTTCGCGTGAAATAAAACCGCGGGTCCCGAGGCTTGAGGGAAAAACTTGAGGAGGAAAAGGCTGGAACACAGCCTCCTTTGGCCCGGTGTGCTCAGCCAACGGGACCCGCAGGTCAGTTCAGACGGGCAAGAGAGGCTACAATTTGCCCCCCTCCCCGCCATGTGGAATGCCGGGCTTCTTCCCCACGTGTCTTAGGACGTAGAGCGCCCGGTTCACGATACGGCTCCGAAGGCTCGTAAAGGGTAGAAAGTTCAGTGTCATTACCATGGCACCTCACCTCCTCTCTCTACGAATCTTTGAGTCTATCGCGAGGCCCTACCGGGCCTTCCGCTTTTTGGATGATGGAGATCGGCCTGAGGTTACACCCCATGCACTACGTAACGCAGAGTTGTGCCCCGACCGCATTCCTCTGCGGCCTTCCTCATGCGAATCCTGCACCTCCCGTAGTCGACCGTCATGGTTTAAGATTGCAATATGCGATCATTCAAATAGCAAAATGCCGCGGAGTCGCAGAACAACACTGCGCTGCCTCTTACTCGCTTGGGCACTGATTACTGGAAAGGTCTCAAAACTGGTGGAGGCGGGGGGAGTCGAACCCCCGTCCGAAAAGCCTTGCGCTCGAAAGCCTACACGCTTATCGCGTTCGCTTACTGCTTTCGCCAGCGGCCCTCTGGAACGTGCAAGAACGAACCGCCGGCTAGCCTTATCCGGTCGCCCGGATCTCGCCCGGGACCCTCAGGCGGCAGGTCCCAAGCCAGCCCGCTGGATGACGCCCCTCTCCGCCCCGCGGGCGGAGACGGAGGAGACGCGCTACCTTAATTAGGCAGCGTATGCAAACTGCTGATTGGCAGTTGTCTTTTTCCACTCCGATTACGGGTGGTGTGGACCCCCGGCGTGCCTTTCGAACGCGAGAGCTTCCGTCGAATCCGGAACGCCCCCTCGTATTTAGTATGGCTGCCGCAGCATGCAGTGTCAATAACAGCGGGCGGCCCGGAAGGAGCGGCAACCGAGATTAAATTGTCCTTATCTCTGCGCCTGCCGCGGTGACGCCTGTTGACACGCCTCATTTTGGAGTTAGGATAGAAATTCGCGAGGGGGAGCAAGGTCGAGGTTTCTTGCAGTTGCCAACCACACAATCAAACGCAGTATCTGAATCCATCCACAAAATCCGTAGGCAATTCAACGAAGCGCTCGAGCGGCAGGCCGAGCAGCTTGCGGAACTTGCGCGCATGCTTGAAACGCTGCAAAGCAACCAGCAGCGGCTGGAAGAGGCGGCATTTCATCTCTGTGAAGCTCCCGGGATTCCTTCCAGTCTCGACGCCGTGAGGGCCTGGCAGCCTGCCGGCATTTTGGCAAGCGTGCGTAAGCTTGCATCGGCAACCTGTGCCGCACAGGTACTCGAATTCCTCGTGGAAGAAGCGGCGCAGATGAACGCCCGCTCCGTGGCGTTTGACGTTCGCGGCGGCGCGGCCTGGGCTTCGGCGGCCAACGGATTCCAGCCGGAGGTGCCCGCCGACGAGTTGCGCAGACTTGCAGTTCCGTTAAATCAGGAAGGACCGTTCCGCCGGGCCGTCGAAGCATCGGAGCCGGTGGAGACGGATTCCGCCGGGCTGGAGAATTACGGTAATGTGCTGGCAATGCTCGACCCTTCGGCGAAAGCGCGCATTCTGCTGGCGCCTGTCCGGTCGGCAGGCTCCGTTGCGGCGGTCCTTTACACCGAGTTCGGCGGAACGCGGGACTCCAGGATAATCGATGCTCTAAAAGTCCTGGCTGAGTTTGCTGGGGCGCAGATGGACCGCCTGATCGTGATGAGCGCCGGTCTCGCGGTAGCCGGAACGATAAACGGCAACGCGGAAACAGATTCGGCACCAGAGCTTCCCTCGGCCGAGCGTCAGTGCGAGGTGAGAGTTTCGCAAACGGAATCTGATGTCGCCGCTGAGGCCCCGGCGAATGAGGTTCCGCAGTCTGAAGCCGATGCTGCGACAGAACCTCCGGCGGATGATGCGCCGGAAGTTGCCCCTGTTGGGGCCTCCATGCCGACTCAGGAAGAAACGGCCTCGCCTGTCGCTTCTGAAGCCGCAGAATCGCCTGGCAATTTTCAGCCATCGGCAGAAGCGCCTGTCATCCTGCTCCGCCCGGAAGAAGAAGAGAGAGTGCATCGCGACGCGAAGCGATTTTCCAAATTGTTGGTTTCGGAGATCGAACTGTATAATAGGAGCAGCGTTGAGGAGGGTCGGAGGAACAAAGACCTGTATCAGCGTCTTAAGAAGGACATTGACCGAAGCCGCGAGACCTATGAGAAGCGCTTTGGCTGTACTGTAGCAAAGCAAGTGGACTACTTCCACGAAGAACTGGTCAGGACGCTGGCGCAAAACGATCCCGCGCTTCTCGGTCCAGATTATCCGGGTCCCATGGCGTGAAACCTCGCTCTGCGTTACTCATCAGCGCTTTATTCCTTCCTTTAGCGGCAGGCGCCCGAACGCCTGCCATCAACCGCGGGAAACTTCCGGCAGTTCTGGTTGAATTGTCCGCAAGAGCCAAGTCTTCCAGGGCCTGGCCCGAATTGCGGCGGTATGCGCACTCGCGCAGGCCGGGGGAGGACCGCGCTTTGGCGTACTTTGTTCTTGGCTACCGCGAGTACGAATCCGGTGAGTACGACGCTGCGGAAGCCGACCTGGCGAAGGCCGCATCGGCAGAATCTCCTCTGATGGATCTCGCGGTGTATTACCAGGCATCTGCGGCTTACAAGGGCGGACATCCCGAGCGGGTGGCGGGCATCCTGAACAATTTCAAGGAACGGTTTCCTTCCAGCATAGAACGCTACGCCGCGCTCGAATTGATGGCATGGGGATACCTCCAGACCGGGCAGGCACAGAGCGCTTTGCAACTCCTTCAAAGCGAGCCCGAAGCGCGACAACGGCCCTCCCTTGCGCTGGTGCTGGCCCGAGCTTATACGGACAGCGGCCAACTGCGGCAGGCCGCGCAAACTTTCCAGGATATTTATTACGCCTTTCCCACCTCGCCGGAAGCCAAAGCGGCCGGCGATGCTCTGGATAAGTTGAGAAGCCAACTCGGCGTCAAGTATCCGCCGGTTTCCGATGAGATCGCGACAGCGCGCGTGGAGCGGCTTTACACGGCCGGCCGATACTCCGAGGCGCTTGAGGGGTACGAGCAGCTTCTGCAAGAACGGCAAGGCAGCACCTGGGCCTGGCGATGGAACCTGGGTCGGGCCAAATGCCTCATCCGGCTCGGACGGGGGCAGGATGCCATTGAAACTCTGGTAAACAGCGTGGCACCGACTTCGGAGTTGGACGCCGAGCGCCTGGCCACTTTGATTGACGCCTACGCCCAGACGGAAGACGATACGGACATTGCCAAAGCTCTCAACAAGCTCCGGTCTGAGCATTTTAACTCCCACTGGCACGCCGTCGCGCTGCTGAGGGCGGCGAACTACTTTGCTTACGCGGGCGATTGGGACATCGCGCCATTGTATTACCGCACGCTTCGCGACGCTTTTCCGCAGACGCCGGAGGGCTCCGCAGCAAGCTGGAGGCTTGCGTGGATAACTTACCTCACCGGCAAGCCGGATGACGCGCGGGCTTTCCTGCTGAGCCATATCAGGAACTATCCCGACTCACCGCACGTTTCCGCTGCGCTTTATTTTCTGGGGCGGCTCGAGGAAGACCGGCGGCCTGCGGAAGCGCGGGCATTATACGAGCTTCTTGAAAAGCGCTACGTGCACGGCTATTACGCCGTCGAGGCCGCGCGCCGGCTTTCCGATCTGAAAAAGGTCCATATCAAGGAGGCGGCTGCTGATGACAACGCGGCGGACTTTTCGGTTGAAGATCTGGCCGGCAAAATTCCAGCCGTTGATCCGCCCGAATTCGGCGCCTGCCTGCCCGCCACGGGCGGCGACGTGGCCGTTTTCAATATCCTTGAGGCGCTTCATCTCGATAACCTCGCCAGGCAGGACGCCCTGGCACGGTTGGCCGAGCGCCCCCCGTCGCCTTCTCTGGCCGTTGCATTCAGCAGGTTTCTGGCGCAGCAGGGGCGGACCGACGTTGCCATAGGGACAATAAGGAAAGTCGTTCCGAATTACTATTCCCAGCAATTTTCTGAGCTGCCTCGTGAAATCTGGGAACTGTTGTTTCCGAAGTCCTACGCCAGCATCATCCGGCGATATGCCGCACTGAACGGCCTGAGCCCGTACCTCGTGATGGGCATCATCCGCCAGGAATCAGGCTTTTACTCGCGGGCCACGTCCAGCCAGGATGCCCGCGGTTTGATGCAGCTCCTTGCATCCACCGTAACGCGTTCCCGTCATTACAGGAGGACGGTTGGAAGAAGGCTTTATCTGCCCGCCTACAACGTGCGCTTCGGTTGCACCTTTCTGCGGGATCTGCTCAAGCGCTATCACGGCAATGTCGCGGAGGCACTGGCGGCGTATAACGCAGGCCCATCGCGCGTGGACCAATGGCTCAGCCGGCACACGTTCCGCAATCAGCCGGAATTTATCGAATCCATCCCTTACCCGGGGACGCGTGTCTATGTGAAAGCGGTTCTTGCCGATGCCGGCGTTTACCGCCGGTTGGCGGGAGCCTCGCCGAGGTTTGCCGAGTGTTCAACTGTTCCGTCCAATGCCCGAGAAAAGCCAGCCGCCCGGCTTCGCGGTGATGATGAAAATTCTAGCCGGCCATTCCGTGAGCTTTCTGAAGTTTCAGCAGTCCGCTGAATGCGCAACCGGTCAGCGGTCCGCGAACTGACCAAAGCCCTCCTCGGCCTAACGCCGCAATATCCGCACCGCTGCGCCCTCCCGCCGGTTTCGCTCCTCATCCGATTTCATTTGCCGAGAGTGACAAGGGAAGACCCGCGTCGGCGTGGGCCTTTTGTGACGGCTGCGTGTGAGGAATTTGAATCAGACCGGGGAGGGGCTAATCAAGGGGGGAAGGTTGGGCGGGTAGAAGCTGGACGGCTTCTACCCGCGTTTATAAGTCTGCCGATACGGCCTGCCAGGTGCGATGGATACGTCGCCCCTGGCTTGCCGCTAAAAGTCCAGCTCAGCCCCGATCTGGAAAATCCGTTGGCCGAAGGATGTGTCGATCTGGCCAAACCCTCCGCCACATCCCGTACCGATGATGGTGCAATACATATTCGGATTGCTCCAGTGCGGGGTGTTGCTGAAGTTCAGCGTCTCGAGCCGCATCCTCAGGTTATAACGTTCCGTGATCTTGAAGTTGCGGAAGAGGCTGAGGTCAAGTTGAGCAATTCCAGGTCCGCGGAGCCACGATAACCCCCGGCCTGCGTTGCCAATCTGGACTGTTGTGACCGGAGTAAATGCGGTGGTGTTAAACCACTGCTCGCCGGGACCAGTCCCCTTGATCATGTTGAGGGTTCCCGTGAAATTCGGGACCTGGCCGGTCCATGGAGTGTTCAGGAAGCTCGAATCCTGACTCGGATAGAGCGGGCTGCCCGAGATCCCCGTGACGATGCCGTTCAATTGCCAGCCTCCAAGCAGCGTCTTTGCCGCTCGGTTGGTGTTGGCATACTTTTGGCCGGCACCGAAAGGCAGGTCATAGATGAACGCCATCTTCAGCACGTGCGTATGGTCAAAGCTCAGCGTGTGCCGATTCAGTGATTGGCACCCGTTGGGCATAAGGCTGTTCGGCGTGCAGTTGAAGTAAAGGCCGTTTTCCCATCCTTCGTCGTCGATGTAGCCGATCACCTTCGAGTAGGTGTAGGAACCCTGGAGGAACAGGCCGTTCTTGACTTGTCGGTTCAACGATACCTGCAGGGAGTTGTAGTGAGAATCCAGGTATCCCTGGAACAGATAGGTATCGGCGGTCCGACCGAAGGCGGCAAACAGAGGCTGGCCGTCCGGCCCTGATCCCAAAGGAGCAGCGTTAGCCTGAACGCCGTTGAATTCGTGGGCCAGGTGATTGCCAACATAACCCACATTCAACAGAATGTCGCCCGGCAGCTTCCGCTCCACTGTGAAGTTCCAGAACTGCACGTAACCGCGCTTGAATTCGCCCGGTGCGAGCGTCCCGATGGTTACGTTGCCCGGAGGCGTGATCTTGCCCGTCGAGAAGTCCGGAGGGGCTTGAACAATCGGCACGCCGTTGAACAGACCGGACGAAGTTACAGGCGACCCCGGAATGTTGTTCGGGTTGGTCGCAGAGTTGAAGGTTGCGTAAGGCAGGTACTGTGAAACCGCGCTGCTGACGCCGGAAAGCGAAACGAAATTGTCCGCTCCGATGGTGTACGGCCAGAAACCACGCAACGGACGTTCCAGAGGCAGCGTGTCATAGGTGATTCCGTACGCTGTCCGGACGACCGTCTTGTCGTTGAGCTGGTAGGCGATTCCGAGGCGCGGAGCAAACAGCTTCTTGCTGCTGGTGACTCCAAGCGGCGTATTGTTCAGGTGCGTGCTGTTGTTGCCGATGCCGCCCAGATAGAGCAGGTTGCTGGTCGCGTCGTAAACCTCGAATTTGCTGACGCCATCGCGGGTGATCAGCGGGAAATACTCCCACCGGAGACCGGCGTCGATGGTCAGCTTCGGCGTGATCCGGTAAGTGTCTCCGATGTAGAGAGCTTCCTGCCAGTCCTTGTTGGTCGCCTTGATGAACTGCTGGCCGTTCTGAACCTCGCTGGCCAGCCCCAGATCAAAGGCGGCAATGCTGTTCCACGGAGCGGGGCTGAAGGAGATTGCGTTCCCGTTCGCGTCATAAAACGTCGGCGAACTGCCGTCACCATTGTAGTTCAGGAAGGTGTTGTAATCGGACATGATGACGTTGCCGCGCGGGCAGCAGACGATTTCCGGCTGCCAGTGGTTCATGTGGTTGTGGGCCGCGTCGAATCCAAACACGATCGTATGTTTGTTCTTGATTAACGTCGCGTTTTCGTCGAGCGTCAACTGCCAGTCATTTCGCCAGACGGGCTCCCAGGACTGGTTTGTCCCAAGCGTCGTCCAGTTGTCGGGGAAGGTGATGCCCGGCATGCCGCTGTACCGCGGGTCGTTGGTTGGGGTGTTGCTGCCCACGAGACCCAGCACCGTCTGCCCGTAGTTCTTGCCGAAGTCGAGCGTCTGGTTGTGCTCGCCCATGCGGGTGAAGCCGAGATGGCCGCTCAGCACCAGATTGGACTTGGCAGTCCATGTATGACCGATGGTTACGGTCTGGGCGGTATCGTCAGTGATTCCCGTGCCGCCACCCTGGCCGGCTATGCCATAGTCGCTGCCATCATTCAAACGGGCCTTCTGGAGGGTGTATTTGCCCCAGAGGGTCTGGCGGTCGCTGATGTTGTAGTCGACTTTTCCGGTGTAAATGTTCCTGTTCCAGTCCGACTTCCGCAGGCGGATGTCGTTCTCGATGGTGGTCTGGGTAAACGGCTGGCCCAGAGTGTTGTTGGGTGTGTAGGGAGCCATCAGTTGCCAGAAGGCCGTAGCACCCTGGTACATCTGGCTGCTCGGGATTGTATTGTTGGGGAAAACACAGCGGCCGGCGCCGGTGTTCGGATTTCCGGTGGTCGGGTCGAAAATCATTCCTTCCTGCAACTGCACCGGTGTACTGGAGCCGTCCTGGCAGACCATAATTGGCTGAGTATGGGCCGGATCGGCGAACAGAGGCGAGCCGAGATAGCTGGAAAAATTCCCGTTCCGCATGTCCACAGGCGGAATCAGGTTGGTATCGGCGGCGTCCTGGCGTTGGAAGTAACCGTCCCAATTGCCGAAGAAGAATACCTTGTTCTTCACAATTGGACCGCCGACAGCCACGCCGTCGTTATTCTGGATGTTCTTGGGTTTGCTGCCCGCCACGTGGACCAGCGCATTCTGGGCGTCAAGCGCCTGGTCAGTGTGATAGCCATAGAGCTGGCCATGGAATTGATTGGTTCCGGACTTGGTAATGACATCGGTCGCTGCACCGGCTGTCAGGCCTTTTTGAACATTAAAGTTTGATGTTTGAACGTTGACTTCCTGCACTGTCGCAGCGGGAGGCACAATCACCATGTGGTCGGGAAGCCACAGGAAAACGTCCGTAGCGCCGTCCACGCGTGAAGTGTTAATGTGCTGCGGCAGGCCGTCCGAGTTGATGGCAAAGGAGCGGTCCGGCGTGTCAGCCAGGGCATTTGGATAGCTCCCCGTGATGGCTGACAGAGAGACTACGCCCGGGGCCAGCAACTCAACGCTCTGGAAATTGTGGTAAACGTCCAGCGGCAGATTCTGCACCGCGTAGTTGCTGATGGTCGTGTGAACGTTGGTTTGCTGCGTTTGAAGCGTTGCAGCGGCGCCGGAAACTGTCACCTGCTGGGTAACAGCCCCAACCGCCAATTGCACGTTTTGCTGGCTCACCGCGCCCACGGCAATCGGGATGCCGGTCTTCTTGACCGGTTTGAAGCCCGGCGCCGTCACCGTGAGAGTGTATGTCCCCGCAGGCAGGTCGATGATGGTGTAATCACCTGCCTGTCCTGAGGTCGTGTTGCGGGTCAAACCTGTATTGTCATTGACAATGGTGATTGAAGCTCCCGGTACGACTGCCCCGGTTTGGTCGGTTATGGTTCCAGCGACGGAACCGTAAAGAACTTGGGCGTTTGCCCGCTGGACTGAAACGAAGCAAAGGACAGCCATTCCAAGGATACAGATTGAGCATACAGATCTCAGTCGAGACTGCATGATCCCACACCTCCATACCGATTAAGTAACTTGGAGATGACCCAAAAACGACAAGCAAAGGTTAGCCTGAAGCTGGTCGAGGTGGCTTAACCGCAGATAAAAGTCCCGAATAGCATATGAACAATCTGTGACGCTATCCGGAGATCAAGAGTATAAGAGTATAGTTGCTTTTTCACTTTTTTGCTATAAATTTCTTGTATTTTCGGTAAAAAATATTTCGAGCGTTACTATCTGTTATTTATCATTACGGTTGCGTGTAAAAATAATCTTCATAATCTGTGGTGGATATTTGATGTGAGCGAAACAGGAAGGGTTGTAACTTCTTTTTTGCTCTCATCCCCCAGGATGCCAGACGGATTGTTGAAAAAACCATGGCACATGCCATTTGACCATAAGCCCTATCCGCGGGTCGCGCTGGCAATGACTCCGGTCCAGAAGATTTTTACATTCTGCCGTCCCCGTGAAAATGGAATATGATTCTGGAGGGGAGGCAGGCGATCTACAACTTGGTGAAGGGGGGTTGGAGCCCTTCTTTTCGAGCGTAGCTCTTTCCCGGATAGTACGGGGCGAAGCGAGAAGTCTGCTCTTGCGCAAGCGACTGAGAACAAAAGCAGATTCCTCGGGTCGATAGAAGCACCGGCCACCTGCCGAGGGTCTTTCAACCACCTGCCGAAGGACCGCAAAGGCAGCGCAGAGGGTCAGATAATGAGGCGTTCTCCAACTAGAGAGTTGACGAGAGTTTCCTCTCCGGTATCACAAAAAGCCCGGCAGTTCACGGAGAGCGTCATCCGTGAGATGACTCGCCTCGCCATTCAGCATGGCGCGGTCAATCTCGCGCAGGGATTCCCGGATTTCGCAGCTCCGGAGGAGGTGAAGGAAGCCGCGGTGCGGGCCGTTCAGGCCGACATCAACCAGTATGCTATCACCTGGGGCGCACGCGAGTTTCGCCGCGCGATCGCAGAGCGGTTTGAAAAGGACACCGGGCTATCGATCGATCCCGAACAGGAGATTACCGTCTGTTGCGGCGCGACGGAGGCGATGATCGCTTCGCTGCTTGCCGTGGTGAATCCGAGGGAAGAGGTCGTTGTCTTCGAGCCCTTCTATGAAAACTACGGCCCGGACGCAATCATCAGCGGTGCCGTGCCCCGCTTCGTCCGGTTGCGCCCGCCTGAATGGACCTTTGATCCCGACGAACTCGCTGCGGCATTCACCGGCCGCACACGCGCGCTGATCCTCAACACGCCCAACAATCCCACCGGGAAAGTCTTCTCCCGCGAGGAACTCGAAACCATTGCTCGCATCGTTGGCAACTCGAATGCTTACGTTTTGACGGACGAAATCTATCAGTATCTTGTCTATGAAGGCCGCCACCATGTCTCGATGGCCGCCCTCTCAGGAATGCGCGAGCGCACGATTACGATTAATTCCATGTCCAAAACCTATAGCGTTACCGGCTGGCGCGTGGGCTGGGCTGTTGCGCCGCCGGAAATCACGCAGGCTGTCCGAAAGATGCACGACTTCCTGACCGTGGGTGCTGCGGCGCCCCTCCAGCAGGCGGGCATAACCGCGCTCCGGCTGCCGGATGAGTATTACCAAAAGCTCCAGGCGGATTATCTGAAGCGACGTGACCGCTTGCTGGCGGCGCTTGAGGAGGCCGGCTTCAAATGCTTCAAGCCGTACGGGGCCTATTACATCATGACCGACATCAGCGGGTTTGGCTTCCGTGATGATGTGGAGTTCACGCGGCATCTGATCCAGAACGTAGGCGTCGCGGCCGTGCCGGGCAGCAGCTTTTACAGCAGAACCGAGCTTGGCAGCCGGCAGGTCCGGTTCACCTTCTGCAAGAAGGATGCAACCCTCGATGAAGCGGCGCGGCGCCTGATGAAATTGAAAAAAGGGTAATCGATCGGCGCTCCCCTTGACGCCGGCGTTCTCCCATCATGGCCAAGCGCTTTTCGGCCGTATGGCACTCGCTCTATGGAGCATGCGGGCTGAGGTCAAGTTTCGGCGAAAATCCCGACGCCGCGTAATTCACCAGAGCGTCCATAAGGTACGTGGCGTAAGGGTCGGTAGAATAGGGGGTGTTGATGGCGAAGGTGCAGATCAGCAGCTTGCCCTTGCCATAGCGCGCCTGGACCAGCGTCCCAACGTTTGAATGGATCCATCCGTAGAATTCCCCTGCCAGAACGTCCGAGAAATCTTCCGGCGGTATCCCTGTTACCACGGTTTCCGGGATGGCCGCCTCCGTTTCGAACCCGGAAAGAGCATCAAACGCGATCTTGCTGAATGGCGGAGCGTCTTTCCGTGCCCAGGCAAAGTTGGAAATCCAGTTTCCGTCCAGACCGTCCTGCGATCGCGGCACCACCTTCACGCTGGTTGAAAGGGTCTGCGGCGAATCCGCAAGCAGGATGACCGTACTTCCGGATTCGAGGGCCTGCTTCACCCCGTCGTCAAAATCGGACGCGATCATGATCGGATGCGCCTGGGCGTTGTCTGTCTCAAAATAGTCGCGGCGCTGCATTTCGTTAGCCAGCCGCCGCAGCCTGCCGCGGGGATCGTGAAAATCCACTGGAGGTGGAAGCGCGGGCTTTTCGTGCGGATAAAAATACAGGTCAACCGAATTTTCTGCGATGACTGTACCGCCCACGACGACCTGGACATTAAGGACGTTTCGAGAGGGTGCGTCAGAAGACGGAACAGTAAACTCGATGGTCCCAACTTTTGCGGCGGAACCCGAGGAAACAGCGGGAGCAGGAAAGCTTCCCGTGAGTGATGTGCCTTCTACGCTCCAGTTCACTGTTGTCTCGCCCAGGTCCCGTTGCGAGTAATGCGAGAAGTAAACGCCGGCCTGGACCTTTGAACCGTCAAAAAAGTTGTGTTTCTCCGGGCGAACAAAAACAGCGTCATCCTGCTGGATGGCGCTGAGTTCTGCTGAGAAGCTCTTGGGGTGGCGCCAGATATCCATCAGGCCGTTGGCCTCCCACATCACATCCGTGAGTTCGGTGATGACGTATCCCTGGATGGCAGGCCTGCTGCGCAGGCTCGCTATCTCATATTTCAGTGATTTGAACTCGTGCGCCTGCGTTGCCGCTTCGAGGGCGTGAAGGTCCGGAAAAAGGGTGTTGTACTGATAATCCTGGAAGCGCTTTTCGAGCCCCTCCGGCATGGTGATTTCACGGCCGTGAAAACCTCTGGAGAACCACCACGGCTTTTCCTGCGGAACAAACGGCAGCCCCCAGTTGCCGAACTCTGAAAGCATGAGCGGTTCGTTTCCCTTGGGCTCGGCATCGCCGTAAGGGCTGAACAACCAATTCGGGCGCGTCGCCAGGTCTCCGACGAAACGGTCGAAATCGGCGGCGTGGTCTGGAATGGAATCGTACTGGTGGAAATCCGCCAGATCGGTGGCAACATGGAAATTGTCGCAGCAGGCGCTGTTGTCTTCGACCAGCCATCCCGGCACAATCTGCTTTGCCTGGTGATACGCCTGCTTCAGCCATGCCCGGTCCGCCGCTTTTTTAAGGTCCAATCCCCAGCTTTCGTTGGCGATACTGACGATCACGATCGAGGGATGGTTCCAATCGCGCTCGACCATGCCCCGCAGCGTCTCCAGCGCGCGCGCTTCGGAATCAGGGGTCAGCTTGTCCCAATTCGGGATTTCATACCAGACCAGCAGGCCCGTCTCATCCGCTGCCTCCAGGTAGCGGGGGTCCGGGACCTTGATGTGGCAGCGCAGCAGGTTCAGGCCCATGGCCTTGGCTTTCTGCATTTCGCTCTTAAGGTAATCGAGAGAAGGAGGGGTATAGATCGTGTCGGGATAAAAAGCCTGGTCCAGCGCTCCGCGCAGATAAATCACTTTTCCATTCAGGTAGAACTTCCCGTCGCGCGTTTCGAATGTTCGGAAGCCGAACCGGTACGATTGCTCATCGCCGGAACTCGTGTGGACGCGCAGCGTGTAGAGCGACGGGTGGGACAGCCCCCAAAGCTCGGGATTCGAGAGGCTGCCCGCGAACATATAAACGCCCTGCGCAGGAACTGCGTTCTCCGGCCCTTTCCAGACGATTTTTCCTGCCGGATCCAAAATCTCCGCACCCACTGCCGGCGGCGTGGACGCTTCTGAAGGCGCGTTCACAAGATGGACGGTGAAAGTGAAATTCCCGTCTGCTCCTGCGGAGATGTGAACAACGCCGAGATGGACACGCGGGCGGATTTCAATTTCAACGCTTTGCCACAGGCCACTTGTCTGGACGTACCAGTTCTGTTTGCCGTGGGCAATTTCCGCATATCTGATGCCTTCCACTACCTTCGGGTCATCTCCCGGGTCTGTAACGCGGACGGCAATCAGGTTTTCCCCCGGATGAAGAAGCGACGTAATGTCAAACTCGAAAGGGAGATACCCGCCGTCGTGCGACCCGGCAGGCTGATTGTTCACATACACAGCGGCGCGATAATCGACCGCGCCGAATTTCAAAAGAGCGACCTGCTGCGGCTTAAGCTGATCAACCCGCACGGTGCGCCAGTACCAGGCCACGCCTGCGTAATCGCGCAAGTCGGAAAATTGCGCTTGCCATGATCCCGGCACCTGAATGCTTCTCGCGTCCTTTGCAGACGCAAGGTCCTGGACTTTCATGGTGCCGACGGGGTCCGTGATGAAGTTCCACTGGCCGTTCAGCGAAATGGTTTGCGGCGGATTGGCTTCCCCTTCAGGGCCGCTCGCGGCGGCCATGGCTGCTGGAATCGTCAGCAGCAGAAAAAGCGCTGCGCAGGTTTTTGATCGATGCAACGTCCCTCCTCCATTTGGACCCGCAAGTTCGGGCCGGTCAGATCGCGCGTCCAGGTCCGCAGAACTTGCCGCTCTTTTAATCCAATGAGTTTATGCGCTCTAACGTGCGCAGCGCAATGCGCAGATCGCTGCCGGCGTTTTTTGCCCGCGCCGCACGGAACGGCCCCCGCTCAGAAAGCCACTCCCGGGCCCATGCGTTGCCTGTAAAATAGGCGCTCGCATGGGTATTGATTGGAAGTCGCCGTTGCTCAGGATATTCGGGCCTGAACAACCCGGCTCGCCGGGCCATCTCTGGCCGCGATGGTTATTCCTGCGCGCCCTTGGGCTGATCTTCTTTTCGGCCTTTTACTCGCTGGCATTTCAGATTGAGGGCCTGGTGGGTCCGAATGGAATTCTGCCTGCCCGCGACTATCTTGCCAACATCGCGAGCCAGGTCGGAATCCTGCGATACTGGGTTGCGCCCACGCTGCTCTGGTTGGGGAGCGGAACCTTTGCGCTTCACGTGCTGGTTTGGGCTGGCCTGATTGCATCCGGGGCGCTTTTCTTGAACCTCTGGCCGCGCGCATCAACCGCCGTTGCGCTGGTTGCTTTTCTCTCCTTCATCGCTGCTGCGCGCGATTTTGCAGATTATCAGTCTGATGGCATGCTGCTGGCTGCGGGCTTCCTCTCGCTGTTCTTCGCCCCGGCGGGATTCCGTCCCGGACTTGGCGAATCCAGCCCGCCGTCGCCTGCTAGCCTGTTCCTGCTCCAGTGGGAGTGGTTTCGAATTTACTTTGAGTCGGGCGTTGTCAAGCTGGCCAGTCACGATCCCCAGTGGCGTCATCTGACTGCGATGGACCAGTATTACCAGAACGGCCCGCTGCCCACATGGATCGGGTGGTACGCGCAGCAATTGCCGCACCCTTTCCAGGCTTTTCTGGCGCTTTTCACTCTCATCGCGGAACTCAGCCTCTGCTGGCTCTTCCTGTTTTCCCGCCGCAGCCGCCTGGTCTGCTTCCTGATTCTGACGCCGTTTCAGATCGGAATCATTCTGACGGCGAATTATGCGTTCCTGAATTATCTTGTGCTTTCGCTCGGCATCCTGCTGCTGGATGATCGTTATCTCGACCCCTGGATTGAACGGCTCCGGTCCTTCTGGCGGCGGCATTTTCCGAAGCTCGAGTTTTTCGCGCGGAAGGCGCACGCCGAAGCCGCTTCGCCGCCGCGAACGTCCATCGCGGGCGTGTGCGTTTCAGGTTTTTTTCTCACGTGGATTTTCTACGCCACAACCGTTCTGCTGCTCCTGATGTTTCAACCGACGCTGCCTCTGCCGTTGAAGCCGGTGGAGATTCTTGAGCCGTTTCGCATTGCCAATCAATACGGCCTTTTTGCCGTCATGACCACGGCGCGGTATGAAATTGAGTTCCAGGGCTCGAACGACGGTCAGCATTGGATTGCGTATCCTTTCCGCTACAAGCCCCAGGACCCGAAGGAGCCTCCCGGCATCTATGCGCCCTATCAGCCGCGCTTTGAATGGAACCTCTGGTTCGCCTCGCTCGGCAACTTCACGCAGAGCCCCTGGGTGGTGCGAACCGAAGAATTGCTGCTTCGGAACGATGCAAGCGTGCTCTCGCTCTTCCGGACGGACCCGTTCCATGGCGTGCCGCCTCGCGAAGTCCGCGCCGTGCTCTGGCAATACTGGTTTACTGATCTCGAAACAAAGAGGAAGACGGGCCTCTGGTGGAATCGCAAGCTCCTCGGCCTTTACGGCCCCGTCATGGAACACGGCCCGGACGGCAAAATCTACGTCCTCCAATGGCCGAGAACATTGCCCCCGCCTCCGGATTCGTGAAGCGGCGTAGGGGAGCCCTCGGCCTCCCGCCGGTTGCTTCCGAGTGCGCAGTACCAGCCCCTAAGTGCCGAAAAGCAGGTATGGAGGAATAGGGCCACCACCATATCGGATGGCCAAAACTTCCTCATACTGCACCACGAACTTAGTTGCGTATTCCGATGATGGTGATGGGTGATTCCGAATTTATGTGACGGCTTATTCCGGTCTGTAATAATCATCACGATCGGAGCGAAGCGACGCTGACGTTGTTATGGTGCTTGAAGTGACTAGAAGTTGTTTGGCTCAGTTGACATCCTCGTGGAAAGGCAGACATGCTTCAGGCGATAGAGATTGAGGCTCAGGCCGAGCAGCAGGGCTTGGCGTACTTGCATCCGAAGTGAGCGACCGGGAGCCCGTGCCGAGAGCTTGCGTCTCACCGATGAGAACAGCGTTTCGATCAAGGCCCGGAGTCGGTAGAGTTGGCGCGGAAACACCTGCCGCATTGCGGCCCGCATTCCCCACACACGCGCCAGGTCATCTTCCCCCGATTGGCGGGGATCACACTCTGGGCCCCGAGCTGCCGGCCGATATAAGTGTGATTCCTTTAGCTGTCGAATTCGGCATCGGCCAGCACCAACCCGAGGCGCGTCTGGTGGGAAGCCGCTTCCACCCGGGCGGGCAAAGTCCCACAGTCGTTCCATGGACCGCGGCGCGCGCTGCGAGAGGAGAATCTG
>Ga0207433_10000193_pt1 | contig 146174 bp, 137 predicted proteins | sample YelNatPaOPGAMG01_FD_187559 | JGI IMG/M metagenome (GOLD analysis project Ga0207433, IMG submission 187559) | Hot spring thermophilic microbial communities from Obsidian Pool, Yellowstone National Park, USA - OP-RAMG-01 (SPAdes) (version 3) | ecosystem: Environmental > Aquatic > Thermal... | reverse complement strand
GAGGGGGGTCTGGGGGGAGGGCAGGGAGCCGCTGCTCCCTGGCCCTCCCTCCAGAAAAAGCTTATCATGCACTTTGCGGAGCAAAGGGAATAATCGGTTCGAAAATTACTGAGCCTCCTCTGGGTGTATTTTGCAACCGGCTCATTCTTTCAGAAGTTCTTCATTTAGGTTACAATTTATCTATAATTCCGCAGGATGCTGCTCCCCGGGGAAGAGCCTCACCGGAAGCAGTTCAGATGCTTGTGAATTTATCCTGAATGCTCAGAAGGAGAAATTATATGCCCATCATCACTATTTCCCGGGGATCTTACAGCCGCGGCAAAGAAGTGGCGGAGAAACTGGCCCAGAAGCTGGGGTTTAAGTGTATTTCCCGGGATATCCTCCTGGAGGCCTCGGAGACCTTCAATATCCCGGAGATCAAACTGATCCGGGCCATTCATGACGCCCCCTCGATTCTTGAGCGTTTTACCTACGGAAAAGAGCGTTATGTGGCCTACCTGCGGTCCACCCTGCTCAAGCACGTGCAAAAAGACAACGTGGTCTATCACGGCTTGGCCGGCCACTATTTTCTCCAGGGAATTCCGCATGTTATCAAGGTGCGGATCCTGGCCGACCTGGAGGACCGGATAAAAGAAGAGATGCGGCGGGAGAACATCTCGGCGGACGAGGCCCGCTACATCCTCAAGAAAGACGATGACGAGCGGCGCCGCTGGGGCCTCCAGGTCTTTGGGATCGACACCTGGGACCCCATGCTCTACGACATGGTCCTGCACATAAAAACGCTCACCGTGGATGATGCGGTTGATCTCATCAGCCACGCCGCCAAGTTGCCGCATTTCCAGGCCACTCCCGAATCACAAAGGCTTTTGGACGATCTGGCGCTGGCGGCCGGGGTGGAAGCGGCCCTGGTGGAGGAAATCCCATCCGCCAAGGTGGAGGCTAAGGATGGGGAGATTTTTGTGAGCATTAAGGGAAACGTGGCCCAGGAAGAAGATACCATTGCCATGGTCCGGCGCATTGCCCACAAGGTGGCCGGTGTCGATGTCAAGGTGCAATACCTGCTGCGCCCCTGAGATCCTTCGTTCCCGGAGGGGCTGAAAATTCTTCTCGGTTTCTCAGGAAATCCCCGGTGACACAGGCGTGCCAGCCTGTGCAGGCGCAGGCTGAAGCCCGCAGCTACCGCTATTTTTTATCCGTTCCCGAGATTATGGACCACTGAACTGGGGAATAGCCAACAGGTCCTCTGTCGCGCCCGGTTCGAGGTGAAAAGGCCTTGGCGCGGGAAAGATGAAATCCGCAAAGCGCCGAGCACTTATTCGGAAGATTGTTCCCGCAGTTCCAAGGTCAGGAATTCTTTGAGGAGCTCTTGCTGGTGGGGGGTGAGGTTGGTGGGAGTTTTCAAAGTAACTTCCACCAGGATATCACCCCGTTTCCTGGTTTTCAGGTCCGGGAGACCCCCACCTTTGAGACGGAAGACTTGGCCCGACTGGGTGCCGGGAGGGATAGACAAAGAGGCATCGCCATTTAACGTGGGGATGATGAGTTCCCAGCCCAGAGCTGCTTCCACGAAGGAGAGTTCGGTCCGGTAGAGCAGGTCCCGGCCCTTGCGGCGCAGGAAGGGATGCGGCACCACCTGTACCTCGATGTAGAGATCTCCGGGGGCTCCGCCGAAACGGCCGGCCTCCCCCTCCCCCCGCAGACGCAGCCGGGTCCCGTTATCCACCCCCGGGGGGATCCGCACCTGGATGGTCCGTTCTTCCCGGATGGTGCCGGTGCCTCCGCAGTGTTCACAACGGTGGGGAATAACAGTGCCGGCCCCATGACAGACCGGACAGGTGGTGAACACGCGCAACATGCCCCGGTTCTGGCTTACCTGGCCCCGCCCGTTGCAGTTGGCGCAGGGTTGGGCCGCAGTGCCCGGCTCCCTGCCCTCCCCTGCACAGCGCGGGCACAGAACCCGGCGTTCCACGCTGATGCTTCTTTCCACCCCGGTCAGCACTTCCTCCAGGGTAAGAGTAACGGAGCAGCGCAGGTCGGCACCGGCCTGAGCCCGGCTGGGGCGCCCGTCCCGGCGGCGGCCCAGGCCGAAAAAGTCTTCAAAGATATCTCCAAAGCTGCTGAAAATATCCTCAAAGCCCCCAAAACCGCCGACATCAAAGCCGCTCAAGCCGGCGGGGCCATACAGGTCGTAGATCTGTCGTTTCTCCGGGTCGGAAAGGACCTGGTAGGCCTCGGAAATCCGCTTAAACTCTTCCTCAGCGGCTTTATTGCCGGGATTGCGGTCGGGATGGTACTTGAGGGCGAGTTGACGGTAAGCGCTTTTTATTTCATCCAGGGTGGCGTTGGGACCGACTCCCAACAACTCATAGTAATCCGCCATGCCCTCTCCCCCAGCCCTTCTCGGGTACTCGTTCGGCACCTTGTCCAATTAAGGTTATAGTTATCATCCCTTGGGCGCTTGTCAAGGCGGACCAACCATCTCAGGCAGGGGTTACCAGGGCCAGCAGGCGGGATTTCAGTTCGGGAGAGAGATTATGCACGGCCACCACCTTGGCGCGGCTGGTGGCCCCGGAGGTAAGCTGCACATCTTTGAGAGGCACTTTCAGGGACCGGGCCAGGAACTCCAGCAATTCCTGGTTGGCCCGGCCTTTTTCCGGCGGGGCGGCCACCTTTACCTTGAGCCGGTCGCCATGGAGGCCTGCCACTGTGGTCTGGCGGGCGCCCGGCACAATGTGGAGCTTCAGGAGATAGCCCTGGCTGGTGGGGGAAAAAAAATCAGCCACCGCCGCCTCAGCCGAACCCTCCCTGGATGAGGCGGAAGGCATAGCTCATCATGGTGCCCACCAGAAATACCTTCAGGAAAATGATGGCCGCCAGGACCGCCAGGGGGGACAGATCTAGACCACCGTACACCATGGGGAAACGGCGCCGGAGATAGGAGAGCACCGGCTCGGTGACATTGTAGAGGAACCGGACAATGGGATTGTAGGGGTCCGGGTTCACCCAGGAGATCAGGGCCCGGGCGATGATCAGCCACATATAAATTTCCAGGCCCCAATACAGCACTTCGGCCACCGCTTTCAGAAAATATCCCAATGCAACCATAACGTTACCTTTCCAAAGCCAATCTTATATTTATAGGGTGCCAATCACGGAAATGTCAAGAAGTTCCGGCGACCGCGTGCATACCGGGAGACAGCCGCAAGCCGTTGCGTCTCTCTGGGCCATTCTTTACAATTATAACATTCTGCCGAAAACCACCCGTGATCATGCGATCCACACATTCCGAAACCTTCGCCTCCCTGCGCCACCGCAATTTCCGCCTGTTTTTCGGCGGCCAGACCATCTCTCTGCTGGGTTCCTGGATGCAGTCCGTGGCGCTCTCCTGGCTGGTCCTGGTGCTCACCAACTCCTCCTTTTATTTGGGGCTGGTAAACGCGTTGCAGGCCCTGCCCATTCTTATTTTCTCGTTTCTGGGCGGGGTGGTGGCGGACCGCTCGAATAAACAGCGGCTGCTGTACCTCACCCAGGGGGGCATGATGGTGGTCGCCCTCCTTCTCGGCATTCTGGTCCTCCTCAGCTCAATGAATATCTGGGTGCTGAGTCTCCTGACTTTTCTGGCGGGCACCGCCCTGGCCTTCGACATACCGATCCGCCAGGCGTTTATCGTGGAGATGGTGGGGAAGCCTGACCTCCCCAACGCCATTGCGCTTAATTCCACCATGTTCAACGGCACCCGGGTCATCGGGCCGGCCCTGGCAGGGGTCCTCATCGCCCAAGTGGGTATAGACAACTGTTTTTTCATAAACGCCATAAGCTTCCTGGCCGTGCTCCTGGCCCTGTTTCTGATGGAGCTGCCCCCTCCCGTGAAAATGCCGCGGATGCCGATGTGGGCGGCCCTCGCGGAACTGAAAGATTTTGTCGCACAGAACCAGAATCTGAAACTGGTCCTGATCCTGATGACCCTGGTATCGATCTTCGGCCAATCCTATTTTGTCCTGGTGCCCCTCCTGGCAAGAAATGTGCTGGGCGCCGGCCCCCGGGGGTTCGGGATGCTCATGGCCAGCAGCGGCCTGGGGGCCTTTGCGGGGGGCCTGGCCCTGGCCCGGCGCTTGACCAGACGCCCCCCCATGCCTTCCTTTCTCTGGGGTCTGGCCATCTTCCTGGGGGGACTCCTGGCCCTGTCTTTGTGCCATAATTTTCACCTAGCCCTGGGCGCCATGTTCCTCATCGGAGTCGGCACAGTGACCCAACTCTCCACGGGGAACAGCCTGCTCCAGCTCAATGTGCCGGACCAGTTGCGGGGCCGCATGATGAGCCTGTTCAGCATAATTATTATCGGCTCGGTGCCCTTTGGCAGCATGCTCTACGGCATCGTTGCCACATACCTGGGCGCCGGCCTGACCCTGACCCTGGGGAGCCTGACCGCGGGGGTGCTCGCAGCCTTTATCCTGCTGCGCTACCCGAATCTGCGGCAACTGGATTTTCAGAGGCCGGAAGCCCCCGAGGGTGAGCCCGCGCCGCCGCGCCTGACGCCGCCGATGGGATAAAGATTGCGGGGCCGCCGGGTGAAAAATCCAAGGGTGCCCAAGCAGGACCTGGGGAACCAGGGAAGAAAACAATCTCCTTTGCCGGCTGCCGCAGGCATTAAAAAATCTTGGTATTATCAGGAAATTTTGGTATAATTGTTCGGATTTGTAAAAATTCACACGCACTGCCAGGGCGGGTTGGTGCCTCCGGGTGGCCCCGCCGACGGCAGTGCGGAGGAAATCAACCAGGAGGTATTATGTCGCTGGTAACCATGAAAGAACTGCTGGAGGCCGGCGTCCACTTCGGCCACCAGACCCGCCGCTGGAACCCCAAAATGGCACCATACATCTTCGGGGCCAGAAACGGCATCCATATCATCGATCTGCAAAAGACCGTCCAATTTTTCAAGATCGCTTACAACTTCGTGATGGAAACGGTGGCCGATGGCGGCATCGTCCTGTTCGTGGGCACCAAGAAACAGGCCATGGACGCCATTTCCGAAGAGGCCGGCCGGGCCGGCATGTACTATGTCAACCACCGCTGGCTGGGCGGCATGCTCACCAACTACGCCACCATCAGCCGTTCCATCGCCCGCCTGCATCACTTTGAGAGCATGAAGGAAGACGGCAGCCTGAAGCGTTTTCCCAAAAAGGAAGTGCTCCTCATGGAAAAAAGGGCGGCCAAGCTGGAACGGGCCCTCGGCGGCATCAAGGACATGGGCCGACTGCCTGACATCGTCTATGTCGTAGACCCCCGCAAAGAAGCCATTGCCGTCAAGGAAGCCCGCAAAATGGGAATTCCTCTGGTGGCCATCGTTGACTCCAACTGCGATCCCACGGAAATCGATTATCCTATTCCCGGTAATGACGACGCCATCCGGGCCATCCGGCTGCTTACCTCCCGGATAGCCGACGCCTGCATTGAGGGCGCCAAACTCAGGGAAGAGCGCCTGGCGGGCATGGTGGACAAGGACATGCTTGAAGCTGCCGAGGCTGCCCCGGCCGTTCAGCCGGCAGAGTCAGAAAGCGCGCCGGAGCAGGAAGTGCAGGAATCGGTGTAAACCCACCAACGTTGCCGGGAACCCCGATAATTTCGCCAGACGTCAGGCCGGATGCGCTGTCCTCAGGCATCGCGGCCAAGGTATTGTTAAGGAGATCATAACCTTGGAAATCAGCGCTGAACTTGTCAAAACGTTGCGCGACAAAACCAACTGCGGCTTTATGGATTGCAAAAAGGCCCTCAAGGAGACCCAGGGCGACCTCGAGGCCGCAGTCACCTATCTGCGCCAGAAAGGCATTGCCGTCGCCACCAAACGGGCCGAACGAACCACCAGTGAAGGGGCCGTCTGGTCTTATGTGAGCCCGGACGGCATGACCGGCGTGCTCCTCGAAGTGAACTGCGAGTCCGACTTTGTGGCCAAAACCGACTCCTTCCTTGCCTTCGGCAAAGCCCTGGCGGCCCAGATCGCCCAGTCCCCGCTGTCGGACTGCGAAGCCCTGTTGAGCCAACCCTGGCAGGGCCAGGCCGGCGTCACGGTGCAGGAATATCTGACTGAACTCATCGGCCAGATCGGCGAAAATATTCGCGTCCGACGCTTTGCCCGGTTTTCGGGCTGCGGCCCGGTGGCGGCCTATATCCATTTCGGCGCCAAAATCGGGGTGCTCCTGGAACTGTCGGCCCCGGCAACGTCCGAGGAACTGCAAAATCTGGCCAAAGACCTGGCCATGCATGTGGCCGCCACCAATCCCCTGGCCGTGACGCCGAAGGATCTGGATGCGGACGTGGTCGCCAAGGAAAAGGCCATCTACACAGCCCAGGCCATCGAGTCCGGCAAACCGGAGAAAATCATCGAAAAAATGGTGAGCGGCCGCCTGGATAAATTCTTCAAGGAAGTCTGCCTCATCAACCAGGAATTCGTCAAAAATCCTGACGTTACCGTGATGCAGCTCTTGAATGAAGCCGGAGCCAAAGCTGGCGGCCCGGTGACCGTGTCCCGTTTCGTGCGCTACCAGGTCGGCGCCTGAGGAGAACGTGAGCCAGGGAGACCCCAAGTACCGGCGGGTCCTGTTCAAGGTCAGCGGCGAGACCCTGTCCGGCGAGAAAAAATTCGGCCTCTGCCCCGAGACCTTGCAGCGCATTGCCCAGGAGCTAAAAGGGCCCCATGCGCTCGGCGTCGAAATGGGTATTGTGGTGGGCGGCGGCAATATCTTTCGGGGTCTGGCCGCCTCCGCCATGGGCCTGGACCGGGGTGTGGCCGACTACATGGGTATGTTGGCCACGGTGATCAACGCCCTGGCCCTCCAGGACACCCTGGAAAAAGAAGGCATGCCCACCCGGGTCTTAAGCGCCATCGCCATGCACGAAGTGGCCGAGCCCTACATCCGCCGGCGGGCTTTGCGGCATCTCGAGAAAAAACGGTTAATCATCTTCGCCGCCGGAACGGGCAGCCCCTATTTCACCACGGATACCGCCGCGGCCCTGCGCGCCGCCGAAATCGGGGCCCAGGCCATCCTCAAGGGCACCAAGGTGGACGGCATCTACGACCGGGACCCGGTGCTGGATCCGGAGGCCCGCAAGCTCAAACACCTCACCTATTTTGAAGTATTGGAAAAATCTTTGCGGGTCATGGACTCGACCGCGGTCACCATGGCCAAGGAACAAAATATACCCATTGTCGTTTTCAAGCTCCTGGAACCGGGTAACATGCTGAGGGTGGTACTGGGCCAGGAAGTGGGTACATTGGTAGGGTCTGCATGAAAGAAAAGATTATAGAGGACATGAAGCGCAAGATGAACAAAGTCCTGGAGGTACTGGCCCAGGACCTGGCCCGGGTGCGCACCGGCCGGGCTTCCGTGGCTCTGCTGGAGGGTATCAAGGTCGAAGCCTATAACTCCACCATGCCTCTGCCCCAGGTAGCCTCCCTGGCGGCACCGGAACCCCGACTGCTCACCGTGCAGCCCTGGGACCCGGCGTTGCTGGGAGATATTGAAAAGGCTATCATGAAGTCCGATCTGGGCCTGACCCCCACCAACGACGGCAAAATTATCCGGCTGCCCATTCCGGCCCTCACCACCGAACGCCGCAAAGAGCTGGTCAAAGTGGTGAAGAAAATGGCGGAGGACAGCAAGGTGGCCCTGCGGAACCTGCGGCGGGACGGCAATGAACGTTTTAAGGACCTGAAAAAGGACAAGCAGATTTCCGAAGACGACGCCCACCGGGCCCAGGATGAGGTGCAGAAGATTACCGACGAGTTCATCAAGAAAGTGGACGCCCAGGCTGCCGAAAAAGAAAAGGAGATCATGACCTTTTAATATGAGCTTCGTCAACGACCTTCCCCAAGCCGCCGCTGATCTAGACTTAAGCCGCCTGCCCCGGCACGTGGCCATCATCATGGACGGCAACGGCCGTTGGGCCAAACGTCGAGGGCTGCTGCGGGTGCGGGGCCACCTGGAGGGGGTCGAATCGGTGCGGGTGATCGTCCGCTTGGCCCGACGGCTGGGCCTCGAATACCTCACCCTCTACGCTTTTTCGGATGAGAACTGGCAGCGCCCCGCCACGGAGATCCGAGCGCTCATGAATATCCTGGTCCGCTTCGTGCGCAAGGAATTGCCGGACCTCAGGGAAAATCAGATCCGCCTGCGGGCTATTGGCGATCTCAAGCGTCTGCCGGAAAACGCCCAAAGGGAGCTGGCCCGGGCCGAGGAGAGCAGCCGGGAAGGCGCCAGGATGACCCTGTCCCTGGCTTTAAGCTACGGTGGGCGCAACGAAATCATCCAGGCGGCCCGGTCCCTGGCACAGGACATTGAGGCCGGAAAAATCAGAGTCGGGGACATCAACACGGAAAGCTTCTCAAGCCGCCTCTACACCGCGGATATGCCCGACCCGGATCTGCTGATCCGCACCAGCGGCGAGTACCGCCTGAGCAATTTTCTTCTGTGGCAAACCGCCTACACCGAGCTGTATTTCACCGACACCCTCTGGCCCGACTTCCGGGAAGAGGAATTCATCAAGGCCCTGCAGGAATATCAGCACCGCGACCGCCGCTTCGGCCTCACCCAGGAGCAGGTCGAGGCCCTGGTGTCCAATACTACCCGCCATTAACAGCGTTTTCGATTTTCCCTCTGCGGTTCAAAGATAAGCAGAAAGTACGCCTTGTGAAGAGCGGCGGCCCGCGTGCGCTGTCTTGCATAACGGCTGCCATAGGCCGTCCCCTAAGCTGTGACCCACCATCAACAACCAGTTGCAAGACAGCCGCAGGCTTCAGCCCGCGCCACCAGAACCTCCCCCTGTCACCAATGCTTCTTGATGCCAAGGTGCCATCAAAAAGGAACTTCACAACGAGAGCACGGCTTGCCGAGCCCAGCGCAGACTAAAGCCGGCGGCTATATTTTTTTACCGCGAGGACCGCAACTTGAAACAAGAGGCCCAGCGACAGAACCAAGAGAAACCCGTCGGTAAGGTAATCAAAGAAATTGTCGGAAGGCAGCAGTTTCAGATCGAACGCAACAATATAGGCGATAAAGATGATTGACAATGGATTCAAGGACCATACTGCTCTGAGAGTGATGACCGCCGGAATAATAAACCACAGGGAAAAGTGGTATCCCGAAGCGTACATATCATAGGGAATGAGGCCGAGATAAGAAAAAGCCAGGTTCAGGGAAAGTATCAAATTCCAGAGACAGAACAGCCAAAGATTAGCATCCGACAACAGAGGCTTACCGGTAAATTTCGGCCATAGGAGCACCACAAGCAGGGCCAGGCTGCCGATGGAAAAGTTGGGATTCAGCGACAGAATATAGTCGGCCAGGGACAACCCGCCGATGGGCGCCCAGGTAATAACCGCGGTCAGGGCCGGCACCAGGAGTTTTTGCCACCACGTGCGGCATTGAGGCAGATGCGTCCATGACCATACGGAAACAAAGCATAAGGTCACCAGGAGCCATGGCGCGACGAGTTGAAAATATTCCCTAATGGTCATGACTTCTCTGTTGCTGGAGCCAGGCTTGGTTAAACATGACGTGTTTGATGCGGTTTTTTTCGTAGGAATAGGTCAGATGGTAGTACTTCCCGGCGCGGGCCAGGGAGGGATAAGCGTATGACTTCCCCGGGGTGTTTTCCAGGACGCGCAGGGTCTGCCAGGTCTTACCTTCATCCCGGGAGATAACCAGCGTGAGATTGTCGCGGTCCTGAAAACTGTTGTTGATAGCCGCAAGTATTGCGCCGTCGGCGAGACGGATCATATCAAAGCCGGCATCAGGGTTGGGGAGCGGTATGGCGCTCAGCCCTGACCAGTCCTGGCCTACATCCCGGCTCTCGGCCCGTAAGATATGGCTTTTGCCCCCCCCGGCCGCGTTCCTGAAAAAACTTATCAGGCTTTCTTTACCTGCAGGGATGATGGCCGGCTGGATGGCCTTGCCGACAGACGTCATCCGGCGCATTTCAAACCACGGGTCAGCCCCAGCCGGCCTGACCAGCAGGATCTGAGAAAACTTGTGGAGCAGTTCATGATACGCCGGCAGGAGAAAGGCGCCCCGGCTCAAGCCGACGCCCTTATTCTTGACGTTGGTGGTCAGGTTGAAAAAAGGGCTCAGGATCAGTGGGCGGCTGGCGCTCCAGGAGCGGCCCTCATTCCGGGAAACCTTGTAATTCAGGGTAGCAGTGGACCAGCCCCCCAGCATGGTGGCATAAAAAAGCCAGAGCCCGCCCCGCTGATCGTTCATGACCACGGCATTGCCGAGTTTTCTCACCCAGCGCTTCAATTCCGCAGAGCTCCGGCGGCGGTCCAGCAGAACCTCAGGTTCAGTCCAGGTGCGGGTGCTTTCCCGGAAAAACGCGGCATAAATAGCCACGTCCGGGGCTGCCTCCCGGGAACCGGCATACCAGGTGCAGATGAGCCGGTCACCCCCGGCCTCCACGATGCCGGAAACGTGACAAATCACGCCCGGCCGGGCCTGATTGACAAAATCTTCTGCAAAATAGGGGGGCTCGCCGGCGGCCGGAGCAACGGGGGCCTGGTAGGAAATCTTCAGGTCGGACCAGGAGTTACGAGAGCCGGAACAAAATTTCTCGGAAAACGGCAGGGCATAGAGCAACAACACCAGGGAGGCGGCCACAAACCGCCAGGACCTGGATGGATGCGCCGCTGCCTTTTCCGCCATTACTCCCTCATCTCGTGGATTTTATATACCGGCATGTCGGAGGGCGCGGCGGTTTCCTGGCTGGCCAGCCAATCCTTCAAGTCCTGGGCCACCTTCAGGGGGAGCCTGCCCTTGGTCCGCAGTTCTTCAACATCTGCGCCTTTCAGGTCTTCCAGGCCGGCAAAGTTTTGCAGGAGCAGCTTTCGGCGCGTCGGACCCAGGCCCGGCACCTGGCCAAGTGCGGAGGCCACCAGTTCCTTCCGGGCCCGGCGGCGGTGGTAGGTGATGGCAAAACGGTGGGCTTCATCCCGGAGGCGCAGCAGCAGGAGCCAGCCCGGGCTGGAAGCGGGGAGCAGCTTGGGATTTTTGCGTCCCGGCAGAAAGAGGCGGTCCGGAACATCCCGGCCCTGCTGCTCTCTCGACTTGGCCAGGCCCACCACGGGCAGGTCCGCCAAACCCAGGTCCTTTAAGGCCTCCAGGACGACCCCCAGTTGGCCCTTGCCGCCATCCACCACCAGGAGATCGGGAAGCACCTGCCCTGCTTTGCCGTAATGCCGCCGCACCACCTCCTGGAGCATGGCGTAATCATCCTGGCCGGCCACCTCCCGGATGCGGAAGCGGCGATACCCCGATTTGTCCGGTTTGCCCCCGGTAAAGGCCACCAGCGCCCCCACGGGCTGGCCCCCCTGCAGGGTGGAAATGTCCAGACATTCCAGTCGCTGAGGTCTGCCGGGAAGATTCAGCCTTTCCTGAAGATCCGCCAGGGGGTCGCCGCTCCGGGGCAGGCTCAATCGCCTTTTCAAGGCGGCCTTGGCGTTCTCCTCGGCCAGGGACAACAGGCGGCTCCGTTCGCTGAGGGACTTGCGGGGCGAGGCCGCGGAGTCATTCGCCCCCTGCTCTCCTCCCCCGCCCTTTCCCACCACCAGGCGCACGGGCTTGCCTCGCTGGTCACTCAGCACCTCAGCCAGCACCTTGCGGTCGGCGATATCCCAGGGGAGCAGAACCTCATCGGGCAGGGGCCGCCCCTCGGCATAATATTGCTTGAGGAAATCCCCCAGCAGATCATCCCCGGCCGGAATTTCCGGGAAATAATACTCCCGGCCGCCGGTGACCAGACCCGCCCGCACCAGAAATACCGAAATCAGGGCCTCCTCCCCGTCCTGGGCCACGCCCACCACGTCCTGGTCCTTAAACGTGGGGCGGGCCATGGCCTGACGTTCCAGGGTGGCCTTAATCGCCTGGATCCGGTCCCGCCACACGGCCGCCTTTTCAAAATCCAGGTCCGCCGCCGCTTGTTCCATCTCTGCCTTGAGGCTGCGCAGGAGGTCCCGACTCCGTCCTTTCAAGAATTGCACGGCTTGCTGCACCACCTGGCGATATGTCTCCTCGGTCATCCCCCCGGCACAGGGCGCCAGGCACCGCCCCATCTGGCCCTCCAGACAGGGGCGGGTGCGGGGGGCGAAGCGGCGTTCCTTGCAGGTCCTGATGCCGAAGACCTGCTTCATCACTTTCATGGTCTCCCGGACCGCGCCGCTGGAGGTGTAAGGGCCGAAGTAGAGGGCGCCGTCGTTGACAAACTTGCGCACAAAACGCAGGGCCGGGAAGGTCTCCTGAAGATTGATCCGCAGGCAGAGAAAGTTCTTGTCGTCCCGGAGCATGACGTTATACCGGGGGGCGTGCTCCTTGATGAGGTTGCGCTCCAGGATCAGGGCTTCCCGGGCCTGGGAGGTGAGAAAAAAATCCACCCTGGCGGCCTTTTTCAGCATCAGGGCGGTCTTGGGGTCGTGCTTCTCCGGAGTCTTGAGGTAGGAACCCAGGCGGTTCCTGAGGTTGACCGCCTTTCCGACATACAATACCCGGCCGTTGGCATCCTTGAACAGATAAACCCCGCTCCTTTTGGGAACCCGGGGCAACGTCTCAGTCAAGACAGGATAAGGTGAAGCCGGCTTTACATCGGGCTTGGACATCTTATCTTTAGGATAACAGGCCGGCTGATGGTGTCAAGACCGCGTATTTCTGGCATTTTCGGGTGATTCGCCGGTTGATCACTCGCTCTCTCAAGGAGGAAACATGGCCATCCCCCAGAGAACCTTGGGACGTACAGGCCGTTCAGTGACGATGTTGGGCCTCGGAGGAGAAGGCGTGTTGCGGACCTTTGGCTATGAACGGGAAGCCCGGGCCATGGTGGCAGCCGCGCTTGAGGCCGGCATCACCTACTTTGAAAGCGCCCGGGCTTATTCCGGCAGCGAGGCCTATCTGGGAAATATCTTGCACGGCCACCGGGACCGGATTTTTCTCTCCAGCAAATCTCACGGCCGCACCCGATATGAGGCCGAGGATCACCTGGCCGCCACCCTGCGCCACCTGCAGACTGATCACCTGGACCTGTGGCAGGTGCATGACGTGCGCACCCGGCAGGACCTGGAGGCCCTTACTGCTCCCGGCGGGGCCCTGGAGGTGTTCAGGTGGGCCAAGGAGGAGGGGTATGCCCGCTTCATCGGAGTCACCGGCCACCACGATCCGGCCGTCCTGCGCCAGGCCCTGGACCTCTATGACTTTGATACGGTGCTCCTGCCCGTCAACCCGGCTGAACCCCATGCCGCAAGCTTCCTGCCCCTGGCAAAGGAGGCCCTGGACAAAGGACTGGGGGTCATAGGTATGAAGGTGCTGGCCCGGGGGCTGGTCACCCAACTCAATATAGCTCCGGTCCAGGATTTCGTGCAGTATGCCCTGAGTCAGCCGGTCAGCCTGGTGGTCATCGGCTGCGACAGCCCGGAACATGTCAGGGAGTTGGCCCAGGCGGCCAGGGATTTTCAGCCCATGTCCGCGGCAGACCAGCGCCGCCTGGAGAAGTCGGTGGCGTCGTTCGCCAAGGGGTTGATGTACTATAAGCCCTGATGCCAGATGTCAGGCAAGAGGCGGTTTGTTGCAGGGAAATCAGGCGCTGATCTTCTGTATCGGGTCCGCTGACTATCCTGTGGTCGCAGGGCCCGTCAGCACAGGAGAAACGACAATTGTTCAAGGAAGTTAAAGAATTCGCCATGCGGGGCAACGTGGCGGACATGGCCGTGGGCATCGTTATCGGCATCGCCTTCGGAGCCGTTATCAAGTCCTTCGTAGACGATATCCTTATGCCGCCCATCGGCCTGCTCCTGGGCCATGTGGACTTTGCCAAGATCTTTTTTGTCTTAAAAGAAGGCAGCAAGACTGCCGGACCTTATGCCTCGCTGGCGGCGGCCAGGGCGGCCGGGGCGGTCACCATCAACCTGGGCTCCTTCATCAATACGATCATCAGCTTTATCATCATTGCCTTTTCTGTATTTCTGGTGATAAAGGGCATGAACGCCTTACCCCGACACGAGGAAGCCGCACCTGCCACCAGGGAGTGTCCCTTCTGCCATTCCGCCATCCCCATCCAGGCCAGCCGCTGCCCTCACTGCACCTCCCAATTGGCGGCGGCAGCCGATACCGCCGTCTGAAGGAATCCTGATCATGCAAAGAGGGCCGCTCACCAGGACCCGGCCCTCTTGCAGAAACATTTTCCCGTTTCTCTTTTATCTCAGGGGACCTTGTAGCCAAGCAGCAAGTTATACTCACACGTCCCCCTTACCACAGGAAAAGGTCTCAGTTTTTGGCCTCTTCCACCTTCCCCTTGTGTTTGGTGCCGCACATGGGACAGGTGATGTCTATCTCTTTTTCATCACCGATGAACTTTTCCCTGAGTTTTTCCGGCCCCAAAAAGGTGATGTCGCCACAGGCGCACGCCGGACACTCCGCCCGAACCGTGTATTTCTTTTTCGACATGGCTCCTCCTCGGTGAGCATAGTTTCATGAAAGAGTATATCTCAGAGCGGTCCGATTGGAAAGAAAGAGACCACCAACATTGAGGCAATTATCGGCCGGCAGAACCTCCCGGCGGCAAAATTCTTTGACTTTCGCCGCCTGACACGGTATCTTCCTGCGAGGCAACAGCAATCTACCTGACCTGCGGAGGGCATATGCGGACCACTGGCTTTCGGGGTCTCCTTCTGGCCGTCCTTACTGTGGCTACCTTTCTTCCCGGCACGCTTGGCGCCGTGGATTTTGACCTTGCCGATTGCCGGCATGATATGGGGCTGCGCCTGGGGTATGGCTTCAGTATGAGCGGCCCCTCGGTGCACCTGTATTCCCTTCTGCCCCGCTGGGGCATCATCCTGATCAATCCCCATGCCTCGGCCCTGCCCGGCAAACTGGGGATTTCTTTCGAACTGGAGGGCATCCTCAGCATCGCCGAGGCCGAGGATACCGGCTGGGAGCTGGGCATCACTCCCCTCCTCAAATTCACCCTGCCGGTCACCGGCTTCCTGCATCCCTTTCTCGAAGGGGGTGTCGGGATTATCACCCAGCAATTCAACAGTCCCCGCGTGCCCCATTCTTTTAATTTTACCCCCCAGGTAGGCGTCGGCTGCGATCTCGCGGTGACCTCCCGCTGGGCGCTGACCCTGGCCTACCGCTTCCGCCACTCTTCCAATGCCGGTCTGGTGCAGCCGAATCCCGGACTTAACATGAACTTGTTTCAGGCCGGGCTCACGTATTTTTATTGATGCAATGATGCCCTTTGCTCTGCGCCTCTGCGGTGATGGCGTTGACCGCAGAGCGGCTTTGCATGCTGAGCACAATTTTCTGTGTCATTTCCCTTGACAAACCAGTAATAATTATTATTTAATATTGGTAATTATGGATAAGCTGATAGAGAAGCTCAGGTCCCGGCACATATCTGTGACCCCCCAGCGCCTGGCGGTATTGGCGGATCTGGAATCCCGCCGGGACCATCCCACCGCTGAACAGATTTACCAGGAAGTTCAGCGGCAGATGCCGGCCATCTCTTTTAACACAGTGTACAAGACTCTGGAGGTGTTTTGCCAGAAAGGTCTGGTCATCAAGGTCAATCCCCTGCATGAGGTGGCCCGCTACGATATTGACACCAAACATCATGCCCACCTCATTTGCCGGAATTGTCATGCCATCGTTGACCTCACGGAAGAGGCGGTACCGGCGCCCACGCTGCCCGAGGAGGCCCGGGGCGGCTTTAAGGTGGAGCAGCACTCGCTTATCTTTTGGGGATTATGTCCCCGGTGCCAAAAAAACTAGACACATCAGAGGAGGTGCAGGATGCCCACGGAAGTTGGACAGGAATATCTGTGCAAGATTTGCGGCAACAAGGTCAAGGTCATCGAGGCTGGCGGCGGCCAGTTGGTGTGTTGCGGCGTCCCCATGAAACTTCAGTAGCTTACAGGGAGGGAACCTGAGACTATGGATCGAACCACCAAAGACTTAATGGATGCCTTTGCCGGTGAATCCCAGGCTAATCGCAAGTATCTGGCGTTTGCCGCCAAGGCGGAACAGGAAGGCTATCCTTATGTGGCCCGGCTTTTCCGCGCGGCCGCAGAAGCCGAAACCGTCCACGCCCATAACCACCTGCGGGCCTTGAAAGGCGTCAAATCCACCGCCGAGAATCTGAAAGAGGCCATCGGCGGCGAGTTGTATGAATTTAAGGAAATGTATCCCGGCATGATCGCCGCGGCCAAGGACTCCGGCAACAAGGAGGCGGAGAGGACCTTTACCTTTGCCAACGAAGTGGAAAAAGTCCACCATGCGCTCTATGAAAAGGCGCTGAAGACCCTGGAAGAGAAGGTAAAAGCGGTGGACATGTATATCTGCCCGGTGTGCGGCTACACCGCAGAGGAGCATCCCCCGGAGACCTGCCCGGTGTGCGGCGCCAAAGGCAAGGTTTTTAAGAAAATCGATTAATCTGGGAGCGCCCTCCAACGTCTTTTGGGGGCATGAAAGCGATGTTGGGTGCCGGGGGTTCCGGGAACAGCCCAGTTCCAGCCACCGGCACCCCGTTTTACCCCCCTGCCCCACCCTCTTCCTTCCTCAACTTTTCCATGGCCCGGGCCGCGGCGAGCTGCTCGGCCTTTTTTTTGGAGGAGCCTTCACCCTGGGCCAGGGTTGCAGCCCCGAGGCAAATCTCCACCCGAAAGTGGCGGGCATGGCTGGGTCCGCTTTCCTCCAGAAGATGGTACGTCGGCGATATTTTATAGCGGGCCTGGGTGAATTCCTGGAGCGCGGTTTTGGGGTCCTGCCAGGGGAGGGGGCCCTGTTGGGCCAGGATGGGGGCGAACCAGCGGCGTACCAGGCGCCGGGCCCTGGCAAAGCCCCCGTCCAGGTAGGCGGCGGCCACCACTGCCTCCAGGGCGTCAGCCAGGAGCGATGGTTTCTCATGGCCGGCCTGGCGCTTTTCCCCCCGGCCCAGGAGCAGGCAGGACCCCAGATCCAGGCGGCGGGCCACGTCGGCGAGCTGGCGGGCGTTGACCAGAGCGGCGCGGCGGCGGGAGAGCTCACCTTCGGGGGCCTGGGGAAACGCCTCCATGAGGAGATGGCTCACCGACAGGGCCAGGACCGCATCCCCCAGAAACTCCAGTTGCTCGTTACTGGGCCCGGCCTCGGGGCTCTCAAAGGTGAAGGAACTGTGGCGCAGGGCCAGGTGCAAGAGGCCGAGGTCCCTGAAGCGGCAGCCGAGACGCCGGGACAGGGCCAGAAGCTCGTTCTGCCGCGCGGGGGTCAGGGTCAGAGTGGGTAACGCCAGAGATGCATCGTTTGGTTTCATCAGGAGCACTCACTCTGCGTTCTCTGCGCCTTTGCGGTGCAAGAGACGCACCGCAGAGACGCAGAGGGCGTCGAAGTCAAGATGTGCAATCATTTTTTGCCGCCAGGTATAAAAAAGCCCTGGTTCCCCAAATGTACCGGAAAAGGTCCTGTTTCGACAGATGAAAAACAGTATTGCAATTTATACTCAATAACTTTAAATAGAGGGTATGAAGTCCGAAGTGGAGATCTTCCGGGATTATATCCGGCGAAAGGGGTTGCGGCGCACCCCGGAGCGGGAGGTCATCCTGGCGGAAGTTTTTGCAGTGCATGAGCACTTTGATGTGGACGAGCTCTACCTGCGGCTCAGGGAGAAAGGCGCCAAGGTCTCCAAGGCTTCCATCTACCGGGCCCTGCGGTTGCTGCTGGACTGCAATCTCATCCGGGAAGTGGACTATACCGACGGCCACTGGCATTACGAGCACATTTACGGCCATGGCGACCACAACCATTTGCGCTGTCTGGGCTGCGGCGAAATCGTGGAGTTCGAAGCGCCGGGCTTAACGCCGCTTGAAGAGCAGCTTTCCAGAACCTACGGCTACACAATTATCAGCCACCATTGGGAAGTAAAGGGCTACTGCCGGCATTGCCGGGATGGCCGGACCGCGGGGGGCGACAACGGATAAGACCATGATCAGCCATAACAATGAAGCGGAAACACCTCTGGCCGCCATTCCCTCCGGGCAGCGGGTGCGCATCAGTAATTTCGCCGGCGGGCGCATGGTGCGTGCCCGCCTGGCATCCCTGGGGATTAACCTGGGCCAGGAGGTTATTGTCCTGCAAAACAACCGGGGCCTCATCATGGTGGGGGTCAACGGCGGCCGGGTGGCCCTGGGCCGGGGCGTCAGCCAGAAAATTCTCACCGTGCCGGTGGCCTGAGAAATCCTGCTTCCTGCGAATACCTGCTTTGCCGGCTCAGTTCGGTCCCCGCCGGTGAAATCCAGCCGGCTGTCCCCGGGGGGTTCGGCAGCAGCTCCTTGTCGCTAAATCGTTTAAAATTTCTTCAATTGCTGCTATATACAGAGCATGCACCTCGGAGTCTCCAATTCCCCGGCCTTCTCCCCAGGTAAGATTCTCAAACCATGGCGCAGCTGAAAAAGCCTGGTGAGTCCGACCCTGCTTCCACCCCGCTTGCCGCTCTGGAAGGAGTGGTGGAACGCCTGACCTTTGCTGATCAGGAAAGTCACTATGCCGTAGTGCGCCTCAAGGCGAAGGGCCGGCGGGACCCCGTCACCGTAGTGGGGCCGATGGCCGGCGTCAAGGAAGGTGAACACCTCCAGTTGAAAGGCCGCTATGAAATCCACCCCAAATGGGGGGAGCAGTTCAAGGTCACCTGGTGGTATTCGGTGCTTCCGGCCACAGAAGCGGGCATCCAGCGCTATCTCGCTTCAGGGCTGGTCAGGGGTATCGGCCCGGAACTGGCGAAGCGTCTGGTGGCCCATTTCGGGGCGGATACCCTGGAGATCATCGAGAAAACCCCCCAACGTCTCGCCGAAGTGCCGGGCATCGGGGAAAAGCGCGTGCAGCAGATCATGGTGGACTGGCGGGGCCAGAAGGAGGCCCGGGAAGTCCTGGTGACCCTCCAGGGTTTGGGCGTGGGCATGTCCCATGCAACCAAGATTTATAAGCAGTACGGTTCTCAGGCCATGGAAGTGGTCACCGGCAACCCTTACCAATTGGCTCTGGACATCGAAGGTTTGGGCTTTGCCACGGCGGACCGCCTGGCCTCGCGCCTCAACCTCGACCCCGAAGCTCCGGCCCGCCTGGCCGCCGGATTAGTTCACGTCATTGACAGCATGTCCGGCGAGGGGCATGTTTTTGTCCCTTTGAACCTCCTCTTGGAGAAGGCCCAGGAGTTGCTCAAGGTCCCCGCCGCCCCCCTCCACCAAGCCCTCACAGCCCTTACCCGGGATGGGCGGGTGGTGGTCAAGGAGTTGGCCGTCGGGCTGACCGGGGTCTATAAAAAGCCGGCCTGGATCGCAGAAACCGGCATCGCCCGGGATATCACCCGGCTTCAAACCACCCCGGCGCCGTCCGCGCCCCTGCACCTGGAGGACATGATCAACCGGGTTCAGGAGGAGCGCGGCTTTACCCTCTCCGCGGAGCAGGCCCGGGCCGTGACCCTGGCTCTCAAGGAAAAGCTGGCCATCATCACGGGGGGGCCGGGCACCGGCAAGACCACCATAGTGAGCTGCATCCTGGACCTGTACCAGCGTCTGGGGGCGAAGGTGCGCCTCATGGCCCCCACCGGCCGGGCCGCCAAACGCCTGAGCGACACCACGGGGAATGAGGCCGCCACCATCCACCGGGCCCTGGAGTTTTCCCCTCAGACCGGGGGCTTCAGGCGCAATGCCTCCGAGCCGCTCAAGGCCGATGTTATCGTCATCGACGAAATGTCCATGGTGGACACCTATCTCATGTACCATCTCCTCCGGGCGGTGCCGTCCGGCGCCCGGCTGATCATGGTGGGTGACGTGCACCAACTCCCTGCGGTGGGGCCGGGAAACGTCCTGAAGGACCTCATGGACTCAGGAGTGGTGCCGGTGGCCCGCCTGACCCAGATTTACCGCCAGGCCCGGCAGAGCCTCATCGTGGTGAACGCCCACCGCATCAATCAGGGGGATTTCCCCCAATTGGCCGGCTTGGACGACAACAAAGATTTTGTCTTCATCCCGCGCCAGGAACCGGAGGCCATCAAAGGCAGTCTCCTCAATCTGGTCTGCCGGGTGCTGCCCGAACGCTACGGCTTCGACCCGGTGCGGGACCTCCAGGTCATCACCCCCATGCACCGGGGCCCGGTGGGCGTGCAGACCCTGAACCAGGAGCTGCAGCAGCGTCTGAACGGCCGGGCCCCCCGTTTCACCTTCGGCGCCCGGATATTCAGGCGGGGGGACAAGGTGATGCAGCTCAGGAACAATTATTACAAAGAGGTGTTCAACGGCGACATCGGCCTGGTGACGGGGCTCAATGCCGCCACCGGCCAGCTCCTGGTGGAATTCGACGGCCGCGCCGTGGCCTATGACCCCGGCGAAGGGGAAGAGATCACCCTGGCCTACGCGGTGACGGTGCATAAGGCTCAGGGCAGCGAATTTCCGGCAGTGCTCCTGGTCCTCACCACCCACCACTTCCTGCTTTTGCAAAGGAATCTCCTGTATACCGCGCTCACCCGAGGCCGCAGGCTGGTGGTCCTCCTGGGCACCAAAAAGGCCCTGGCCATGGCCATCAAGAATGACCGGCCGGTGCGGCGCTATACGGATCTGGCCGCCAAGCTCCGCCGGGCCAGCCGCTGAAAACGGTTGGGCTGGCCGCTGTCTGCCGCGTGCGGATGACTCAAGGCTGAAAACCGAAAGCATCTCGGGCAACGCCTGAGCCCCGTATCAGGGAAAAGTGCTTGACTTTTAAGCCCCGCAAGGGCACAATCATAATAAATCCTGGGGGGATATGGTGGTAATGGACCTGTTTGCCGAGTTAGAGCAGAAACTGGACGTCGTCCTCAGCAAAATTGAGAATTATAAGCAGGCCATCGCCGAACTCAAGGAGAATCTGGCCGCGAAAGATCAGGCCCTGGTGGCCAAAGACCGGGCGCTGAAAGAGGCCGAAGCCGCCCTGGAACAAATAACCCGGGAAAAGGAAATGGTGCGGCAACGGATCGATAAGATCCTGAACAGACTAAAAATTCTTGATTTGGGGGAAGCGACCTAACCATTGGAACGAGAGCCTCAAAAAGTGACCGTGGAGATCCTGGGACGGCCGTTGACGCTGACCAGCACCATGCTCCCGGAACAGATACAATCGGTAGCCCGCATGCTGGATGAGCAACTGCGGGAGTTGCAGCGGGCTTTTCCCACCAGTTCTTTGGCCGAGTTGGCCATTTTGGCGGCCTTAAACCTGGCTCTCGACAATCTTGAAAATCAGGGCAACGTTCAAGAACTACAAGAGAACTATCGGCAGCTGCAAACCGAGATCGAAAAACGCTCCCGGCACCTGCTGCAGAAACTGGAGGTGTACGACATATCGGCGCCCCCGGGGCCATGAACCGAAGACCGGGGGAGAAGAGAGGATTGCATTTTTTGACCTTATACAATCTGGGAAGGCGTCAGGCGAGCACGGTAAGGGAAGTGGAGGAAACACCGGGGAGAGCCCGGTTCGATATACTAAATCCTTAAGCGAACCTCACAGCATGGAGAGGACTGAGGGGGTCGCGGCAGGAACTCCAGCAGGAAAGGAGGACAATGGCAGGAATCTTGTAGCATTTGAGCATTCTTAGGCTCGGATGTCGCTATACCAGGTCGTGAGAGAACCTGAGCCAACTCTTGCGCCTGTGCTCCACGCCCTTCGCCCCCATTTTTTTCATACCAGCACTCGCCCTCTGCCCTACCGCCATGACCGCGTACCTTGCAGGGCCCCAGAACCATTGCCGGCCCGGGTCAGGGAATTTATATGCACAAGGGGAACCCCCTATGAATATATGGTTAGCCATCGTAATCTTTGTGGTGATGACGGGGCTTGGGTTCCTGGTGGGCTTCTTCTACCGCAAACGCCTCATGGAGTCTCATATCGAGTCTCTCGAGGGATTGGGGAAGAAAATCCTGGACGAAGCCCGCAAGGAAGCAGAGAACATTAAAAAGGAAGCCCGGCTCCAAGCCAAGGATCAACTCTACCAACTCAAGCAGGATTTTGAAAAGGAAACCCAGGAGCGCCGCCAGGAATTGCTGGCGTTGGAACGACGGTTCCTCCAAAAAGAAGAAAACCTCGAAAAGAAAGCAAGCCTGTTAGACGAACGGGAAACGGATATCAACAAGAAGTCTCGACAGTTGGGTAACCTGGAAAAAAGCCTCCTGGAAAAGGAGGAGCGCTATCAGCGTTTACTTGATGAACAAAATGCCCGCCTGGAAAAACTTGCCGGCCTGACCGCCCAGGAAGCCAAAGATCTGCTGCTGCGGACCATGGAGCGGGAGGTGCGCACCGAGGCCGCCCGCATGGTCAAACGCATCGATATGGAAGCCCGTGAAACCGCCTCCCGCAAGGCCCGGGAGATTACCGCGCTGGCCATCAAGCGCTACGCCAGCGATCACGTGGCCGAGCAGACCGTCAGCGTGGTGCCCCTGCCCAACGAAGAAATGAAAGGGCGCATCATCGGCCGGGAGGGGCGCAATATCCGGGCCCTGGAAGCGGCCACCGGGGTGGACATCATCATCGATGACACCCCCGAAGCGGTGATTTTGTCGGCCTTCAATCCCATCCGCCGGGAAGTGGCCCGCATGAGCCTGGAGCGCCTGATCTCCGACGGCCGCATCCACCCCGGCCGCATCGAGGAGATCGTCGCCAAGGTCACTCAGGAAATGGATGAGAAGATCCGGGCGGCCGGCGAAGAAGCGGCCTTCGACTCCGGGGTCCACGGCCTCCATCCCGAACTCATCAAGCTTCTGGGCAAACTCAAATATCGCACCAGTTACGCCCAGAACGTCCTGCAGCACTCTCTCGAAGTCTGCTACCTCTGCGGCATCATGGCCGCGGAACTGGGCCTTAATGAAAAGCACGCCCGCCGCGCCGGTCTGCTCCACGACATCGGCAAGGCGGTGGATCATGAGGCCGAAGGGGTCCACGCCCTCATCGGCGCCGACCTGGTCAAGCGATTCGGCGAGTCCAGCAAGGTGGTCCACGCAGTGGCGGCCCACCACGAAGATGTCCCCATGGAGAGCATTCTGGCCATCCTGGTGCAGGCGGCGGACACCCTCTCCGGGGCCCGGCCCGGAGCCCGGCGGGAAATGCTGGAGACCTATATCAAGCGGCTGGAGGACCTGGAACGGGTCGCCCGCTCCTTCAACGGCATCAGCAAATCCTATGCCATACAGGCAGGCCGGGAAATCCGCCTCATCGTGGAGAGCGACAAGGTGAGCGATGAGGAGGCGGCGCTCTTGTCCCGGGATGTGGCCAAGAAAATTGAGCATGAGCTCACTTATCCGGGCCAGGTCAAGGTCATGGTCATCCGGGAAACCCGGGCAGTGGAGTTCGCCCGCTGATGAACCTCCTCTTTCTGGGCGACATCGTGGGCTCCCCCGGGCGCCGGGCGGTGGAGGAACTCCTCTACCGGGTGGTGGACCGTCACCTCATCGATCTGGTGGTGGCCAACGCCGAGAACGCCTCCGGTGGCATCGGCATCACCCCGCCGGTGGCGGACCAGCTCCTTAATATGGGCATTGATCTCCTCACCAGCGGCAACCATATCTGGAAACACAAGGACATCATCCCCTACCTGAAAGACACCGATCGCCTGGTACGGCCGGCCAATTATCCGCCGGACACCCCGGGGCGCGGGTACGCCATCGTGGAGACCGCCATCGGTGAGCAGGTGGCGGTGATCAACCTGGAGGGCCGGGTCTTCATGAGTCCCCTGGAATGCCCCTTCCGCACGGCGGACACGATCCTCTCCCTGATCCCCCCGGAAGTCAGGATAATTCTGGTGGATATACATGCTGAGGCCACCAGCGAAAAGCTGGCCATGGGCTGGTACCTGGACGGCCGGGTGAGCGCAGTGGTGGGCACCCACACCCACGTGCAAACCGCGGACGAACGGCTTCTCCCCCAAGGTACTGCCTATATTACCGACGTTGGTATGACCGGGCCCATCAACTCGGTGATCGGTATGAAAACCGAGATCATCCTGGAGCGCTTCCTGACCCAGCGGCCTCAGCCTTTCAAGGTGGCCTCCCAAAATATTCAGCTGCAGGGGGTGGTGCTCAAGTTCGACGATGCCGGGCACGCCCGGGAAATTATCAGGGTTCAGGAGGGGCTCAAACACTGAGTCTGGCGAAGGACACTGCTTGCGCGGAATGGCCGCAAGCCGGCCTTAGACCTTAATCTTAAACGGGTGTGGAGGGAGGGCAGGGAGCCGCTGCTCCCTGGCCCTCCCCCCCTTGAAAAGCATCATTGCCTTTGCGGAGCAGAGGGAATGATTGGTTCATGTAACTTGTTACTTCAGAAACTGACCCTGGTAAAACACCTATGAACTGGCAAAAACTGCAAAACTCCTGTCGCAAGCGCCTGCGGACTCTCTACAATCTTCGGGCTGACTGCAAAAAACCCAAACCCCCGCTCACCACGGATCTCCCGGCCTTGAATGAGATCAAGCAGCGCAGCCTCAAGCGCACCGCCATCAACGAACACCTGGAGACGTTGTTCCTGGAGACCCTCTCCCTGAAGCCCCGCCTCATCGTGGAATTGGGGGTGGCCCGGGGAGAAAGCGCCCGGGGGTTTGCCCAGGCAGCCCAATTGTGCGGCGCCAGGCTGGTGAGCGTCGATCTGAACGACTGCTCCAAAGCCATCGATTGGCAGGGTTGGAACTTTATTCAGCAGGACGACATCGCATTTGCCAAGGAATTTCCGGCTTGGTGCCGCGAACGTCAGATCGAGCCGGTCATTGACGTGCTGTTCATCGACACCAGCCACTATTTCGAGCACACCCTGGAGGAAATCCGGTCATATTTTCCGTTTCTGGCCGATCACGCCAAGGTCTTTTTCCACGATACCAATCTGCAAACCTTTATCTTCCGCAAGGACGGCAGCATGGACCTGGGCTGGGACAACGACCGGGGGGTGATCCGGGCCCTGGAGGTTTATTTCGACAAAAAATTCAATGAAAAGGAAGAGTTCATCGATTTTGTCACCCCATATGTCATCAGGCATTATCCCCATTGCAGCGGCCTGACCGTCCTCGAAAAACTCGGCCATCTCTTCCCTGCGGGGGCTCCGGGAGGCCGAAGTGAGGCGGCGGGAGGCCATCTCTAGCCGCAGCCCCAAGCCCGATGACCCCTGATAAGCTTCCCCACATCATCCTGGTGGTGCTGGACACCGCCGCGGCCAGGCGTTGCTCCATCTACGGCCACGAACGGGAAACCACCCCGGGGCTGGCCCAGATCGCCCGGAACGGGACCCTGTACCGCTCTTGTTTCGCCACTTCAGCCTGGACCATTCCTTCTCACCTCTCCCTGTTTTCCGGCTTGTACCCCTCGGAGCTCGGCCTGGAGGACAAGGTCACCCGAGTGCCCGAATTGTTTTATACCCTGCCCGAGATGCTCCGGCACCTGGGTTATCATACGGTGGGGATCTCCTGCAATGGCCTGGTGGGCCACCAGCGCGGCTTTGAGGTTTTCTTTGAGATGGACACGCCCTTTTTCTCTGAGGGCTACCATAAAGACAAGTTTAACACCAAGTTCATCAAACAGGCCACTGACAAGGAATTGGGCCGGTTATGGTATTTCCTGAAATACATTATTCAGGAAAAACGCTTCCTCTTTCCCATACAGAACGTTATAGAGCGGCTTTATAAAAAATATGGAGTTGACCTTTACGAGAAAACCTCTGGCGCCACCGAGCGCACCTTCAAGTTGTCCAAGTATCTTATAAAAAAATATCAAGGGCAGAAGCCGCTATTTTTATTTGTCAATCTGATGGAAACCCATTGGAAATACAATCCACCTCCTTTTTATAATAATATCATTGACCTATCGAAGCAGGAACGGGAGAAACTTTACCAATACGATCATCAGGACTTTTATATTAAAGAAATATCTCCTGAAGTAATGTCTAAGATTTATCTGCTTTATGAGCAAAGTTTGTACTTTCTCGATAATAAGTTGCTTGATTTTTACCACTTTCTGGAAGCACAGGGAGTATTGGACAAGACTTTGTTGGTGGTCACCTCCGACCACGGCGAAGCTTTGGGGGAGCATGGCCTCTGGGGCCATATCTTCAGCCTCTACAATGAAATTCTGCAGATTCCCCTGGTGGTGAAATACCCCGCCGGGACGGCAGCGCCGGGAGAGTCCCACCGACTGGCGCAATTACATGATCTGTTCGCCACCCTCCTGGAGGTGGCGGAGGCCCCCTTCCCGTGGCCTGAAAGTTCCCGTTCGCTGTTGTCCGCCGACCGGGACTATGCCTTTGCCGAGCACTACCAGAATATCGGCTTGGCGGCCATCCGCAAGCAGATCCCGGATTATCAGCCCCAGCCTTTCATGCTGCCCTGCCGTTGTGTTATTGATAAGGAATTGTTCAAGTTGATCGAGTGGGCCGACGGCCGTCTGGAGTTGTACGATTTGCACCGGGATTTTGAGGAAAACCATGACCTGAGCGGGGTTCCTGACCTGGCCCCCCGGGTCCGGGCGCTGCACAGAGCCATGGTGGAAAAATTGGGGACTTTTGAAGAAAATGTTTAAGGTTTGGAGAAAGTTCTGCCGATGATAAAGTAAATTCCGAATGATTCGAAGGAGATTGTCATGGCTTTGCAGTCCCTGGAAGATAAGGTGAAGAAAAGTCAGGACGTGTTGAAGGAAGCTCTGGAACGCTTTTCTGGGCACATCGCCCTGGCCTGGACCGGCGGCAAGGACTCCACCACCACCCTGCACCTCCTGAAAGACCTGTGCGGCGGTGAGATTCCCATCCCGGTGCTGAACATCGACACCTCGGTGAAATTCAAGGAAATTTACGAGTTCCGGGACCGGGTGGCCGCCGAGTGGGGGCTTAACCTGATTATCGAGCGCAACGAGGAGGCCCTTAAGGAAATTATCATTGCCGCGGACAAGGCCGAATGCTGCTTCCGGCTCAAGGCCGAGGTCATCGCCCGGGCCATCACCAAGTACGGCTGGCAGGCCCTGATCACCGGCATGCGCTGGGACGAGCACCCCGACCGGGCCGCCGATGAGTACTTTGTGCCCCTGGAAACCCCGCCCCACTTTCGGGTGCAGCCCATCCTGCATTTCAACGAACTGGATATCTGGTCCTATATCCGCAGCCGCAATGTTCCCTTCTGCAGCCTCTACCAGCGGGGCTACCGCAGCCTGGGCTGCGAACCCTGCACCAAGACCGGGATTCCCGGCCGGGCCGAACGGGCCGGGCGGAACCAGGATAAAGAAGAAATCATGAAGCGCCTGCGCGCCATGGGGTATTTTTAAGTCTGGGCAGAAGGGCCGGGGACTTTCTGGGTGCCGGGGTTGCAGGTGGCAAGGGAGCCTCTTGCGAAATGGGCCGCAGACGTTGGCCTGTGCTGGCGCAGGCTGAAAAGCCTGTGCGCACCCGGCGTTTGTTCGGTTTGCCACAAAGTCCCCGGCCCCTGCATGCATTTTGGAAAAGGCTTTTTTATTGAAGAAGATTTCATCCTTTTTTGCCGAAGGTTTTTCTCTGCCACTGCTGGCAGGTGCCTTTATCCCTGCCCATGTTTTCTGCCAGCCCCGTTCTGCTTCCCGGTTCGCCTTCTTTTCCCCTGATTAGTGCTGATTTTCCTTTTAACCTCCGGTCTCTTTTGTTTATAGTGAAGAAGTTTGCCATACCTTGATGCGATGAAAGGCCTTTTATGAAAATTCACGAATACCAGGGAAAAGAGCTGTTGCAAAAATTTAATGTGCCCGTGCCTTCCGGAGGCGTGGCCGAAACCCCTGCTCAAGCCCGCCAGGTGGCCGAGAACCTGGAAAAAGGCCCCTTTGTGGTCAAGGCCCAGATCCACGCAGGCGGCCGTGGCAAAGGGGGCGGCATTAAGACTGCGGCGACCCCCGAGGAAGTGGAAACCGCGGCGTCGCAGATTATCGGCATGACCCTTGTCACCCCCCAGACCGGCCCCGAGGGGCGCCTGGTGCAGAAGGTCCTGGTGGAGCAGGCCCAGGAAATTGTCAAAGAATATTATCTGGGTATCGTTATTGACCGGGGTCTGGGCCGGCCGGTCATCATGATGAGTTCCGCCGGGGGCATGGAGATCGAAGAGGTGGCGGCCAGGACCCCGGAGTTGATCATCAAGGAGGCAGTGGACCCGGCGGTGGGGCTGCAGCCCTTCCAGACCCGCAATCTCGCCTTCGGGGTGGGCCTTCCCCTTGAGCAGCTCCGATCGGCGACCGGTTTTATCACCAACCTGTACAACATGTTTGTCTGCCTGGACTGCTCCCTGGCGGAGATCAACCCCCTGGTGCTCACCGCCGGTGGGGAATTGTTGGCCCTGGATGCCAAGATCAATCTGGACGACAATGCCCTCTACCGGCACCACGATCTGGCTGTCCTGGACGACCCGGCAGAGATGGACCCCCTGGAGCACGAGGCCCGGAAACACCACCTGAATTACATCCGCCTTACCGGCAATGTCGGCGCCATGGTGAACGGCGCCGGCCTGGCCATGGCCACCATGGACCTGATCAAGGCCGCCGGGGCCGAGCCCGCCAACTTCCTGGACGTCGGGGGCGGCGCCTCGGCCGAAATGGTGGCCAACGGCTTTCGCATCATCCTTTCCGATGCCCGGGTCAAGGGCGTGTTGATTAACATTTTTGGGGGTATTCTGCGCTGCGACCGCCTGGCCGAAGGCGTCATCCAGGCCGTTCAGGAGGTCCAGGTAAAGGTGCCCGTCATTATCCGCCTGGAGGGCACCAATGTGGAGGAAGGGCGTCGGCTGTTGGCTGAATCGGGCCTCACCTTCACAGTCGCCAAGGACATGCAGGATGCAGCCCGCAAAGTGGCGGCCCTGGTGCAGTGAAAAACTCTTGGTTCAGGGAGGTATTTTCCGGAAACCGATCCTGATCACCGCTCAGGGGGACACGGCATGAAAAGATGGCTCATTGCGGGGGTGATTCTGTGCTTCATGATGCTGGCCCTGGTGCAGACCGGCTTGGGGCAGGGAGGCGGCAAAGGGCCTCTGCCCTTTAATCCCCAGACCGTAGAGACGGTCCAGGGCATTGTCGTGGAGGCCCCTGAGGTCAGGCAGACCGGCCTCCCTGAAATGGAGCACCTTACTCTGAAGACCAAACAAGAGAAACTCACTGTGGTCCTCGGGCCAAACTGGTACCTGGCGAAACAGGGCTGGAAAATCAACCTCCTGGACCGTCTTGATGCTACGGGCTCCCGCCTTAACCTGGACGGCAAGCCCGCCTTGATCGCCCAAGAGGTGAAGAAGGGCGACCAGGTTATGAAGTTTCGAGATTCATCAGGAAGGCCCCTGTGGGCCCGACCCCGTCCTCAAGCGCAGTAATATCATGGAATAAAAAGGAGTTGTGCATGAAAAAGATTGTGCTGCTGCCAAGTGTTCTCCTTCTGGTCGGTGTTTTCGCCGCCACAGTCCTGGCCCAGCCCCAGGGACCCACGTCCCAGGGGTGGCCCATGGGGCGGATGTACAATCCCAAGACTGTGGAAACTCTGGACGGTAAGATTGAGTCCCTGGAAACCGTTACCGCCAGCCGGATGGACATCCCGGCCCGGGTGCTCCTGAAGCTGAAAACGGACAAAGAGACCGTAACCGTTTATCTCGGTCCGAAATGGTATCTGGATCACCAAAAAGCCAAACTCGCTCCGGGAGATTACATCCAGGTTAAGGGGTCCCGGATAACGATGGACAACCAGCCCGTGATCCTGCCCAATACCATCACCAAGAGCGGTGAGGTCATGCAGTTTTGGGATGAGCAGGGTTCACCGCTGTGGCGGGGCCAAGGCATGGGCATGGGTCGGGGCATGGGCCCCAAACAGTAGAAGGACATCTCTCAATACTAAAAGGTGACGATCATGAGACATATCTCGGTCTGTTTTGTTCTCGTGGGAATTTTGCTTCTCGGGAGCACGGCTGCTTTAGCTCAGCCCGCCGCCCAACCTGCGGCCCCGCCGGCCGCCCAACCTGCCGCCTCCCCGCCGGCTGAACAGCCTGCGGTCCAGCCGGCCGTTCCGCCTGCGCTTCAACCCGGACCTGCGCCCGCCGCTCCCGGAATGCGTCCCAGGAGCGCTGGCAAACATCGCTTTTTCGATCCCAGCACGGTGGAAACCGTGACGGGGCAAGTGACCAAGGTCCAGCATGGTCCCATGCGACAGGGAGGCAGGGGGAATTATGTGCGTTTCACCCTCCAGACCGACAAGGGACCGCAGCAGGTCTTTCTCGGGCCGGCCTCCTATGTAGATGCTCAAGCCCTGAAGCTGGCGGCAGGAGATACCGTGCAGGTGAAAGGCTCGCTGGTGACCGGACCCAAGGGTAAGTCAGGCATCACCGCCATGGAGGTCACGAAGGGCGACCAGGTTCTTAAACTTCGGGATGACCAGGGCAAGCCCCTGTGGCCCCGGCAATATCATAAAAAACAATGGCGTCGGCAGCCTCAACCGCAATGAGGGAAAAGTCCTGACATGCCCCCCAGAGTCAGGAAAAACGGGACCCGAACCGCGGCGTTCGGCTCACCTGGTCGGGTGAGCCACGATTCCCGTCCCTTTTACGGGAAACGGCTGTATGCCGGGCTTCCCCGGGAGGAGACCGCCACCTACCTGGAAAATCCCCTCCCGGCGGAAGCAGTCAACGCCATTTTCTGCCGCTCCGCCGAGAACATGGCGGATTTGCCGGACTCATGCGTGCACCTCATGGTGACCTCCCCGCCCTACAACGTGGGCAAGGACTATGACGAGGATTTCACCCTGGAGGAATACCTGGCCTTTTTAAAAAGGGTGTGGCGGGAAGTGGAGCGGGTCCTGGTGCCCGGCGGGCGGGCCTGTATCAACGTGGCCAACCTGGGACGCAAGCCTTATATCCCCCTGCATGCCTATATCATCAGGGACATGGTGGACCTGGGGTTTCTCATGCGGGGGGAGATCATCTGGGACAAGGGGGCGTCCGCGGCGGCGTCCACCGCCTGGGGGAGCTGGCGGTCACCGGCCAACCCGACCTTGAGGGACGTGCACGAATACATTCTGGTCTTTTCCAAGGGGAAGTTTTCCCGAAAAAAGGCGGCTGAGAGAGAAAGCACCATCTCCCGGGAAGAATTCCTGGAATTTACCAAAAGCGTCTGGACCTTTCCAGCGGAGTCCGCTAAAAAAGTGGGGCACCCGGCCCCCTTTCCGGTGGAGTTGCCCTACCGTTTGCTCCAACTTTATACGTATGCGGGCGAGGTGGTGCTGGACCCCTTTATGGGAAGCGGACAAACGGCCCTGGCGGCCCTCAAGGCGGGACGCCTTTTTGTGGGCTATGATACCGATGACGACTATGTCAGGCTGGCCGACCGACGCATCCGGGCCTTGCTGGCCGAGAATGGCCAACATAATCTTTTCTCAGAAAAAAATCAGGTCATGGAAGGATAATCATGAGCGTATTGGTAAACAACGATACCCGCGTGGTGGTCCAGGGGATCACCGGCAAGGAAGGCTCCTTTCACGCCCGGGCCTGCCGCGACTATGGCACCAAGGTGGTGGCCGGGGTCACCCCGGGGAAAGGCGGCCAGAAACTGGATGACATCCCGGTGTTCAACACCGTGGCCCAGGCGGTGGCCGGGACCGGAGCCAACACCTCTCTGATTTTTGTGCCGCCGGCCTTTGCCGCCGACGCCATCCTGGAGGCCGCCGCTGCGGGCATCAAGGTAATCGTCTGCATCACCGAGGGCATTCCGACCATCGAAATGGTCAAGGTCATGCGGGTCTTGAAGGATACCGATATCCGCCTCATTGGCCCCAACTGTCCGGGCATCATTTCCCCCGGCGAGGCCAAGGTGGGCATCATGCCGGGGCATATTCACCAAAAAGGCCCCATGGGGCTGGTTTCGAGAAGCGGCACCCTGACCTATGAGGCGGTATACCAATTGACGCTGCTGGGCATCGGCCAGTCCACCTGTGTCGGCATCGGCGGCGATCCCATCATCGGCACAAATTTTATCGACATGCTGAAACTCTTCGCGGCCGATCCCCAAACCGAGGGGGTGGTGCTTATCGGCGAAATCGGGGGGACTGCCGAGGAAGAGGCGGCAGCTTTTATCAAGGCCAATTTCAAGAAACCCGTGGTGGCCTTCATCGCCGGTCAAACCGCGCCGCCGGGGAAACGCATGGGCCACGCAGGGGCCATCATCTCCGGGGGCAGCGGCAAAGCCGCCGATAAAATTGCCGCGCTGGAAGCCGCGGGCGTCACCGTGACCAAGACCATCGCCGATCTTGGCCAAGTGGTGAAGGAACGGATGAAGTACTAAAGAATGTCAGGGGATGGGGTAAGGATCCCCAATCCTACCCCCCTTCCCCACTGAACAATTGTCATGAAGATTCTTTTACACATCTGCTGCGGGCCGTGTGCCATTTACCCGGTGGAGGTGTTGGGCTCGGCGGGCCATCACGTGGAGGGGTATTTTGACAACCCCAACATCCACCCTCACCAGGAGTTTCTGCGGCGGGTGGCGGCTCTGGAGGACTATGCCGCTCAGGTGGGGCTGCCGGTGATCTGGAACAAGGATTACGATATCGAGGAATTTTTCCGGCTGGTGGCTTTTCGGGAGAAGGAGCGTTGCCGTTTCTGCTACCGGTTGCGCCTGGTGCGGGCGGCACGGGCAGCCCGGGACCGGGGCTTTGAGGCCTTTACCACCACCCTGCTCTACAGCCGCTATCAAAACCACGACCTCATCTGCGACGTCGCCCGGCAAGCCGCTGCAGAGGCAGGGGTGGATTTTCATTACGAAGACTTTCGGCGCGGCTGGGCCGAGGGAGTGGCCCAGAGCAAAGCCATGGGGTTATATCGTCAGCCCTATTGCGGCTGTCTTTTCAGCGAACGCGAGCGCTACCTTCAGCCCCGGAAAAAAGCTCGCCGGGGCTGAAGGGCAGCACTACCGCGCATATTGTCGGGCCTTGCGGAAGGCTTCCTCGGCTTCGCTTTGCCTGCCCTGGGATTTCAGAAAAAGACCCAGATGATAATAGCCTTCGGAGAACTGCGGCTTCAGGCTTATCGCCTTCCGCAGCGCCGCTTCGGCTTCCTGGTATTTCCCGTCCTCAGCCAGGGCTGACCCCATCAAACTGTAAGCCTCGGCCAAATTGGGGTCCATGGCAATAGCCTGCTTGTAGGATTTGACGGCATCACCATACTTTCCTTCCCCCGCCAGCATATTTCCGGAGGTCATATAATCTTTGGCGGCCTCCATGGACTTTTGTTTCACGATATCCGCAGTAGTTCCAGCCAAAACCGGCCAGGAACCCGCTACCACCGACACAATCAGGACAGCTGACATCACTACCCGTTTCATGTTTTTCTCCTGTGTTCTGGTCTATGGGGTCAGGCGACCACAGCTCTGCCCCGATTGTCCGGGCTCAGTCTGACAAGGGCCCCACTGCAGCCAGATAAAGGGCTGCCTCCTCAATCCCATCGGCCCCTACCAAGCTTTCCACTTCTTCATCGAAAAAAGCCCCCACCGGACAGCAACCCAGGCCCAGGGCGGTGGCGGCCAGCATCAAGTTCTGGCAGATATGGCCCGCGTCCAGGAAGATATAGCGTATGGCCCGCTCCCGGTACTTCCACATGGCCCGGTTGAGAATACCCGTCCAGATGAAGGCCACTGATGCTTCTCCTACGAAGCGCTGCCCCAGGCAGGCGTGCACCAGGGTCTGGCGGGTGTCCATCTCTGTCAGCAGTTCCAGGGAGAAGTCCGGCAGATTAAGGTGCCAGATACCCGGCTCCATCTCCTCCACCCTATGGATTGCCAGGTAGGTTTCCACCGGGTACAGGGCTCCGGCCGAAGGTGCGGTGCGCAAAAGGTAGTTTTGACTGGCCGCCGTGACGCCCTGGGTGGCCCACACCAGGGCGGCCAGTTCCTCCCGGCCCAGGTAGCGGGTCTGGTATTGCCGCAGCGAGCGCCGCTGGGCCAGAGTTTTCCAGAGGTCGGCGGCCGGCGGCTCTTTTGTGGGACGGATGGGAATACGGACTGCAACTTCGGGATATTCCTTAAAGGGATTACCCCGGGGATAGGAACGGGATAGTTCTCCCAGACCTTTCCGGGTATAGCGGGTCTCCTTCAGATAGCGGCGGCCGATGGGATCAGGTAATTCGTTGCTCATGGTTGCCCCCTTTCCCGTTCCTCCCGCGGCTTTCGGTTGCGTTCGTAAATGATTTTCAAGCCTTTTAAGGTCAGGAACTCATCCACCTGGTCAATGGAATGGGTTTCTGAGGCGATGAGGCATGCCAACCCTCCGGTGGCAATGACTTTCGGACTGTCGCCCAGGGCCTCTTTGATGCGGTCCACGATGCCGTCCACCAGCCCGGCGTAGCCAAAAATGATGCCGGCATTCATGCTGCTGATGGTATCCTTGGCGATAACGCTCCTGGGCTTGGCAAAAATTTCCACCCGGGGAAGCTTGGAGGCTTTGATGAAGAGAGCCTCGCAGGAAATCATCACGCCGGGAGCAATGAGACCGCCCAAATACTCCCCCTGGCGGGAAATGACATCAAAGGTGGTGGCGGTGCCGAAATCCACCACAATCACGCTGCCATGGACCTGGTCGAACGCGGCCACCGCATTGACGATACGATCGGCCCCTACTTCCCGGGGGTTGTCATAATGAATGGGCATGCCGGTCTTGATCCCCGGCCCCACCCACAGGGGTTTGACCTGGAGGTAGCGGTGGGCGAAACCCTCCAGGGTATTGATCATGGGAGGCACTACGCAGGAGATGATGAGGTCCGTCCCGGGCGCAAGTTGCAACCCCTGGGAGGTAAAGAGGTTGCTCATGAGGATGCCGAGCTCGTCAATGGTAACTTCTTTCTCGGTGCGGATGCGCCAATGGCTGAGGAGCTGTTCCCCCTGGTAAACGCCGATCACCGTGTTGGTATTGCCAACGTCCATAACGATCAGCATGGTGCGCTCCCCGCGTTCAGGCAGGTGTCCAGGGCTTGGACCAGTTCCTGGGCTACCTCGTTGATTTCAGAAGGCCTTTCCCCCTCCACCATGACCCGCAGCACCGGCTCGGTCCCGGAGAAGCGCACCAGTAAACGGCCTCGTCCCTGCAGGCGTTTTTCCGCAGCCTGGATAGCCTTTTGGGCCTGCGGCACCTTCCCCAGATCCTGCCTTTCTTTCACTTTGAGGTTCACGAGGACCTGGGGGTAAACTTCCATGCAGGCAGCCAACTCGGCCAAAGGTTTTTGCTCCCGGAGCATGACCGATAACAGGCGCAATGCGGTCAGAATGCCGTCTCCGGTGGTGCTGTGGTTGAGGAACACCAAGTGGCCCGATTGCTCGCCGCCGAGGTTGTAGCCGCCCTTGAGCATGGCCTCCAGGACATAGCGGTCCCCCACCTGGGTACGCATCAGTTTTAAGCCGTTTTTCTTCAGGGCTGCTTCCAGCCCCAGATTCGACATCACCGTAGCAACCACGGTTTTCCGTTTCAGAGTTTGCCGGCGCTGCATATCCAGGGCGCAGATGGCCAGGATGTGATCGCCGTCCACCACCCGGCCCGTGTGGTCCACCACGATACAGCGGTCGCCGTCGCCGTCGAAGGCGATGCCCAGGTCGGCGTGGTGCCGGATCACCAGGCGGGCCATGCCTTCGGGGTGGGTGGCGCCACATAAGCGATTAATATTTCTGCCATTAGGCCGCACCCCGATGGCGATAATTTCGGCTCCCAGTTCTTCCAATACTTCCGGAGCCACCCGGTAGGTGGCGCCATGGGCGCAGTCCACCACGATTTTGAGGCCGTCCAGTTCCAGTTCCTTGGGAAAGGTGCTTTTGAGGTAGGAAATATACCGGCCCCGAGCGTCATCTATCCGAAAAGCCTGGCCGATATCCGTGGCGGTAGGCCTGGTCTCCTCGAACTCCCTCTGGGTGAGGAGACTTTCGATATGGGCCTCGATTTCATCCGGCAGTTTATAGCCATCCCCCTTGAAAAACTTGATGCCGTTGTCCTGATAAGGATTGTGGGAGGCGGAGATGACCACACCGGCGTCGGCCCGCATGGAGTGGGTGATAAAAGCAATCCCCGGGGTGGGCATGGGACCCAGGAGCAGAACATCCACACCCATGGAACAGATGCCGGAGGTGATGGCATATTCCAGCAGATACCCGGACAGACGGGTGTCTTTGCCCACCACAATGCGATGCCTCCCGGGACCATACTTGATGACGTGGGCCAGGGCACGGCCCAACTGCAGGGCCACCTCGGCGGTCATGGGATAGATGTTAGCCACACCCCGAACGCCGTCGGTACCAAAAAGCTTACGTGTCTCGGCCATATTCCTGAAGTGCTCCCCGAGGGAATAACGAGCCGTCCCCGGGGGGAGGCCTCCTCTCTCAAAGCAAGGTTCTTGCCGCTGATTGCCAGAAGTTGGCGCTAACACCTTATCATAGTTTGGAGGAAATTCAATTCAGTCCGCGCTCTCCCCCCAGGATATGCACTGGGCCGGACACTGATCAATGGCATCCTGGATGCAGTCCTCGGGTGCGCCAAAAGGGTTGATCACCTCGGAATAACCGAGGTTCTCATCTAGGTGAAACACTTCCGGGCAGAGCGCCTCGCAATTGCCGCAGGCAATGCAGGCATCTTTGTCGATGACGGGAATTCTTTTCGCCATATCAGTCCTCCGACCAGGAAATACAATTGACCGGACAGGCTTCTATGGCTTCCTCGATTTTGTCCGGATCAGCGCCACCAGGGTTTACCACCAAAGCAAACCCCAGGGATTCATTTAACCTGAAGACCTCAGGGCAAATCTCCTCGCAGGCTCCGCAACCGATGCAGGCCTCTTCGTCAATCACTGGTATTTTTTCAGCCATGCTGTTCTCCTGTGCTGGACATCCGCGTCAAAAGACAGACTGTTTCATTATATCCTTACCTCGGAAAAAATGAAGCTCAGGTCTTTTCATGACCGGGAAGAATGATTAACAAAAAAATATTGAACCCGGAAAACATAAGATAAGGGAAAAAGGTTCAGCTCACCAGAATGCCTGGAGGATAATATGGGTCATCTTACCATCGGCGATCAAGCCCCCGAGTTCGCCCTGCCTGATCAGGAGGGGAAGACCGTGAAGCTGTCGGACTTTCGGGGCAAAAAACTTCTTCTTTACTTTTACCCCAAAGCCAACACTCCGGGGTGCACCAAGCAGGCCTGTCAGATACGCGACGCCCGCAGGGAACTGGCGAAATTGGGAGTGGCTGCGTTGGGCATCAGCCCCGACAAACCTGATACCCAGAAAAACTTTGACGGCAAGTTCAGTTTGGGGTTCCCCTTGCTGTCCGATCCGGATCATGTTGCAGCCCAGGCCTATGGCGCCTGGGGGGAAAAGAACCTGTATGGGAAAAAGAGTATGGGCATCATCCGTTCCTCTTTTCTCATCGACGAGACGGGCAAGATCATGGGCGTCTGGTATAAGGTCAAGCCCGATGAAACTGTGCCCCTCGCTCAAAAGACGTTGGGGGCAGGATAACCGGGAGGGAAGGGTCCATGAACTTTTGAGGTCCCTTCCCGGTCTTATTCCTTCCTGTCGGTCATTGTCCTTTGCGCCCTAAAATGACCAAGATGGTTTTCCCCAAGATTACCAGGTCCAGCCAGAAAGAAGCATGTTGCAGGTAATAAAGGTCATAGCGGAACTTGCGCAGCTGGCCGGCCACGGTAGAGGGATATCCATTGTGTATCTGGTCCCAGCCGGTGAGGCCCGGTCTGGCAAGGAATCTGAGGTGATACAAAGGCTCCTTTTCGGCCAATATTTGGGCAAAATGCTGCCGGATCGGCCGAAGTCCCACAAAACTCATGTCCCCGCGCCAGACATTGTACAGTTGGGGTAATTCGTCCAGACGGGTTTGGCGCAAAAATCTGCCCACCGGGGTGACCCGGGGGTCGTCCTCCGTGGCCCACTGTGGCGTGCCTTTTTCAGCGCCTTCCACCATGGTGCGCAGTTTGTAGCAAAGAAAGGGGACCCCGTTGCGCCCCAGGCGCTCCTGCACAAAGAATACCGGCCCCCGACTGCTGAGCTTGATGGCCAGGGCCGCCAGGCCTAGCAGGATAACCGCCAAGGGTGCGGACAACAGCACGAGCAGAATGTCCATGATGCGTTTCAGGCGACCGTTGAGGAAAGGCAAGGTTTCCCGGCAGGCAGCCAGGTCTGCCAAACCGTCTGCATAATTTGCCGCAAGGGAGCTTTCCCCCAGCCAGGCGCCCCTGGCAGGGTCAGCGTATCCCTCTTCCCGTAACAATTCCGTCCTGATTGCAGATTCCGTCATAATTTCAGTGACCTAAAGAGTGCTGATACACATTCCAGGTTTCTCTGACCATGCGGCCCATGTCGAATTGTTGACACATCCGGGTCTGAACAGCGGGGTTTTGGTTATCGCTGATATGGATCTGGCCGTTGGCCAGATGCCGAAGCTTTTCCCGCAGGACATTGATGAGGGCCTGGATATCCTTGGGGGGCACAAGAGTGGCCTGGACTCCCGGGATTTCCCGCACCCCGAAACAGTCGAAGCCCACCACCGGCACCCCGGCCAATGCGGCTTCAATTACCGCCCCCGGCACCCCTTCGAGAGGCATGGAAGTGAGCAAATAGAGGTCAAAGGCCGCAAAATAGCGGGCAGGATCCTTGACCCAGCCGGTGAAAATAATGTCTTCTTCCAGGCCCAGCCGCTGCACTTTTTTCCTCAGCCGCTTTTTAAATCCGATCTCGGAAGGGGTCTTGGCGTCCCCCACGATGATGAGTTTGAGGTTGGGAAAGGATTCTTTGAGGGCTCCCACCACATCTATGGCGTAATCGTGCCCCTTCCAGGGAACGAGCCGGGAGACATTTCCCAGTACGAGGTCTTTTTCCCGCAACCCCAGCGCCTGCCGCCGGCCCAGCCGTTCTTTCCGGGACAACCCAGCCAGGGCCAGAAAGGGGAACAGATCTTTGCCGTAGTAAATGACCTGGCCCCTCTCGGGGGGGCAAATCCCGGCCCGACAGTAGGCCTCCTGGAGTTCTTTCCCCACAAAGATGAAAGCATCTGTGGCCCTGCCGGCCAGGCGTTCCAGATCGCGAAAAAGGACCCGCCTGGCCCAGGCTTGAGTAGGGGCAAAGGTGGCCCCATATACCGAATGGATGACCCGGGGGATTCCAGCCATATGAGCGGCCAACCGGCCAATGACGCCTGCCTTGGCCAGGTGGGTATGCACCACATCATATCTTTCGGCGCGAAACAGGCGGTACAAATTCATGAGGGCATGAATCTCATGGACAGGCCGGACATATTTCCTGAGGGTGGGAATCTGGATAACCCCAAACCCCTGGCTCCTTTTTTCGGCTATGAGCCGGGGGGAGGCGTTGCGACCCACCACAAGGTCAACCTGACAGCCCCGATTTATCTGGTCTTCGGCCAGAGCCGTCACCCAGCCGGTAGCGTTGGTTTCATAAAGTGTGGTAACCACATGGGCAATCTTTACCATGCTTCTCCTCTTAAAAATGATGCGGGTTTGTCAGCAGTCTGGAGGATGGCATCCTTGATTTTGGAGTTGTCAATTTGCCGTTAATGCCATCCAGGAGTTCACCGATACGCAGGCGCAAGGCCTCCAGTTCATCCATGGATACCGGAAAAGAATTTCCGGGGAGATTTGCTGTGATGCTGTCAACTTTGGCCAGGATAGCCGCCTGCTCCTGGTGGGGGATCAAGCCCGCTTGACAGGCCTGATCCAGAAGCAGCAGGTATTGGTAATCCTGGAATCCTCGGGTCAAAGACTCCAGGCGGGTGGTGGGGACAGGGAGACCCGTTCGGGGATGGGGATAATAAAGGGTTCCCCGGCGGAAGAAATCCTGGGGGCCTGGGGGAGTTGTCCAGGGATTAGCGGGCCAATAGTTCACGCCCCACAGGAGATAGCCTGAGAAATGATAGCGGTACAGGAGCCAGCCAATGAGTCGCGGATGGGTCAGGGGATGGTCGATCCCTTGCAGGCGGTTGGCATAGAGCCAGGCCTCCTGCCCCCGCAATTGGGCCTGCTCCTTCTCATTCTCCCGAAAATGCGCAGCCTGATAAGCCCAAATGTCAATGACTCTGACAAATTCAGGGGAAGGCCGCCAGCCTGCACTCATGGTTCGTATCCCCGGCGCCAAAGATTTGGCCAGGGCAAAGGCCGCCAGCACTGCGCCATATTGTGGAGGACGAGGTTCGTCCACCAGGTAATTGATGGCCCGGTTCTCCCAGCCGTGACGTCGCAGATAGTCACTATACAGGGGATAAAAAATTCGGGCCTGCCGGGAAAAAGAGCTGTGTGGTTGTCCGACAGACTGCCAGCCCTTGAGCTTGGGGATCTGAAAATATTTGAATTGCAGATCATCGAGAACATAGTGAAGGAGTTCATGGTACGTGGAGAAATCCTCGATCCTTTGCCCCACCTGTATCCGGCCCAGAGAAAGGGGGTAGGAACCGCCGAGCGCGTTAAATTTGTGCGATCTCAGGCTCTGGTAATACTCCTTGATAATCGGGATCCTTGCGGAGGGGGGTTCTGCACTTGCATGCGGGTACCATCCACCCTGGTGCCAGAAGCCGCCAAAAATCGTGATGGGAAGGTCTTCCGGGAGGGAAAAACGATAAACCTTGAGTTCCACCGGGAGACGAAGGCTGTCAATTTTGCCCGTAATGACCAAATGCAAAGGATACCGACCGGAGGCGCAGTGAGGGTGGATTTTGATGGAAATCCAGATGGTTGCCGGAGAAGAAACGGGTAGGGAAAGTTCTTCCTCAAGGGGGAGCAGGGCATCGGGGGGGAACTTTTCGGCTGCGTCGGGAGGAGCGGCTGCCAGCCGGAAGAAATGACACTCCAGGCCTTCGGGCAGGCCTTCAAACCTGGCCGTCAGGGAGGAGGCATCGCCGGAGAGCGGAACCATGAAGAAAAGGTGCTCATTCTTCGCCCCGGCCAGAGTCAGGTGCTGGCTGGTCCGGGATATCCCCGCCAGTGGGCGGATACGGGCGGGTTGACTCCAGATCCGGCTGCAAGGCTGGCCTGCATTCCCCGAGCCCATGGCCCACAATATGGCGCCCAGACTGAGGAGTATTAAGATTCCCCGGCGCATGGTCAACCGCATCCTCCGGCAGGCCACCGGTTTATTTCAGAGGCCGGAAATCTCCTTTTCAAGGCGGATCGTGACAACTGGCGCCGCCGGGACAAGCCATGAACCGCAATGGGGAACATCAAAAAGGAAAACATGGTGCGGTGGCGCATGGCTGAGCCGGCATTGGCCTGCAAGACGCTGCTGGTGGTCAAGCCCACCAGGAGAAAGGTCAAGAGAGCCAGGGCGAGTTTCCGGTTGCTCCGATAAAGGGGTTTGATCCCTTTCAGGAAATACCAGCAAATCAGCATCATCCAGGTGGAGTCCAAAACCCCAAGGGCCTGCTTGGGAGACGTTACCTGCCAGGGCAGGGGTGAAAACACGAAATAAAAAGTGGCCAAAGGCATTGCCTTAATAACATCCTGATACGAGGAGTAGTTGACCCCCTGGAGGTAAGCTGACCCTGCATCTTCGGAAATGCGCAGGCGCTGGTTCATGTTGCCTACTTCGCAAAACTGGGTGGCCTCATTTTCCAATGGGGACTGGGCCGTGTAATATTTGCCAAACACAAAAAAACTGGTACTGCCCAGGAGCATCACCATAACAATGAAAGTGAACCTGACGGTGCGGTATAGCCGGCCGTTCCGGCGCACCACGTCAGGTCTGGCCATCACATAGATAAACAGGGCAAGTCCACCTAGAATGATCAGTGGAGCCCGCAGAAGCGTCATATAGCCCAGGCTGCCCAGGATAGTCAGCCAGGGCCACTTTGAACGCAACCCTTCCCGGAGCCGTAATCCTGAAAGGGCGCGGAAGAACAGGGTGATACAAAAGGCGATCATCATGTCCCGGTTCAAGGTGGTGCTCAGGATCCAGCCATAAGGATAGACGGCAAAGAGAAGGGCGGTATGGTCTGCCACCCGCCGGTTGAACCAAATGCAGGCCAGGCGGTGGAGGTTGATGATGACCCCCAGTGCCATGACGGTATTGAGGAGTTGGCCGAGAAGCTCCGACGGGCCGAAGACGTAATAGAGCAGTCCCAGGGGCAGGGTATAGGCCGCATAAGGTTTAATGGCATAGCGGAGGTTTCCTAAAAAATCAGCCCTCAGGGATGCAGCGATCTGAATGCCGGCACTTTGATACTTTTCCACGTCGTAGACGGCCAGATCGAGGCGGAGATACCACTTAATGGCGATGAGCACAATGCATATGCAGAAATAGCCCACCAGTATCCAGGCCAGGGTGTCCTCCCGCCGCTGCACCTGACACAACAGGAAGGCAATGATGATGGCTGCAAAGGTAAGGCAACTCAACCACGGATCCAGGAATGCATGCATGTCGGCAGGTCCTTTTTCAGGCGGAAAGTTGGCAAGGTTCCATTAATCCCGGAACGTCAGAACGTGCGGCCAGGTCCAGGTAGAAAGACTCCAGTCGAGCCGCGATTTGGTTGATGTCAAAATTCTGCTCAATTCGAACCCGGGCGGCTGCCCCCCGGCTGGCGCGTCCCGTAGGTGGCCAGCCCAGAACTTCTTTGATGGCCCGGGCTAAATCATGTGGCTGCCCGGGTTGAACCACGACTCCGGTTTCTCCCACGATAGAGGCCGAATCCCCCACATCGGTGACGACACAGGGAACACCGCAGGCCATGGCCTCCCCGATGGCATTGGGAAAGCCCTCCCCGAAAGCCGAGGAGGAAACATAAACGTCCAGGGCTGCCAGGAGACGGGGGGTGTCGGAGCGCTCCCCCAGGGGTATGAGGCGCTCAGGGTTGATCGGGTTGGCTGCAAGGAGCCTGGCAAAAGCAGGATTATTATGATTGATCCCATTGCCCGCCAACAGGAAGAAGGCCTCCGGAAGCCTTTTGCTGACCAATTGGGCGGCTCTCAAGAAGGTTTCATGGTCTTTCTGGGGATCAAAGCGGGCCAACATCCCTACCAAACGGGTTTCGGGTCCAAGTCCCAACTCTTGCCGGACCTCCCGGTAGCTCGGCGGATGGGGCCGAAAACGGCTGAGTTCAAAGCCGTTGGGGACCACCAGCATCCGGGCCGCGTCATACCCCAACCGGGCATGGGCCTTAAGACCGGCATACGAATTAACCAGGATGTATTTCACCCGGCGGGAAAAGCGGGCGCATAATCGCACAGTGAGAGCCGTGGTGCGGCGATAGCGGCTGAAATCCATCAGCGATTGGCGCAAGTTCCACAAAATATTAGGAACTTCGGCCCATCTGGCCGCGACGTACCCCAGGAGATCGGCATGATAGAGATACGTCTGGACGATGTGAGGCCTGAGGCTCCGCAGCACGCCCGACAGCCGGAACACAGCCCGCAAAGTGGGACACCCCGGTCGCATCCCCAAGTCAATAACGGAAATCCCCCGGGACTGAAGAAGATGGGCAATTTTACCGCCAGGTACCAGGGAGATTACCGTGGAGGCGATCTTATCCGGACGGAAACGGGTCACCGATTTATACAGGTGCATTTGAGCTCCGCCTACGTTGAGACTCGTGATCAGGTGTACAAGACGCAGAGGTGCTTCGTTGGCAGCCACAGTCGCTCTCCGTAACCCACGGGCATCAGTTGCCTTCTCTCATGAGAAGGTTGTCCAGCCTGTTACTTCATCGATCGAACTTTGTTGGGAAAAACTTTAGGAAAAGTGAAACGTTGATAGATTTTTTTTAAATCGAAGAATTTTCCTGAGAATTAAAAGGAAGTTAGGGATGGCCCCCCATCTGGCCCTCGCGCTCTCTCCACTGGAAAATAGAAAGGGAGAGCCGGCGCCAGATGGGGATCTCGGGGCCTGCCTTTTATGCTTTTAGGCCGCGACCTTCAATACCGTTATACCCGAAGTGGACCTCTATATTCCTGAATCTGGCCTCTTCGAACCATTCTTGAATGGTCCTCATGGCCTGTGGTGAATCATAGGCCGGAGACAAGCGGTCAAAGGTATCTAGGATAGCCCATTCTTTCGCAACTTCGTTCGTCAAGGGATACTTGTTGCTGAAATCAGCGATAAAGAGGGACCAATTAATATGGCGGCCGATCTTCGGGATCTTGTTGAACAGCCTGGTCAGAGGCCACATAAAATCTACATAGCGTTCGCACCAGTGGTAGAGTTTGCCGGGATCAATTTTCGTAGTAAGAGGCCTGACCCAGTACTTGGTAACCATCATTCTTTTCAGGAGTGGATATTTCTTGTAGACATCCACTACCAGGCTGCCCCCCGGTTTTAAATAGAGGGGCAATGACATAAAGGACCGCCGCGCATCCGGGGTATGCTGCAGAACGCCGAAACAAAAGGCTCTATCAAAAAAATCCCGTTTAAATGGCAACTTATAAATATCGGCTTGGGCAATCACAACATTGGGTTTATGGCCGTTCAGGGCATAATTGGCTTCCACTGCCCCACTCAAATCCACCGAAACCACCATGGCGCCGGTGCCAGCCGCATGCTCGGTGAAGCGGCCAGAACCACAGCCGACTTCCAGGACGGTCTCACCGATGAGGTTCCTGGGCCACTTGGTTTCCTGAAAAAACCTGGTTTCCGAAAGGTTCACCCCGGTGTAACTGTCATACTGGGTTCTGGCGTGTCGGGACCATTCCAGGCCGAATCCCTGGCAATAATTCTCCTGGGGCACGAACCGGGGAATATAGTTCTTCACTTCATACTGTTGCTGACAGCCGACACACCGGAGAACCCCCTCCCTGATGCGATCGTCTTGCTCTTTTTTCCCGGCAGCAAGCACGATCTCTGCCTGGCACTCAGGACACGCAAAAAGCTGGAGGTGAATTTCCTTCATGAATCACCCCTCCTTTTCGATAAATTTTTTCAATTTATGAACAAGCGGTCTTTTTTCCCTGCTGCCTTGGCAGCAATACAAACGATGTAGCCGGCGGTGCGCCGGTCCGAGGACAGCCCGGGGCACAGCCGGCAGAGAGTCCGGGCCAGGACGGTGGCGCCCTTGAGGCCCTTACAGAAACAGGACTTGCGCCAACCATGCCACCTGTCTCCGGAGTTCACCACGGAAAAGTGCAAAAAGGCCAGATAGGTGCAGACTTGTGGATGCAGGCCGGCGGCAGCGTGAGCCTCGCCCAGTTCCTCCCGGCTCAAAGGCCGGTGGATGGCCATTACTTCGGGACTTACCAGCTTCTGGAGATATCCCAACCATCCTGCCAGGTTGGGAACCAGGGTAATCATGAGGCCCCCGGGTTTGAGATAAGTCGCCATCTGGCGCAGAACGGCCACGGTATCATCGAAGTGTTCCACAACGCCGTTGGAGAAGACCAGGTCATAACCGGCCAACTGACCGGGCAAAGGAGAAAACAGGTCCTGATGAAAGATCTCTCCTTCTACACCTTCCCGCTCCAGCAGAGCCCGGGATTGGAGGCAGCCCAATTCGGAATAATCCAGGCCAGCCACCGCATAGCCCCAGTGGCGGGCAAAGTAGGGCAGCCAGCGGGATTGCGCACAGCCGATCTCCAGCAGCTTTATGGTTTTTTCGCCCGAAGGAAGATGGCGCTCCCAAAGATGATGAAATTCACGGTAAAACCAGGCGCGGGGTCCGCGACCTTCCACCCTGATGGGCACGGGCAGGCTCGTCCCCCCCCAAACCTTCGTCCAATATTGTTCTCCGGCTTTATCCATGGGGCAGCTCACCTTTTGATTTGAAAATCTTCAGCTTCATGATGACATTTTTTCGGCAACTACCCAGAGGTTGGGCGTAAATCGCAGATCATAGGGGCTCAGGTGATCCAGGGCCAGGCCAACCAGGTTATCCAGGGCGGAAAGCAGGAGCAGGAGTGGCGAAATCAGGGCCACAACGGCTTTTTTGATCATATGGTGTCGGGCCCATCGCGCCATTCCGGAAAAAAGCCAGTTATGAAACATCTGCACCAGCAGGGTGCCGATACCCCCCTGCGCCCGGAGCACGCGGACAGCAAGGCCGTTTCTTTCCAGTAACTCCCTGATGCCGTAGGGCGAGAAACGGAAATAGTCATAAGGCTCCATATGCAGGTTGTAAAAGAAGGGAACGGAAATAAGCCCCACCCCGCCTGGTTTCAGGATGCGAGACATTTCCTGGATCACCCGTTCAGGCCGGTCCACATGCTCGAGCACCTGGGAACACAGCACCCCATCAAAGGTTTGGTCGGCGAAGGGGATGGTTCTGGCATCTCCAAGGACTTCGGCTTTTGGCTTGGTAGGCAGACAGGCGCGAGTGGCAGGATAGTCCAGCCCCACGTAGCGAACCACACCTTTGAGATAGGGGCGGTATGGCTGGCTGCCGCAACCCAAATCCAGGAGAGTTCCTTTGAGCTTGACTCCGTCCCGACTAATGTCCCGGCGAGCATAAAAAACCGGAAGGAACTGGAAATTGAAGAGATTGGCATTCAGCTCCCGGCCACACACCCAACCGTAAAGATGGAGGGGATTTACCATGCTATTTTCCTAGAAGTCGTTCCTGGTATGCACCTGCGCTACCCATTCGGACAGGACCAACAGGCGCCAGAGTTCCTCGCTCAAGTCCTGCTGCCCCTTGAAGAAGCGGCCGGCCAGCGCTGCTACCGCAGTCGGATCGCAGAGGCCCGTCAGCGGGCCGGATTGGTCCAAAAGGCGGTCAGTGATTACCTGGCCAAGGTTCTTCTTGAACCATATCCTCAGGGGCATCTGAAAACCGGTTTTTCTCCGGGAAACAAACTCGGGACCGAAATCTGGCAACAGGATTTGTTTAAAAAGAATCTTCTGCTCATGCCTGCGGAACATGAGGCTTCTGGGCAGGCGAGCCGCCAATTCCACCACTTTGTGATCCAGCAGGGGGCTGCGGAGCTCCAGGGCGGCAGCCATGGACGCCCGGTCAGCCTTGACCAGGATGTCCTCAGAGAGATAGGTGTGGAAATCAACGTATTGCAGGCGGCGTAGGTATTCTTGGGGGCCTTGCTCCCAATGGCGCTCGAAAAACCCGTGGACCTTCCCGTTAGTTCCCACTTGCCGGCGGAGGTCTGCATGCAGCAGGGCAAGACTGTTATCCCTGGCCATGAGGGCCCGGTAAGGATTCTGCGGCGACAAACCGATCCGGGAAACAATTCCTTTGCCGCGCCAGGATCGAGGCCAGAAGCGGCCCAAGGCTTGCAAGGCCAGAGGGCGCAGCGAATCAGGCAGGACCCCGAAGAGTTGATGCAATTGTTGAGCGTAACGATAGCGGGTGTAGCCGGCCAGGAGTTCATCGCCGCCATCCCCGCTCAGAGCCACGGTCACCTGGCGCCGGGCCATTTCAGACACCACCAGGGCGGGGAGCGCCGAAGAATCTCCGAAAGGCTCATCGAAGTGCCGCACCAGGCGAGGCAGCAATGCCAGGGCATCCGGGCTGACGACTTCTTCATGGTGCTCAGTGCCGTAGCGTTGGGCCACTTGGCGGGCCCAGGGTAGCTCGCTGCTCTCAGCTTCGGGAAAACCGATGGCAAAGGTGCGTACCGGCCCGGGGGAAAACTGCCGCATCTGCCGGATGATCAAGGTGGAATCAATCCCTCCCGAAGCAAAAGCCCCCAAAGGGACGTCGCTGATCATGCGCAGGCGCACCGCTTCAGCCAGCACCTCCCCAAATTCCTCCTGCCAATCCAAAGAGAGCGACCGGTGATCGGTCCCGGGCAAATCCCAATAACGCTGGATGATCATTTCATGGGGATTATCCAGGGATACGTGGGCGAAATGAGCCGGGGGCAACTTGGCGATGCCGCGATATATGGTGCCCGGAGCCGGGATATAGCCATAGGCCAGATACTGGGCCAAGGCAGCGGGTTCCAACCGGCGTGGCACCCCGGGGTCAGCCAGGATGGCCTTCAGTTCCGAGGCGAAGGTAAGGCCATCGGTTGTAGCCCGGTAATACAAAGGCTTTTTTCCCAAACGATCCCTGGCCAGAAACAAGCGCTTTTCCCTTAAATCCAGGACCGCAAAGGCGAACATACCCCGAAGACGGTCCAGACAGTTCTCGCCCCAACGCACGTAGGCCATGAGCAAAACTTCGGTGTCAGAATGGTGGGTGCGGAACAGCACCCCCTGGGATTCGAGGTCACGGCGGATTTCAGCACAATTATAAATTTCTCCATTAAAGACAATCCAATAGCGGTTGCCGGGATCTGACATGGGCTGGGCCGCCTGGGTGGAAAGATCCAGAACGGCCAGACGACGATGTCCCAGGAATATGTTTCCGGTCTCCTGGAGGAATTCATTCGACCTAACGGCCGGAGAATGCAAGGAGTATTTTCCGGAGTTGCTGCAGGCCCAGAAATACCCGGCGCTATCCGGCCCCCGGTGGACCAGGGTGTCTGTTTGCTTATAACAAAGAGCAAGATTAAGGGGCCGGCCGTTGGTAAAACTGCCAAAAATTCCGCACATGGCGATAAATCTCCGAGGTCCTATGGTTCGGTTCAGGCTGCTTTTTTATCGGCTTGGGCCAGCATGCTGGCAGTGACTTCGTGAAAGCCGGTTTCAGCTTTTAAGGTCTCCAGGAGACTCACATAACCTCGCATAACTTCGGGAGCAACCGTGGAGGAAATGTCCTGTTTTTCAAGGAAACTTTCCTTCAGGTCATACACCTCCAGACTGCCGTCCCTTTTTTCAATCAATTTCAAGCCTCCATCAGTCATCACGGCAAAGACCGGCGGGGAAAAAGATTTTCCCTGAGACTGACCAAGCTCCTGCCTGGAGGTAAGATACCTCTGCCACATTTCGGGATAAATACATTGAGAAATGGCCAAGGGTCGTTGGGGAGAGGCCAGGAGGGAATAGGAGGTCTGCGGCCGCGGCAGAGGGCTGTCCACCAGTTCAAGGATGGTGGCATACAAGTCAGTTAAGGACACGAGACGACGGTCCTGTCCCGACCGGGCCAGGCTCCGGGGAAAACGAATGATGAGCGGCACCCAGATGAGTTCGTTATAGAGGGAAAGGATGTGGGTATAGTGTCCCCTCTCCCCGAAATGTTCCCCGTGATCACTGGTAATGATGACCACGGTGCTTTCAAACAGTGAAAGAGATCGAAACATTGTCCAGAGGCGGCCAATTACGGCATCCAGATAGAGAATTTCATCATCATACAGATTGCCATAAGTAGCCACTAACCTGGACAGATCGGGGGAAGTACGGTGGAAATAAAATCTTTGGGGGCTAACCGTAACACGGTCGTGCCAGTTGGAGAAGCGGCGCCGTCTCAATGGAGGGCAATAATTTTGATGGGCCTGAAGAATATTCACAAAGAGAAAAAAGGGATTGCCTCCTGAAGCTTGTCGCTTCAAGATGTCTCCCATGAGAGCTAAAGTTTTTTTGGTGTAGGGGGTGGCATTATCGATGGGATGTGGATTGAGCCATTTTGACGCCTCCCTGGTCGCAATTTTTAGGGAGGTTTTGAGGACCTCGCCTGCCTGGCCGGTTTCCCAAAGATAGCCCAGCATGCGGCGCATGGCGTTCTTGGAGCTCAATGCCGTCTGCAAGCAAACGGAGAGATTGCCATTGCCGTTCTCTTTCGGATCAGAACCCTGAAGCCCCGCCAGTATGCGGGAACGGTCACGGCATCCCAGGTCGTGAAACTCGTCAAAGTCCTGGCAAAGGCCCGAAGCCGGACTCACCAGAGCGTTGGTGGAAATGCCGATGGTGTTATAACCCTGGGCCTTTAAGGTGGGCACCAGATGCGGCAGGTTATCCCTGAGCAGGAATCGGCTCTCAAAGGCGCCGTGCTGGCTGGGATAAAGGCCGGTGAACAAGGAAGCATGAGAGGGCATAGTCCAGCACGCCGGGGCAAAACAACGGGAGTAAACGGAACATTCCCCGGCAATTCTCTCGAGATGGGGAGTTGTAGGTCTGTCGTATCCATATAGGGACAGGTGTTTGGCCCCCACTGTATCCAGGACGATCAAGACAATATTGGGTAGTTTTTGGCTCATCTGATGGTCTCCCAGTGGATTGGGAACGGGATATCGGTAAATTCCTGATAGAGAGTTTTGCTTATCAGGGCAAGATAGAGAAAAGCGCCGACGCCGGCAGCAGCCCAAGGTCCGACATGGGGCCGGATTAGCCAGAACAGACAAAACCCCGCCGCAGCACTGGCATTGGCCCACCCTATACCGCTGGCAAAAATCTTGAGCCCCAACCGCCTATAAACACCCAGGCTCATGAGAATATTTATCCCCGCCAGCCAGATCCCCTTGGCCAGGGCCAGCCCATTCAAGCCAAACATGGCGGCACCTGCAGCCATAAGAGGAAGGCCTATGGCCCCCCCCACAGCGAGAATGGCGGTAAGGGTGTATTGGTTGCCGCTCATGGCTAACAGAAACCCGACGGAGCCACAGGCCACGTTTAATAATTGGGCGACAAGCAAAATCTGCAGGGCATACTGTCCCTCCCCAAAGCTTGTGCCGAACAGTTTCAGGATATCGGGGGCCAGAGCGGCCATGAATAAGGCCAAGGGCAGCGCCACATAGTACATCCAGCGGGTGCTGGTTTGAGCAAGCCCCTCAAGTTCCTTAATGCGCTCCTTCTGATGCATATGGGCAAACATGGGGGGGATGACCGCATTGACCGCCAATAACGGCAGGCCGACCAGGAGGGAGGTGCGGCTGGCAGCTTCATAAAAAGCCACCTGTTCAGGGCCGGTAAAGAATCCCAGAACCAGGCTGTCCACGGCGCTGAAGGCAAGCATAAGAAGGCCGCTCAGATACAGGGGCCAGCTATAGCGAACGAGGTCATTGAGGCGGGTCTGACGGGTGCTTTTGCGGCGCCCTTTGAGGTATGACCTCATGAGGACGGCAAGGAATCCCAGGCCCAGAGATCCGCTGACCAGATAGGCCTGGCCTAAAGCAGCAGGAGACAGCGGACCCATTTGGCCCTTCCAGGCAAAAATTCCCACCAGGACCAACAAACTTACAGGGACCAGAAAGTCTTGCTGAGCTACGACCCAGCGGGCACCTCCCAGCGAACGCAAGGTCTCACCGCAAAAAGCCGCCCCAACGGATATTGGCAGAGCAAGCGTCATAAAATTCAGGACTTCCGGCAAGGCTTGTGCCTGAAAGACTTGAACAAGCCGGTTTCCTGCCAGAAATAGCCCTATTGCTGCGCCAACGCTCAGGAAAAGAACCAGGGTCAACCCCCGCCAGAACAGCCCCTTGATATCTCCACCTTGGCCTGCCGCGTTCAGACCTGCTCCAAAGCGCAACATGCCGGTATCCAGTCCGAGACGGCAAGCCACTGACAGGGTGGTGACCAAATAGACTGCCACGGTGAAGGTGCCGAGGCCCTGTGCACCCCAAAAGCGGGCAATAGCCAGAGATGTAAGGCAGCTTAACGGCAGAGAAATCACCTTAATCCCCAGGGCAAGCGCTGAATCAAGCGCTAATCGATGTTGTACAGGAAGTCTGGCATTCATCTTTTCATTTGAATCTTCAGTGGCTGTATCATCTGAGCCACTTGCAACACTCACTCATCGGATGAGAACTCTGTTTGGTTTCTCAATGAATCCCCAGGGACACAAACCTTCCAGCCTGGGCAGGCGCAGGCTGAAACCTGCAGCTACATTTTGCAAAAAGCCCTTCCGTTCAGGAGACTTGCTTGATTTTGGGGCAGGCCCGGCCGCCGGGAAAAATCGACGATATACTTGGCCAGGCCTTCCCCAATTACCGGTTGTTTCAATTGACTCCCAGGCCAAGCTGAGCTTCATGCACCAGATGCAGGTGCCGATGTTGGCGACCAGAGACGCTTTCTTGGCGATCTCTGAGGTCCAGATCAGCAAGGATTCTGTTGGCCAGCAGGTAATGTTTAATTTCCTGTATGGTCATGGGAGGTTCCTGGTCTGAAATATAGTGTTTGAGGAGCGATGTCCGCTCCACGAGACCCTTGTAGTTGTATTGGACTTTGCCGGAAAGGCCCCGGAGGGAGGGGAGGATTGCGAACAACCGCTCAGTTTCGAGAACGCGGACCGTTTCCTCAACGGTGAGCAGTTCTTCATAGAGCTTTTCTCCTGATCGAACGCCCATAAAGCGGATGGGGATATCCTGAGGATCCCAGCCATACATCGGGGCCAGCAGGGCAATCATGGCTCGGGCCAAATCCAGGATGCGCATTACCGGCATCTTGGTGACAAACACTTCACCACCGCAGGCCATGGCGCAGGCTTCCAGCAGGAGTCTTACCGCTTCTTCATTGGTCATGAAGAAACGGGTCATTTTGGGGTCGGTGACGGTTACGGGGCCGCCCCGCCTGATCTGTTCAGCAAAGATGGGAATTACCGAACCTCGCGAACCGATGACGTTGCCGAAACGCACACTGGCGAACCTTTGGCCGGTTTTCAGGGTGGTGAGATTGGCAGCAGTGATGAGGCGCTCCCCGAGCAGTTTGGTGGTGCCCATGACATTCGTGGGGTGCACCGCTTTATCGGAACTGGTGAAAAGGACTTTTTCCACCCCCTGGCGCTTGGCTGCCCGAATGACGCTTTTCACCCCCATGATATTGGTCTGCACTGCGTCAAAGGGGTGATATTCCGAGAGGCCCACATGTTTGAACGCGGCTGCGTGAAAGATAATATCTGTACCATTGCAGACTGCCTCCAGCTTCCGTTCGTCCCGCACGTCCCCCAGGTGAACCGAGAGTTCATGGGAATCCCGGTAGCGTTCTCCCAGAAAGAAAAGCTCAGTTTCGTTGTTATCCAAAGCACGCACTTCGGCGGGATTCAGCGTAAGGAGTTGTCGAACCAGCTCCTGCCCCACCGAGCCCGCGGCCCCGGTCACCAAAACCACCTTGTTTAAGAAGAAGTCATCCATACTGTCAGTCCTTTAATCTCTATTGCGTTTGATAGAGCCGGTTGCCTTTCCCTTAGTTCAGGGAAGCAGGGGGAAGATTATCCCGGTGGTCAGTTGGCGCAGATTCTTCAGGGTTCACGGCGTAATACCGGTTGTAGTATTTCTGGTTATAGACGGCGTGGCGCCTCAAATCCCTTGTATCGAGCTGATTCAGGACCATGCCCAGCATCCTGGCGTTTACCTGCGTGAAGTATTGACGTGCCAGCTTTCCGGCTTCCCGGGAAGTAGACTGATGTTTGGCCACCAGCAGAACCCCATCGGATTGGAGGGCTGCAACCCTGGCATCGGCGAAGCCGAGGGTGGGTGGAGTGTCGATTATGATGTGGTCAAACTCCCGGCGGAGGCTCTGCAGAAGATTTTTGTAAGCTGGGGAATTCAAAAGCTCGGCAGGGTTCGGCGGAATTGGTCCAGCCGGGATAAAGAACAAATTCTCCACCTCCGTAGGCTTCAGGATTGCTTCCAAAGAGACGTTGCCGGTCAGGTAGCTGGTGAGGCCAGGATTGTTTTTGAGACGGAACGCTTCATGGATTCTCGGCCTTCTCAAATCGCAGTCCAGGATCACTACCCGACGCCCATCCTGGGCCAGGGCTATAGCCAGATTTAAGGAGATGGTGGATTTCCCTTCCCGGGGGTGGGGGCTGGTGATGACAATAGCTTCGGGAGGGCCGCCGGAAACCGAAAGCATCAGGGAGGTGCGCAGGTGCCTGATAGCCTCAGACATCGGGGAACGGGGGTGTTTCAGCATCACCAGATCAAGATCCCCCGGCGGCATGTCCTGGCCGTTGCGGTTCCTCATCCAGGAAAGCAAACCCCTGAGGCTGAGCGGTAGCTTGTCATTATGCAATCTGTTGCTGCCATCGTGGCCCAGAGGCACCACCCCCAGAGAGGGAAGTTGCACCAGCCGTTCCACGTCATCGGTGGTCTTAATGGAGCTGTCCAGGTACTCCACCAGAAATGCCATTCCCACTCCCAGGAACAACCCCATGACTCCTGAAAGGACTGAAAATAAAAGAGGTTTGGGTAGATAGGGATCATAGGGCGCCTCCGGCGGATCAATGACACCCACGGTGCCGGCCACCATGGTGCTGGCCACGGTGGTTTCCCCCATGCGCTCCAGAAGCGCTTTATACAGTTTTTCCGTGGTCTGAGCGTCCCGCTTCAGGATCTGAAAGTCCACCAAATTGTCCTGAAGGTTTGCCAGGTTGGCTTTGTGCTCCTGAAAGGCAGCATTCAGCAGGTTTTCAGCTTTCACAGCAGCTTCGTAATCGGACTTTACGGTATTTTGGAGGCGTTGCACTTCTGCGCCCAGGCGTCTACGCAAATCGGCCAATTTGGCCTTCTCTACCTGCAGGTGGGGATGGTCATCGAGAAAAGTGCGGTCCATGCCGGAAACCTTGGCATTTTGGGCCACCATTTCCTGGCGCAGATTCATGATCAGGGGGTTATTGGTGATGGCCGGGGCATCGGGGCCTTTTTCTTTAATCTGCCGGTAAAGGGCCTCTTTGGCCAAACGCTCGGATTGGGCCTTGGTTACGAGGGCACCCAACTCAATATACTTTTGTATGATGACGTTATCCTTGTCCTCCAGGGAATAAAAGTCGTGTTTCTGACCAAATTCGAAAAGTTTCTTTTGGGAAACCTGTACCTTTCGGGTCATCTGTTCCAACTGCTTTCCAAGCCAATCCTTCACCAGGGTAAAAGACTGGGCGCGGCTGTCGATAACCAGTTGCATGTACTCTCTGGCCAACGCATCGACCACCTTTTTGGCCAATTCCCTGTCTTGGGACTTATACGCCACCTGCATCAAATATGTGTTCTTCACCTCGTTCACGACGAGCCTGTCAAGGAAATAGTCGATCATGTCACTTTTGATCTTTTCCGGAGGCGCATCCGGAGATTTTTTAGCAATCGCCTTGAATTCCGGAGTATTTTGGAGATTCAGGGCATCGATGACCCGGGCCGCCACCCCCCGGCCGGTGAGGATGTTATATTGAGTATCCTGGAACTTGTCGGCATCCTGGCCGCCTTTGAGGATAGACAGGTTCGCAAGGTCGGCGATCGAAGACCCGGGGTTGTCCTGAGTGATCTGCAGTAAAGCGGTGGCCTTGTAAATCGGGGTCATGAAAAAGATGACCAGCATGGTGGCGGCCAGGACTCCGACCAGAATTCCCATGACCCACCACTTTCTTTTCAACAGGATGTGGAATAAATCCCGGAGATGAGTCCCTCGCTCCGGCTCCATTTCGCAATAATCGATCTCCCGGGGCAGCATGGGTACTGAGGAAAGCGCCGGCACCAGGGGAGTGTTTTCTTTTTCCATGATCTCATTCCTTTTTCAGAGGTTTAATCCTATGGCTTCTGATCCTTCCCAAACCGGACGTTTGGGGGAAGAAAATGCCGTCTTGACCCGGTTTCCCGGGATCGCGTCACCTGAGCCTTGATGGCGGAGGCCATCAGGGAGCGAAGCGGTAAGCGCCGCTGACTGAACCTCCGCCCCCGGGAATAAGCCTGTTAAAAACATACAGACCCTTTTTGAAGGAACTGACGTTAACCACCACCACGTCGTTGTCCTTCAGAGGAATATCCGGTTCCTGATGGCTCAACACTTTGTTGAGATGAGCGGTGATGGTGGTGGGATTCCTATTTTCGTCAAGACGCATAATAGTAATCTGATTGTTAGCCAGCACCGGATCTGCTCCGCCGGCCACGGCCAGGGCCTGGCTCAGGGTAAGATTATCCCTCACCGCCACGCTGCCGGGGGCCCTGACGCCTCCCAGAACATAGGCATTACCGGCAAAGGGAATATGGACGACATCACCGCCGTGGATAGTGACGTTGAGGGCGGGATCGCCCTGAACCTGCAGACGCTTCAAGTCTATGATGAGGGTATGAGGGTTCCCATGTTCCCGGATAACCTGAACCACATCTCCGGCTTTGGAGTCGGCTCCCTTGCCCTGAAGACCTCCCGCCATGGCCAAAACCTCCAGAAGCTTCCGAGGCCCGATGATTTCATAGTAGCCTGGCTTATCCACCGCCCCGGTGACGGATACCCGCTGATGCCGGTATTCTTTTACCGCCAGGTTGATCTGCGGGTTTCTCAGATACCTGGCGCCATAGGCCTGCATCAGCCGCTTTTCAATGGCCTTGGGGGTGAAGCCGGCCACCTTGACGGCTCCCACCAGGGGGAGGGTGATCTCCCCTTCGCCATCCACCCGTACTTGCCGGTTTAAATCTTCCTGGCCGAAAAACTGGACATCAAGCAGGTCTTCAGACCCCACCACATAATCATCGGGGTTGACCTTCGGGGAACTGTTGGAGGTGGCAGGAAATGACTGCAAGCTCGCTTGCTGCATTCCTGCCATCTGGGCCAGGACCGGCTGCGGCTGTGACAGCAGCACCACACCGCAGCCGATGGCCAAGACCTTGAGCACGTTAAGAAAATTTGCCGCTTTCATGGTGACAACCTCCCTCCACCCTGGAGCCCTTGGGGCTCAAGAGTTGGAAACATGAACCAATCTGTTGGAAAAATCGAAAATCACACTTGGCCGGATCAGGGTAGGTGGTAGGGAACCGACACGCCGACCCATGATCGCCCTCCTTTGCTCCTTGGGATCGGCAAGCAGTCGAAAGAACTTTAAGAAGAATTATAAAAAAATTAAAAAATTTTTAATTCCTTTTAACTTGCTTAATATATTGAGATAATATTTGCAGGCATCTTCCCGTCTCGCCCTAAATGACCACGTCGGGTCCGGCGGCTCCTTTTGGCCTCAGGTGTGGAATCTTCTTTTCTTTGCCAAAAGTTTATGTTAAAGACAGGTTTGAGATAACTTATAGACAGTTCCGGAAAAATGACCTATTGCAGCCACTGTGACTTGGTGCATGGGGAGGAGCACCGGTTCTGCCAAGTCTGCGGGCAGCTGTTAAAGCGTTCCCACCCTGGAGTTCGGCCTTGTGCCCGCTGCGGAGCCCATACTCTTCCCGGCCAAAAATTTTGTGTTGACTGCGGGTTGCCCTTGCGGGTAATGCCTGCCGGTCGTGAGGAGGAAACTGTGCCCCGGTCCCCCTTGTTTTATCCACGGGGCCCTGAAACCCGCTCCCCTCAGCGGCGGCGGCGTCCTTTTCTGGCTTTCCTCGGCATTATTCTCCTCCTGGTTGTCGGCCTGACGTTTTATTGGGAGGGCAAAAAGGCGGTGGCCTACCTTGCCGGCTCCTGGTCCGGCAAAACCCAGGAACTGCCGGTAACCACGGCCAAGGATAATTTGAAACCCGAGGTGGAAAGGCTGGCGGAGCGGATCCGGTCCGCTCATCTCAACAAAGATATCAACAAATGGTTGAGTTGTTACGCCTCCAGTTACCCGAAGCTGGGCCAGTTGGAAAACTCCATCCTGGAATTGTGGAAAAACCATGACGTCAAAGAGGTGGACTACCGGATCAGTAAAGTCCAGCGCCTGGGAGACCGGCAGGCCAGCGCTGTGATAGTTTGGAGTTTCCAGGTTTACGACCAGCGGACACATGATTATCAGCTTCTGCGGCAAGTCTACCAGGTCACCCTGGAGAAAACCAATGGTGAATGGAAGATAAAAGAGAGCAAGGACGAGGCTGAGCCCAAGGCCTAACAGGTTGCCGAATGAATCCTCGGTGGCACAAACCTGGAAGCGCAGACTTGAAACCTGCGGCTACACTTTCCCAGGGGCTCACGCGAAAAACATTTTTCAACAGTCTGCCAAAGCGCCGGGCTTGCAGGGTTGGAGCGGCGGAACTCTACCGGAGCGGAATTATTAAAAGATTAAGGGCTAAAAATCATTATTTTTTTGCTGAGCAAGGGGTATAATCGGTTAACATTTCTTCGCGTTGGGTATCCAACCGGTTTAAAGAGAACGTTACGAGGATTTGCAGGAGAGATGGAAAAAGGCGTTTGGCGCAGTTGGCAGATGATACTCGGCGCGGTGCTGTCCATGGTGCTCTTTTCCTGTCAGCCCCGCATGGCCCCTTTGCCCCGTCAGGCGCCGCCGCCACCTCCGGTGGCCGCCCCGCAGCCGCCCCCCCCGCGGGAAACTTTCTATGTCAAAGTGGGGCGCCTGAATTTGCGGGCCGGACCGGGGATGGACTTTCCCAAGCTCGGTTTGCTTGAGCGCAACGAAGAAGTGGAGAAGCTGGGGGAAGCCGAAAACTGGTATCAGGTGCGGGTAAAGCGCGATGGCACCCTGGGTTGGGTCTCGTCCGAGTACCTTTCCAAGACCCCGGTTACCTCGCCTATTGTAACCCCGGTGCCCGAGACTCCGCCACCGCCGGTGCCGGCGCCGGCAGAGACCAAGCCGCCGAAGCCCGCCAAGGTGGAGACCAGCGTACCCCGGGCCCCCAAGCCGGCGGAAGCCGCCGAGCCAGCGACCCCGAAGGCGAAACCCGCCGCAGAAGAAGGGTCCCCGTCCCGGGCGCCCAAAGCGGTTCAGGAAAAGCCGGCGCCCAAACAGGAGGAACCGCCGCCACCGCCACCGCCACCTCCCCCGGCCCCTCAGCCGTCGCCTGAGGAAAAACCGGGGGGCGGCATCCGCATTATGTAAAGACGGTTTTCGGTTTCAGTCTTTTGGCTTCCCTTTGATAAGCCAATAAAAAGCCCATTTGCCTCACTCCAACCCCCTCCCCCCCCAGGGGGAGAGGGTTATAATGAATAATATCTATATGTTAACCACCATCTGGCAGAGTGTCCTTCCGGAGATGCCCCCGCTTCTCTGACTTGTTACAAAGCCAGCAACTTGGCGTTCATTAAGAAGGGCGGGGACCCCCCCTTTTTTTTCGGAAGGTCGTTTCCCCCAGGAATAGTCTCCCGGATTCAGGTTCTTTGAACCGAAACGCTATAAATCCCCCCGGTCATCCTGGAGGACAATGGTAAAGGTGCTACCCTGTCCGGGGGTGCTTTCCACTCCTACCTTGCCACCGTGGGCCTGGGCGATGTGCTTGACGATGGCCAGGCCGAGGCCGGTGCCTCCCACTTTGCGGCTGCGGCTGGGGTCCACCCGGTAAAAGCGCTCGAAGAGCCGGGGTAGGTGCTCCTTGGCGATCCCCACGCCCTGATCCTTGACGTTAATCACCACCTGACCATCTTCTTTGTGGGCCTGCACGGTGATGAGGCTTCCCGGGTCGCTGTATTTGACGGCATTGTCGATGAGGTTGATGAGGGCCTGCTCCAGGAGGGGACCGTTGATCCGGGCTCTCAAATCTTCCGGACAGTCCAGGTTGACCGCGATTTTTTTCTCTGCGCTGCGGGTATTGCAGGCCTGAATGGCAGCCTTGAGAATGGTTCTGATTTTGCGGCCCACCAGGTGGATCTTGCCTTGCTCCGCTTCCTGCTCGATGCGGGACAGGCTCAGGAGGTCTTCGATGATGGCCCCCAGCCGGTCCGCCTGGCGGCCAATGATTCTCAGGAATTCTTCGGCGTGGTCGGGGTCCAGCATGGCGCCTTCCAACAGGGTTTCCACGAAGCCCTTGATGGAGGTGATGGGGGTTTTGAGCTCATGGGAAACGTTGGCCACAAAGTCCCGGCGGGCATTCTCCAATTGACGCAACCGGGTGACGTCATGGACCACGATGAGCACCCCGAAGGCTTTGCCTTGAGAATCTTTCAGCGTCGTCCCATGGGCCTGAAGAAAGCGGGGCTTGTCTCCGTGGAGATTGATTTCCCCTTCTATGGTCTCAGAAGCCGCCAGGGACCTGGTGATGAACCATTGCAGGTCGGGGTTTTCCACTACCTCATTCATGCTCCGCTGAATGACAAAGGCCGGGTCCATGCCCAAAAGATTCGCCGCGGCCCGGTTCAGGGAAATGATCCGGGAACGGCTGTCCACGGCGATTACCCCCTCCACCATGCTGGCCAACACCGCTTCCTGCTCCTGGCGCTGCCGGATGATGGTGCCGATGCGCTCATCGAGCTGGGCGGCCATGTGGTTCATGGTCTCTCCCAGGCCGACCAGCTCCGCCAGATCTGGACGGGGCAGTTTTAAGCTCAAATCCCCCCGGGCAAAGCGTTCGGCTCCCCGGCGAAATTCCTCGAGGGGGCGGGTTAGCCGCCGGGACAACACCAGGCTCACACCTGCACCTAAAAAAATAATGCCCAGGCTGCCCAGGCCCACTTTGAGATACACCGCGGAGAGGGCCTGACGGATATGACCGAGCGGCAACGCGGCGCGCACTGCCGCCACCGGCTTGCCCTGCTCCATGGCCGGCACTGCCAGGTACATCATCAGTTGGCCCCCGGCTTGACGCTGGTCCTGCCCCACTTTACCGGCCAAGGCCGCTTCAATCTCCGGGCGGTTGTCCAGGTCGTCCATGGTGCTGATATCCCGGAATGAATCCCCTACTACCCGGCCGCTTTTCAAAACCACTGTCAGGCGCGTATCGGAGAGCTTGCCAAAATTCTTACAGAATTCGTCCAATCCCCCGATCTCGCCCTGAGCCAGCTTCTCCCCTACCATGATCGACGCCAGCCGGGCCTGGGCTTTCAGGTCGCCGGCCAGTTCATCCAGATAAAAATGTCGCCAGGAACGGGAGGCGATCCAGGTGATGGCGACGACAGAAAGAAGGGCGATGATCAGCAGGGCCAGATAAATCTGACCGAAAAAGCTTTTTGGTCGCACAGATTATTCCTTGAGGCGGTAACCCACACCCCGCACCGTTTCCACGAACTGGCCGGCGTCACCGAGTTTTTTGCGCAGCCCTACTACCTGAACGTCCACGGAGCGGTCCGAGACGGGATAATCGTCGCCGTGCACACCCTCCACGATTTGAGCCCGGGTAAAGACCCAGCCCGGCCGCCGCGCCAGCAGGTGGAGGAGCCGGAACTCGGTGGCCGTGAGATCGGCGACGCTACCATCGATAATCACCTCATGCCGACCGGGATGGATGAGAATGCCGTGAATGCTGATGGGGTCTCCCTCCCCCGGCACCGACCGGGTCCGGCGGCGCAGCACGGACCGTATCCGGGCCAACAGCACCCGGGGGCTGAAGGGTTTGGCAATATAGTCATCGGCGCCCAACTCCAGTCCCGTGACGATATCCGCCTCTTCACCCTTGGCAGTGACCATGACTACGGGGATATGCTGGGTGCGGTTATCCTGTTTGAGATGGCGGCAGATTTCCAGGCCGTCCATTCCGGGGAGCATCAGGTCCAGGAGGATGAGATCGGGGAGCAGGGCCTTGGCGGAACGGAGGGCCTCCTCCCCCGAGGCTGCCCCGGTCACCCGGAAACCTTCTTTGGTAAGGTTGTAGCGCAAGAGCTCCAGGATGTCCTCTTCGTCTTCCACCACCAGAATGTGTTCTTTGGCCATGGTTCCTCCGGCTGCCGAACCGTTTTTGTCAAGATGATATTATCAGCCGATTGATTTTTCATTTAATGTTCATGAGTTTTTGATTTTTCGCCTCACGTCTCCGCGCTGAATGGCTTCCCGGTGTGCACCTTACCCGCCCCATCCTGTTTCCTTGTGTGGGCAAGGGGGCCGGTTGGGTTTTCACATAATTTCCGGCCTCTTACCTTTATATTATATCACACGGTCCAGGGGAAAATCCTGGTGAACGTCACCATATAGGCGGCACAGATTGAAAAGGGGCAGGGAAACCGGACGGAACGGTAACTACTTTAGAGAAATCAGGAAAAAGGGAAGGACCGGTAAGCTGCCCTTCCCTTCCCTGTCGTTCATACAGAAAAAAGTGGCCGGCGATAGTGGCTGTTGGCTAATAATTTCCCGCAGATCAGGTGGGGATCTTCTCCCGGGAGAACAGCGCGGCCTTGAAGAATTCCCGGTTCATGCGGGCGATGTTGCTGATGGAAATGCCTTTGGGGCACTCCATTTCACATTCCCGGTGATTGGTGCAATTGCCGAATCCCAACTCGTCCATCTTGGCCACCATGGCCAAGGCCCGCTTGGCCGCTTCCGGGCGCCCATGGGGCAGGAGGGCAAGCTGGGAAATCTTGGCGGCGGTAAAGAGCATGGCATTGGCATTGGGGCAGGCCGCGATGCAGGCGCCGCAGCCGATGCAGGCCGCCGCGTCCATGGCCAGGTCGGCATCGTTTTTGGGCACAGGCACGGAATTGGCCTCCGGGGCCTGGCCGGTGTTCACGGCAATGAAGCCCCCGGCCATGATGATCTTATCCAGGGCGCTGCGGTCCACCACCAGGTCCTTGACCACCGGTATGGCCCGGGCCCGGAAGGGCTCGATGACAATGGTATCGCCGTTCTTGAAATGACGCATGTGGAGCTGGCACAGGGTGGTCTCCTTCTCGTGGCCGTGGGGCCGGCCGTTGACCACGGAGCCGCACATGCCGCAGATGCCTTCCCGGCAATCGTGGTCAAAGGCGATGGGTTCGATGCCCTCCAGGACCAGCCGCTCATTGACAATGTCCAGCATCTCCAGGAACGAGGCGGCGGTGGGAATATTTTCGGCCTTATAGGTTTCCAGGCGGCCCGCAGCACTTCCCCGGGGCTGCCGCCAGACCCGTAAGGTGAGATTGATCGTCTCGGTGCTCACTTATAACTCCTCGTTACTAATTTGACATTTTCAAACACCAGGGGTTCCTTGTGGAAGATGGGCTCCCGGCCTTCGCCGGCATATTCCCATACGGCCACGTGGCACATGTTCTCATCGTCCCGCCGGGCTTCGTGATCTTCGGTCTGAAAGGCCTCGTTAAAATGGCAGCCGCAGGATTCCCGCCTCGCCAGGGCATCCAGGATCATGATGTCGGCAAATTCCAGGAAATCCGCCACCCGGCCGGCGTTTTCCAGATTTTGATTGAAGTCCTTATCAGAGCCTGGCACCAGCAGGTTTTCCCAGAATTCCGCCTTCAGATCGGCCACGAGCCCGCGGGCCTTGGTGAGTCCCTCGTCGTTTCGGCCCATGCCGCAATAATCCCACATGATGTGGCCCAATTCCTGGTGAAAGCTCTGGGCCGTCCGTGTCCCCTTGATGTTCAACAGCCGGTGCACCCGGGCGGCCGCCTCCGCTTCTGCGTCCGCAAAAGCCGGGTGGGTCTCATTCACTTCCGGGAGACTCGTCCCGGCCAGGTAGCCCCCCATGGTGTAGGGCACGACAAAATAGCCGTCCGCCAGGCCCTGCATCAGGGCGCTGGCCCCCAAACGGTTGGCGCCGTGGTCGGAGAAATTGGCCTCGCCGATGACAAACAACCCCGGAATAGTGCTCATCAGGTTGTAATCCACCCACAGGCCGCCCATGGTGTAGTGGGAAGCCGGATAGATCTTCATCGGGGTTTTATAGGGGTCCTGGGCCTCGATCTTTTCATACATCTGGAAAAGGTTGCCATACCTGGCCTCGATTTCCGCCTTGCCCAGCCGTTTGATGGCATCGGCAAAATCAAGATAAACAGCGCGGCCGGTGGGACCGACACCTTTCCCCTGGTCGCACATCAGCTTGGCGGCCCGGGAAGAAATATCCCGGGGGGCAAGGTTCCCGAAACTGGGATACATGCGTTCCAGGTAATAATCCCGCTCATCTTCCGGAATCTGCTCCGGCGGCCTGGTGTCTCCCGGCTTTTTCGGCACCCACACCCGGCCGTCGTTGCGCAGGGATTCACTCATGAGCGTCAGCTTCGACTGGTAGTCGCCATGCACCGGGATGCAGGTGGGATGAATCTGCGTGAAACAGGGATTGGCAAAGCCCGCCCCCTTCTTGTAGGCCCGGAAACTGGCAGTGACGTTGCAGGCCATGCCGTTGGTGGACAGATAAAAAACATTGCCATAACCGCCGGTGGCCAGAACCACGGCATGGGCGGCGTGGCGCTCCATTTCGCCGGTGATGAGGTTCCTGACCACAATTCCCCGGGCCTGGCCGCCCACCACCACCAGATCCAGCATCTCCCGGCGGGGAAACAGGGTGACCCGGCCCGCCGCGGCCTGGCGCAGGAGCGAACTGTAGGCCCCCAGCAGCAGTTGCTGGCCGGTCTGGCCCCGGGCATAGAAGGTGCGGGACACCTGGGCGCCGCCGAAGGAGCGGTTGGCGAGCAGACCGCCATATTCCCGGGCAAAGGGGATGCCCTGGGCCACGCAGTGGTCGATGATCAGGTTGCTGACCTCGGCCAGGCGGTAGACATTGCCTTCCCGGGCCCGAAAATCGCCGCCCTTGATGGTGTCATAAAACAGCCGCCAGATACTGTCGCCGTCGTTGGGATAGTTCTTGGCCGCATTGATGCCGCCCTGGGCCGCGATGCTGTGGGCCCGGCGGGGGCTGTCCTGGATGCAGAAGGTCTTGACGTTGTAGCCGAGCTCCGCCAGCGAAGCCGAGGCGGAGCCGCCGGCCAACCCGGTGCCCACCACGATGATGTCAAACTTCCTTTTATTCGCCGGGTTCACCAGCTTCAAATCAAAACGATGCCGTTCCCATTTCGACTCCAGGGGCCCGGCGGGAATCTTGGCGTCAAGTTGCATTTAATGGCCTCCCATCGACAGAATGACATATGGCAAAAAGCCGAACCCGGCGGCCACGATGATGGCGAAAACCAGGCTGGCCCCCTGGATAAAAGGCATGTACTTGGGATGGTTGGCCCCCACTGACTGGAAGGCGCTCCACAAACCATGCTGAACATGAAACGCCACCACGAGCACGCCCAGGGTATAAATAATCAGATAGATATTATTTGAAAAAACAGCCTGCGCGATCTGAAAGATGTTGCGGGTGCTCTGATCCACGAAATGATGTGATAAGGTGGCCAGGTGCACCCCCACAAAGGCCAGGATCAGCAAGCCGGTATAGGGCATGGTTTGGGAGCTGAAGGTGCGGCCGCCGCCGCTCTTGTCCACGACATACCTGACCGGCCGGGCCCGGCGATTCTCGAAGAACAGCAGGACCGCGGTGGTGACGTGAACGATCAGGGCAATGGCCAGGCCTAATTCCGCCGCCACCAGGAGTTTTCCCAGGGCGTGCAGGTGCTCGGCATAGGACACAAAGGCCGCCGGCCCCCCGTAAATACTCAGGTTGCCCAACAGGTGCGTGGCCAAAAAGAGCAGAAAGAGCAGGCCGGAGGCTGCCATCAAATACTTTTTGCCCACCGAGGTGCTGAAGGTTCGAAAAAACCAGTTCATTTAGTGCCACCTTCTTTAGAAAAAAATGTCGCGCCGGCACCCGCCGGCCCAGGAACCGCCCGGGCGGCGGCTCTTGCCTGTCATCCTCTCTGGTGCCCGCAGATCATGATGGTTGGCTTGCCGGTTTGGTTCACAAGACGTGAAGACTTTAAATACTTTACCACTTTAAGACAAGGGGGGGAGAGGACATTCTTTGATTTTTCCGTCAAAAATTTTTTTACAGCCCCAAAATAAGCAAGGGATCGAGCAGCGTAATCCTTCGGTCAGCGCCGATCTGCCGCCAGGTAAGCTGCTCCGGGGGAAACCGGAGAGGAACCCAGGCCACGGTGAGGTGGAGGTGCGGCAGGACGGCGGAATTTCTTCCCGGACGGTCGGCTATCACCCCGATGATTTCTCCTGCTGCGACATTTTCTGGGGTTTCCATGCCGGCGGCCGGGTTGATGTGGCCGTAAATGCTATAGAGCTGCCCGATTTTGCCGTCAAAAATCTCGTGGCTGACAAAGATGGATTTCCCCAGGAAATCGTCGTCAATTTTCTCTATCCTGCCGGCAAAAGCCGCCGGTATCCTGATGCCGCCGGCAAGATGTCTGATGTCGCCGTGCGCGTCGGCAAAGCAGCAGAGGTCTAAACCCTCATGGGGGGAGGGCCGGGCCTTTTTCTCCCCCCACCATTGCTCGGTGGCACTGAACAGCATCCCGGGACGGAAAACCCATTTCTGAAAACCCGCCAGATACGGCTGGTTATGGGCCAGCAGATATTCCAGAAATCTGCTTTTGGGAGGAGCAGGGGGCAACGGCATATTTTCTTTTGGAACTTTAAGCTGCAATCCTGATGAACTCGTCAAAACTCCATTTACCCCCTCACCTTGGCCCTCTCCCCCAAAGGGAAGAGAAAATCGAGTAAGGTATGGGTAATGTCCAGCCCCCAAGGAGGAGAGGGAGTTAATGATTAATATTTATAAGATAACCTCCATCTGCAGCAAGTGTCCTTGCTGAGCTGCCTTAACTTTTCTGACTTTTCAGCGAGCCATTCATCCTGAAAATTTCGCCTCATGGGCAAGAATGGTCAACCCCGCCAGGCTTGGATGGCGGGATGCGCTGGGCTTTCCGGTCTTACATTTCCTCCGCTTCCGGCATCAACAGACGCTTCAGTTCTTCCGTCTCATACCTTACGTTATCGCCGACCAGTTTTACCTGTCCGGTGACGATGCAGTTGAGGACCCGGGGTTGCCATTCGTGCTCCGCCTGATTCACCCTGGCGGCCAGGGTTTCCGGCGTATCATCCGGCCTAATGGGTACCGGGAGAGAGAAAAAGATGGGGCCCCGGTCATAGGTTTCATCCACAAAATGCATGGTGACCGCGGAGTGGGTTATCTCGCCCCGCTGATACGCGGCCAGCACCGCCTCGTGAACGTGGTGCCCGTAGAGGTTCGGGCCGCCGAACCGGGGCAGGGGACCGGGGTGAATATTGATGGTCCGGGCCGGGTCCAGGCCTTTTACTAATTTCAGCCAGCCGGAGAGCATGACGTAATCGGCCTCGAAGTATCGGGCAAAGTTCCGGTAGCCCCTGGCCGTAAAGGGGCCGGCCCAGTATTTGACAGGTATCCCTAAAGCCTCCGCCTTTTGCCACACGCCGCCGGCGGCGTGGTTGGTGATCACCCCGCAGATCCAGGCGTCCAGCATCGGCGGTGTAGTCCGGGAGGCCCTGACCAGCGCTTCAAACCCGGTGCCGCCGCCGGTTTTGGTGCCGGAGGCGAAAACCAGAACATATGGCTTGACTTTCTCCATATCCCTTCCCGCTTCGGCTCATGATCAAGGACTCTGCGCTCCTTGCGCCTCGGCGGCGTTAAAGATTTTGCCGCAGAGACTCAGAGGGCACAGAGAGAAGAGGCGCCATGCTATTGCCGGCGCGCTCTGTATGCCCCTTGAAAAGGGGGAGGCCCTCCCGCTTTCCCGCTCCCCCTCAGACGTAACTTTGATACTTAGGCTCATACATCAACGATCTAATATAGGATAGCAGATCCTCGGGGCGAGGCTTGGTGGCCAGATCCTGTTGATAGGCCACGGCGGCCACCGCGGCGGCGATGGCGGCAGAGACCTCCCTGATCCGGGCCAGCGGCGGATACACCCGCCCCTGCTCCAGGTCCTCCGGCGCCACCGCCTGGGCCAGAGTCTTGGCCGCGGCAAAAAACATCTCGTCCGTGACGTGCCGGGAACCGCTGGCAATCACCCCCAGACCCACCCCGGGGAAGATATAGACATTATTCCCCTGGGCCGGCACCAGAATTTTGCCCTCCACGGTAACCGGGGCAAAGGGGCTGCCCGTGGCCACAATGGCGCGCCCCCCGGTCGCCTGGTACGCCTCCGCCGCGGTGCATTCCGACTTGGAAGTGGGGTTGGACAGGGGAAAAATGATGGGGCGCTCGTGATTCCTGCCCATGGCTTCCAGGAGGGCCGGGGTAAATAAGCCCTGCCTCCCTGAAACTCCGATCAGGGCAGTGGGCTTCAGTGCTTCCACAATGGCCGGCAAATCCCAGATGAATTCGTGGTCGTGGGCATACAGGAGCTTTTTGCCGCTGAGATCGCTGCGACTTTTTACCACCAGGCCGTGGGAGTCCACGAACCAGAGGCGCCGCCGGGCCTCCTGCTCCGATAAGCCTTCCTCCATCAGAGCCGCCATGGTCAGGCCGGCAATACCCTGTCCGGCTTCCCCGGCGCCCACGATGACGATTGTTTGTTCCCTGAGCTTTTCGCCCTTCAGGCGCAAGGCCGAATAGAGGCCGGCCAGGGCCACCGCCGCGGTCCCCTGGATGTCATCGTTAAAGGCGCAGATGCGCTCCCGGTATCGCTCCAGGAGCCGAAAGGCGTTGAGGTTGCCGAAGTCCTCAAATTGAATCAGGGTGCGGGGGAAGACCTCGGCCACGGCCACGATGAACTCCTCCACAAAATCGTCGTAGGCCGCGCCGCGCAAGCGCCTCTGCCTTAAGCCGAGGTAGAGGGGGTCGTTGAGCAGGCTTTCGTTTTCGGTGCCCACGTCCAGGGTCACCGGCAGGCTGAGGGCGGGGTGGATGCCGGCGCAGGCGGAGTAGAGCGCCAGCTTGCCCACGGGAATGCCCATGCCGTCGGCGCCCAGGTCCCCCAGACCGAGGATGCGCTCCCCGTCGGTGACCACGATGATGCGGATATCCCGAAATGGCCAGTTGCGCAGGAGATCAGCCATGCGGCCCCGGTCTTTGGCCGAAATAAAAATGCCCCGGGGCCGGCGGAAAATGTGGCCGTATTCCAGGCAGGCCTGGCCCACGGTGGGCGTATAGATGATGGGCAGCATTTCCTCGAGGTGATCGATGACGACCCGGTAAAACAGGGTCTTATTCCGGTCCTGGAGAGCGATCATGAACAGATATTTCTCGAGATCGTTGGGCTTCTTGTGGAAATTCTCCATGGTCCGTTCCACCTGCTCTTCCATCGTTTGCAGCCGAGCCGGCAAGAGCCCCCTCAGCCCCAAAATGTCCCGCTCTTCTTCGGTGAAGGCCGCGTCTTTGTTGAGGGCCGGGTCGCGCAGCAAGGCCACTCCGGTGGGGAAGCCCAACATGTGGGCCATGATTTGCCTGCGGGCTTCGGCAAATCTGCTCTTCTCCAGAACCGCAGAGAGATGAATCAGGTCCAGGAGCCGTTCCACCGTTTCCTGGTTCATCAGGCCCCGTTTGATGCGGATAACTGTGTCGTCGCCTTCCAGGCCTATTTTATACATGGGTCTCCCTTTGCCGGATGATTTGCGGAAATGGATTTTACTATCTAAATTATCAGCTACTGGCAAATAAGTTAAGAGTGCTTAACTTCAAAAAAAAGGTTTTGGGTTTCCAGTCTTGGGCTTAAGGGAGTTTTTCCCCAGCACCCTGAATCCAGAAACCAAAAAGTTTCTCGACACTCCCTCTCCCCCCGCCGGCTTATCATTACCCATAAGTGTTCGGGATTGATGCCTGAAGCGGGGCACAACCTGTTGATAGAACAATAGTTTATTCCCCTCACCCCCAACCTCGCCCCCGGGGGAAGAGGGAATGCAATGATTAAATGATTATGCTTGAATGGTTCAGTAAGTTATGGGGAATGCCCAGCCCCGCCGGGGGGTCCGGGGTGAGGGCAGGCGCCTTTTCATGCTTTGCGGGTGGGCCAGAAGCCCATGGAGAATTGTCTGGCAAAGGTTCGATTTTCTGGTCTTGGATTCACGATGTGCTCTTTTTATGGCAGGCGCCAAGACCTGCTCCACCTCCAACTAATTTCCTGGACGCAAGAGGAACTGGCAATGGTCAAAGGTTGTTTCATCAAAAATACCTGGGTAGAAACCGAAAAGAAGCTGGCCGTCCGCTCACCCTGGTCCGGGGAGACGGTGGGTGAGGTGTTTCTGGCTGGCGAACCTGAATGGGAAGCAGCTCTGGTTGCGGCCAAAAACGCGGCGGTGGTGCTGAAGGGCTTCTCCAGCCTGGAGCGCAAGGAAATGTTGGCCGCACTGGCGGTGGGGGTCAAGGCCCGCCAGAAGGAGTTGGCCCAGATCATTGTGGCGGAAGGGGGCAAGCCCATCACCTACGCCAAAGGCGAGATGGGCCGGGGAGTGCTTACCCTGAGCCTGGCGGCAGAAGAAGCCGCCAGGATCGGCGGCGAGGTCATCCCCCTGGATCTGACCGCGGTCACCAGGGGCCGCTGGGGCCTGACCCGGCGCTTTCCGCTGGGACCGGTTTTGGGGATCAGCCCTTTTAACTTCCCGTTTAATCTGGTGGCCCATAAAGTGGGACCGGCCCTGGCCGCGGGCAACCCCATCATTGTCAAGCCCGCCTCGGCAACTCCTTTGACCGCGCTCACACTGGCGGAGATCTATGAGCAGGCCGGGCTGCCGCCGGGAGGCTTACAGGTTCTGCCCAGCTCCTCCCGGGTAGCGGAAAGGTATGTGGCGGATGACCGCTTCAAGGCCCTGTCCTTTACCGGCAGCGCCGCGGTGGGTTGGCATCTCAAGGCTATTGCCGGGCGCAAGAAGGTCATCCTGGAGTTGGGGGGCAACGCCGCCTGCATCGTGGACGCCGACGCCGATCTGCAACTGGCCGCCACCCGGGCCGCCACCGGCGCCTTTTATCAGGCGGGGCAGGTGTGCATCGCGGTGAAGCGTCTCCTGGTCCACCAGGATATTTATGAGGCGTTTAAAGAAATTTTCCTGCGGGTCCTGAAGGAGAAGGTGGTGGCCGGAGACCCCAAATTAATGGAAACCGTGGTGGGCCCGATCATCGATCAGGACGCCGCGGCCACAGTCAGGCAGCGGCTTGAGGAAGCTTTGAAAGGTGGGGCAACCCTGGTGACCGGGGGCCTGGGAGAAGGGAACCGCATCCCGCCCACAGTCCTGGAAAATGTCAGCCGGGATATGGCGGTGTGGCGGGAGGAGGTTTTCGGGCCGGTCGTAGTCTTAAGCCCCTTTGCTGATTTTGCCCAAGCCCTGGAGATGGCCAATGACACGGTTTACGGGCTCCAGGCCGGGGTCTTTACCCGCAACCTGGCCCACGCCTGGCAGGCCTTCGAGACCCTGGAGGTGGGCGGGGTGATCATCAACGATTCCCCGGCCTTCCGGGTGGACAACATGCCTTACGGCGGCGTGAGAAACTCGGGCTTCGGCCGGGAGGGTCTGCGTTACGCCATCGAGGAACTCACCGAACTGCGCCTGCTGGCGTTGCAGGTATGAGAGAGAACGGTCAATCGAGGGGGGCCAGGGGTCAGAGGACCCCTGCCCCCTCCCCCAACCCCTTGGCGTTTTTTTACCGGAAGTTCGAGCCGCTGGCTCGCCTTTCCGGCCATGTTTCTTCCATTACACCTCACATACAGAACGGCGGCGCAGGCTTAAGCCTGCGGCTCCTGGCACATTGCCCTCCCTTGGCAGGCAAGCCCAGAGTGAACCGCCAACTGCTGACTGCTAATAAATCGACCAGCGCTTATAGGACATGGCCTTTTCCACCCGGGCCACTGCCAGGTTCACGGCCGCTTGCCGGGGGAGGATTTTTTTGTTCCTGGATTCTTCCAGGATAAGGCGGGTGTTGGTGCTGATCTTCTCCTGAATAACGCCCAGGGCCTCGCTTTCGATTTTTCCCCGGTATTCCATGGCGGCGCAGATCACCCCGCCGGCGTTGGCAATGAAGTCTGGAATACACAAGACTCCTTGTTCATGCAGGTATCTTTCCGCGCCTTCGGTGACCGGGATGTTGGCGCCCTCCACCACTAACTTGGCCTTCAACGTGTCCATGTTCTTTTCGTTGATCACATCGGGGCGGGCCGCCGGAATCCAGATATCGCAGTCGAAGCCGACGATGGCGTCCCGGTCCATCTTTTGGCCGTCGGGATAATCAACCACACTTTTGCCGGCATCTTTCAGCCGTATCAGTTTGTTTACATCCAGGCCATCAGGATCATACACGGACCCCTGGGAGTCGGCGGCGCCCACCAGCACCGCGCCCTGATCCACCAGAAAATGCGCGGCGTTTTTGCCCACCGCGCCGAAGCCCTGCACGGCCAGACGGGCCTGGGCCAGGGTGAAGCCCTCCGGAAAACCGCAATACGGCAGGGCCACTTCTATGGCATGTCTGATCCCCCAGGCCGTGGCGCCGATCTGGTCAATGGGAATCCCCCCGGCTTCGGCGGGCAGTCCCGTGACATTGCGGTTGTCGATTTCATCTTTGATCCAGGCCATGCATTCTTCGTCGGTCCCCATGTCCGGTCCCATGACGTATTCCGGAAAATTCCGCAACGCCGCGGCCAAGGCCCGGATCAGGCGTTCCTTCTCAGGTCTGGGCACCTTGGCGTCGGCGTAAACCACCGTTTTGCCGCCCCCGTGCGACAGGCCGGCCGCGGCGTTTTTCAGGGTCATGCTGCGAGCCAACCGCATGCATTCCTCAACGGAAACGTCGGGAGCCATACGAATGCCGCCCACCGCCGGCCCCATGGCGATATTGTCTATCACCAGCACCGCCTTCAAATCAATGGTGGGTTCATACACCTGGATGATCTTTGCCGGCCCCAGTTTGTCGGCAAAACGCAGTATATCGGCCATGAAAAGCCTCCTTTAAGCCGCAGCAGAGTAAGTTAGTGGAACATCTTAAAGATAATTCCCTGGATTGGGCTCTCAAGCCCTGGTATTAAAGAAAATTTCGGGATGTTGCATCAGCCCTCTCGAATTCCTATGTTAGATTCAGGTCCCTGGAAAACAATCGGTGGTGTCGCCAAGAGGCATTACTCGATCAGCGCCAACTCGCAAGGGAGGAATATCGTATGGCTCCAACCGTGGTTGAGCATGTGCTCCTGCGCTTGAAGCACCTGGGGATTCGAGAGGTCTTCGGCGTTCCCGGCGACTTTTCTTTTGGCATCAGCGACGCCGTCATCCATGACCCGGACCTCCGCTGGATCGGCACCAGCAATGAGCTGAACGCGGCCTACGCGGCGGACGGCTACGCCCGGGTGAAGGGCTTCGCCGCCCTCTCCACGGCCTTCGGGGTGGGAGAACTGAGCGCGCTCAACGGTGTGGCCGGCTCTTATACCGAACATCTCCCGGTGCTGCACCTCGCTGGCATGCCCAATACCCAAACCCAACGGCAACGGCGGCTGGTGCATCATACCTTGGGGAACGGCGAGTTTGACGTCTTCCTGAAGATGGCCCAACCAGCCGTGTGCGCCAGCGCCATTCTGACGCCGGAGAACACGGTCTCCGAGATGGAGCGCCTGGTGTCCGCCATGATCAATCATCGCCGTCCCGTCTATGTGGGAATTCCGGCTGACGTTGCCACTGCCCCGCTGCTGGAGGGCTGCGCGCCTGTGAACCCGGAACCCGCCGCCGCCACCGACCAGGAAGCCTTGGCGGAAGCCGTGGAAGCCATCACAGCAAAGCTCGCCCGGGCCAAGACCGCCGCCATCCTGGCCGGTTATCTTATCCCCCGCCTGAGCTGCGAAGCTTCGGCCCTGGCCCTGGTGGAGGCCACAGGCCTGCCGTTTGCCACCATGTTCATGGACAAAACGGCCCTGGACGAGACCCATCCGCAATATATCGGCATGTACGACGGACGCATCATGAATCCCGATATCCGGGAATTCATCGAGGGCTGCGACTGCGTCTTGAACCTGGGAGCGCTGTGGAGCGACCTCAACACCGGGGCGTTCACCGCCAACCTCGACCCGGCCAGGATGATCGCGGTGATGCATCATCATGTGCAGGTGGGCCGGGCGATTTTTCCGGGTATCGAGATGAAGGACGCCCTGGTGGCGCTGACCGCCAAGGTGGACAAAAAACAGGTGGCGGCCCCGAAGGTCCATGGGCTGGGCGAGCCGAAGGGGAACCCGGAAGATAACCTCACGCCGGACTACCTCTATCCGCGCTGGGAGAAGTTTTTCCGGCCGGGTGACCTCGTCGTCGCCGAGACGGGCACGGTCTCCATGGGCTTGGCCTTCGCCCTGATGCCGGAAGGATCGACCTTCCTTAATCAGACCCTGTGGTGCTCCATCGGCTGGGGCACCCCCGCCGCCCTGGGCGCGGCCCTGGCCGCTCCTGCACGGCGCGCCATCCTCCTCACCGGGGAAGGCGCACACCAGATGACCGTGCAGGAAATCGGCCAGTTCTGCCGCTACGGCATAAAGCCCATCATTTTTTGCCTCAACAACCAGGGGTACCTCATCGAACGATTGCTCTGCAAGGACCCGCTGGTGTCCTACAACGACCTGGCCCCCTGGAATTATCAGCAGTTGCCCCAGGTTATGGGATGCCGCGATTGGTTTTGCGCCAGGGTTACCACCAATGCCGAACTGGACGCGGCCATGGAACAGGCGGCAACCTGCGGCACCGGCGCCTATATCGAGGTTGTGACGGAGATGATGGCTGCTTCCCCCATGGCCCAGAGGCTGCATGAATCCATCCAGACGCTGTATGGGTTCAAGCGCTTAGGCGAATAAGAACAGGAAACCGTTTTTCCCGTCTTTTTCCGGCCCGGCAAGGAACGCAACCTGCACACAACCATGACCATTGGTCTTGAATCTGGGGCTTTTTACCATGAACGTCGCTGAACTCCTGGCCCGCTGTCTGGAAAACGAGGGCGTGAGCTATATTTTCGGGTTGCCCGGCGAAGAGATCATCCCCCTGGTGGACGCGCTCAACCAGACATCCATCCGTTTTATCCTGACGCGCTCTGAGGAGGCGGCCGCGTTTATGGCCGACATGTACGGCCGGGTAACCGGCAGGGCCGGGGTCTGTCTCGCCACCCTCGGTCCCGGGGCCATTAATCTGCTCCTCGGGGTGGCGGATGCCCACACCGACAGCTCGCCCCTGGTGGCCATCAGCGCCCAGGTGGGTCTCGGCCGGATATACAAGGAAACCCACCAGGTAGTGGATTTGGTGAGCATGTTCAAGCCGGTGACCAAGTGGTCGGACACCTTGCTCACTCCGGGAGCCACCCCGGAGATGATCCGCCATGCCTTCAGCATTGCCCAGGCGGAGCGGCCCGGGGCCGTTTACCTGGCCCTCCCCCAGGACGTGGCGGCGCTGCCGGTGGCATCTGATTTGCAGCCCCTGCGGCCACATCCGCGACCTGCCGAGGCCCCCTCCCCCGATCAGATTCATCATGCCGCCAAGGTCTTGAACTCGGCGAAAAGGCCGGTTATCCTGGCCGGGCACGGGGCGGCGCGCCACCAGGCTCAGGCGGCCCTGGTCCGCTTTGCCGAAAAACTCCGGATACCCGTGGCCACCACCTTTCACGGCAAAGGCGTCTTTCCCGACGATCACCCCCTGGCCCTCGGGACCATGGGCTTTATGGTGCATGATTATGTCAACTTCGGCTTTGATCAGGCCGATGTCATTATCTGTGTGGGTTATGAACTGCAAGAGTTTGCGCCGGTGCGCATCAACCCCCGAAGAGACAAGCAGATTATTCACCTGCACCGCTTCGGCGCGGTGGTGGACGCCTATTATAATGTCACGGTGGATGTGGTCGGGGACATCCCCAGGGCTTTGAGTGCCCTGGCCGCCAAAGTTACGCCCAAGCCGGGCCTGGTGGCCACGGAGCACAAGATCCGCTGCATGCTTGGCGAGGAATTGGCACGCGGGCGGCACGACAACTCTTATCCGCTGAAGCCTCAGCGGCTGGTGACAGATATCCGGACCGCCCTGGGCCGGGAGGACATTGTCCTGGTGGACAGCGGCGCGGTGAAGATGTGGATGGCGCGGCTTTTCCCCACCTACCGGCCCAACACCTGTCTGGTGTCCAACGGCCTGTCCACCATGGGGTTTGCGGTTTCCGGCGCTCTGGGGGTGAAGCTCGCCTCCCCCAAACACAAAGTCCTGGCCGTCACCGGCGACGGCGGTTTTTTGATGAACTCCCAGGAAATCGAGACCGCGCTCCGGGAAAAGATCCCCTTTGTCGTCCTGGTGTGGGTGGACGGCAGCTACGGCCTCATCAAGTGGAAAATGGACCTGCAGCTTAAGCGACACTCCCACGTGGATTTCGGCAACCCCGATTTTGTCAAATATGCCGAGAGCTTCGGGGCCAAAGGCTACTTCATCCGGGCCGCGGCGGAACTCCTGCCGGCGCTCACGGCGGCCCTGGCCGAGGATACGGTCTCGGTGATCGCCTGCCCGGTGGATTATTCCGAGAACACCAGGCTCACCGACAGGCTGGGGCATCTGATCCACCCGGCTGATCTTATCTGCGGGGAGGAGAGGAAAGAAGAATAATACAACCTTCCGAGGGAAGGTCCCCAGAAGGTTGAGGGGCGGGTTCAGGAGGCCGGGATAGCGGGCACGGAAGCCCGCCCCGCCGGCAATTTGGCAAGACTCTGGTGGCACAGGTTTGCAAGCTGTGCCGGCGCAGGCTGAACATCCATGTCCTGACCTGGCCACTTCCGAAGATGAAAATCTGCGGCAGCGCGGCCCACGGCCGCCTGATTTATCTCTAAATTGAGCGATTTCATGGAAGACTTACTTGTAGCCGCAGCTTCAGCCTGCGCTTCCATAACCCGATAGGTTAGCGGTTACCGGCGCAACCTAAAAGTTGCGGCGACAAATCGCTCATTCCAGGTTATACCCATTTCGTAGGACGGAGAGAGCCGATGGCTTCTGGACAGAGTGACACCCGGAAAGAAAGGGACAGCTTAGGGGAAATTGACGTTCCGGCGCATCGTTATTGGGGGGCGGGGACCCAACGGTCGCTCCTGCACTTCTCCATCGGCGACGACGCCATGCCCCTGGAGGTGATCTACGCCCTGGCCCTTATAAAAAAGGCCAGCGCCCTGGCCAACCGGGAACTGGGCAGGCTGCCGGAAAACCTGACCGCCCTGATTATGCAGGCCACCGATGAAATTCTCGCAGGAAAGCTCAACGACCATTTTCCCCTGCGGGTCTGGATGACCGGCAGCGGTTCCCAGGCCAATATGAACGTCAACGAGGTGATCGCCAACCGGGCCAACGAGCTGGCGGGCGGGGTGCTGGGAGCCAAAGAGCCGATTCACCCTAACGATCACGTCAACATGAGCCAATCCACCAACGACGCCTTTCCCACTGCCATGCATCTGGCTGCGGTCACCATGATACAGGAGCGCCTCGTGCCCAAGGTCAGGAAACTGCGGGAGGCCCTGGATGATAAGGCGAAAAATTGGGGACATCTGGTCAAGATCGGGCGGACCCACATGATGGACGCGGTGCCGCTCACCCTGGGCCAGGAGTTTTCCGGCTATGTGGGGATGCTGGATGATGACCTGGAGAGAATCGAGGCGTCCTTGCCCGGGCTCTACCGGGTGCCCCTGGGGGGCACTGCGGTGGGCACGGGGCTCAATGCCCCCAGAGGCTTTGGGGAATTAGCCGTCAAGTACCTGGCCAGCCTCACCGGGCTGCCCTTCACCCCGGCGCCCAACAAGTTTGCGGCCATGGGAGCCCACGATGCCTTGGCCATGACCAGCGCCACTCTCAAGATCCTGGCCGGTTCCCTCTATAAAATCGCCAACGATATCCGGCTGTTGGGGAGTGGTCCCCGAACCGGTATCCACGAATTGGAATTGCCCGCCAATGAACCGGGGTCCACCATTATGCCGGGCAAAATCAACCCCACCCAGTGCGAAGCCCTGACCATGGTGGCCATACAGGTCATGGGCTATGATGCGGCGGTAAGCCTGGGCAGCGCCGGCGGCTACCTGGAACTGAACGTGTATGCGCCGCTGATCATTTTTAACGTCATCCAGTCCATCAAAATTCTGGCAGACGGCTGCAATAATTTCACGGATTTTCTGGTAAGAGGGTTAAAGCCCGACACCGAGCAACTCGATCTCTATCTGCACCGCTCCCTCATGCTGGTCACCGTCCTGGCGCCGGTCATCGGGTATGACCGGGCCGCCGATATCGCCCACTTGGCCAGGGACCGGGGTCTGACCCTCAAGGAAGCGGCGCTCAAGCTCGGTTACCTGTCCGAGCAGGACTTCGACCGCCTCGTCGATCCCTATAAGATGACCCAGCCTGAGAACTGAACTGACCCCGCTTCGACCCGTCCCGCCTGCATCAGAACCGCTGGCAACCTCGGAGGCCTTGTGTTATCAAGGCTGATGAGGTAACCAGGTTATTTTTGCCGCAGCCGGGCTATTGGGCGACAATAGTGGCCTTGGTGATGATCACCGGGGTGGTGGGCACATCTTCGTACCTGCCCTGGCGGCCCGTGGGCACGGCCTTGATTTTATCCACCACGTCCTGGCCCTGAATCACCCGGCCGAAGACGGCGTAGCCCCATCCGGAGACGGTTTTGTTCCTGTGGTTGAGAAACTTATTGTCGGCCACGTTGATGAAAAACTGGCTGGTGGCCGAATCCGGGTCCTGGGTCCGGGCCATGGCAACGGTGTATGACTCGTTTTTAAGGCCGTTATCCGCCTCGTTCTTGATGGGCGCGCGGGTGGCTTTCTGGTTCAGCTTGGCATCCATGCCGCCCCCCTGGATCATAAAGGTACCAATGACCCGATGGAAGACCGTGCCGTTGTAAAAGCCATCCTTAACGTATTGCAGGAAGTTCGCCACCGTGTCCGGAGCCTTGTCCACGTAGAGTTCGAGGACGATATCCCCCATAGTGGTGACAAGCTTCACCTGGGGATTCTTCCCCGCCGCATCGGCCTCGGAGCCGGCCAGCAGGGCCACCGCCCAGGACAACGACGCCACCAGCAAACCTTTAATCCACCAGACATTACTTATACTTAACTTGAGCACATATGCCTCCTGAACTTTTTTTCCTGGTTTGATTTTAGGGAGTTTACTAAATCCCAGATGGAAGGGAAACAGAAACCGTGAGGCGCCAAAGCCGGGTCCAGCCCGGTAGAGACTGGCAAGCCTGTGCCACCAATATCCTGGCACTTTTGAAGTTTTAAGCCGCAGCACTTGCGTCAACGCCTTGGTTTGGATTAATTTCAAGAAACAACCATCGGGAGCGAAAACTCATGGACCCCAAAAGCACCCCTGTTCTTGTTACCGGCGCGACCGGCTATGTGGGAGGGCGCCTGGTGCCTCAACTCCTCAAGGCCGGCTACCGGGTGCGGGCCCTGGGGCGCTCGGCGGCCAAGCTGCAGGGCCGGCCTTGGGGAACTCACCCCCGGGTGGAACTGGCTCAGGGAGACGTCCTGGACTATGACTCCCTGGAGCGAGCCGCGCGTGGCTGCTGGGCCGCCTTCTACCTGGTCCACTCCATGATGGCGGACCCCGCAAGTTTCAGGGACACCGACCGCGAGGGGGCCGAACATATGGCCCGGGCCGCAGCCGCAGCCGGGCTCGACCGCGTTATTTATCTGGGAGGCCTGGGGGGGGCGGAAGACCCGAATCTAAGCGAGCACCTGCGCTCCCGCTATGAAGTGGCGAAAATCCTCCAGGCCGGCCAGGTCCCTGCCACCTGTCTCAGGGCCGCCATGATCCTGGGATCGGGCAGCGCCTCCTTTGAAATCATGCGTTATCTGGTGGAACGCCTGCCCATCATGATCACCCCCCGATGGGTCAGCAACCAGGTGCAGCCCATCGCCATCACCAACGTGCTCAATTACCTCCAGGGATGTTTGGAACATAAAGAAGTCAAGGGGCAGACCTTCGACATCGGCGGTCCCGAAGTGCTGACTTATCGCCGGCTCTTCGATATTTATGCTGAGGAGGTGGGGCTGCGGCGCCGTCTGATTATTCCGGTGCCGATCCTGACGCCGAAACTCAGCTCTGTGTGGATTCACCTCGTCACGCCGGTTCCGGCGGCCATCGCCAGGCCCCTGGCCGAAGGCCTGCGCAATCCCGTGATCTGCCAGGAAAACCGTATCCGGGACATAATCCCCCAGCACCTGCTCAGTTGCCGGGAGACCATCCGCCTGGCCCTGCAGAAAATCCGGCAACATTCTGTGGACACCTGCTGGATGGACGCCGGGGCCATGGTTCCCCCGGAGTGGCTCCACTGCGGCGATGCGGATTATGCCGGGGGCACTCTCCTGACGTGCGGCTTTCGGGTGGTGCTGGACGCCACCCCTGCTGAGGTCTGGCCGGCTATCGCCCGGATCGGCGGGCAGAACGGGTATTACTTCGCCGATGGCCTGTGGCGGCTGAGGGCCTGGCTGGATCGCCTGGTCGGAGGAATCGGGTTTCGGGCAGGTCGGCGGCACCCGGAGGAATTGGCCGTCGGAGACGCCCTGGATTTCTGGCGGGTCCTGGAGGTGGAGCCCCCCCGCCGGCTCCTGCTGTTGGCCGAAATGAAGCTCCCCGGGGAAGCCACCTTGGACTTTTTTCTAACCGAAGCGGGGCAGAAAGGCACGGAATTGCGCCAGGTGGCCCGCTTTCATCCCCGGGGGCTGGGAGGCATCCTTTACTGGTATGCCCTGGAACCCATCCACCACTGGGTATATCAGGGAATGCTCAGAGCCATCGCCCGTCACACGGGAAAACCCATTCTGGCCGGGCCGGTCCCGGTATCGGCCAGGAAGCGGAACCGGTTGTAGTCTGGCCGTTTCAGAGTTAATCTGCTCCAGAAACGCTCCTGCCGATTCCCCCTCCGTAATGCCTAAGCTCATACGGGGCGACAGGTCCAATTTTTACCCTGCCGGCAGACGGTGTATCCTCCCAGGTTGCGGTCATCACTCTCAAAGAAGGTCTTTCCTGAAGATCGCACCGCTCCCCCGGTAACCGGAGCCCAACGTGTGCCAGGGGGTGCGATTGCTGGGAAATATTGGCCCGGAGGCAATTCCGGGCTAAACCCGCAGGGAGCCGAGATGACGCCGGGGGGTGGAGTCCAGGACCTCGCCGTTTTCCTCCAGTTCTCCCCGCCGGGCCCGCTGAGCCACTTCCACCCAGGCATCCCGCAATTTCTGGATCATTTCCAGGACCTCATCCAGGGCCTTAAGGTCCCAATTGAGGTTGGCCTTGGTCAGGTGGCCGGTCATGAAGTTATAGAGGTGAAAAAGATTGGTGGCCAACTCCTGGCCTGCCTGAAAATTCAGCGAGGCATTCAGTTCGGCAATGATGTCGATGGCCCTGCTGATGAGCGCACCTTTGGCGGCGGCGTCTTTGGCAACCATTTTTTCCCTGGCCTGACCGATAAAGGAAATGGCCCCGTCGTAAAGCATGATCACCAGTTGCAGTCGGTCAGCGGTGCCGACCTGGGTGGTGATGTAGTGCTGTTGTGCCAACTGTTGTTTCATGGGCCTGTCATCCTCCTTCAAGATGTCAAAAGATCGTCCTGGGAGACTGCGCCGCCAGGGCGTTGGGATTACGATAGCCGCGCTTACCTCTTACTTACTTGAAGATCCGCTCATTTTCGCAATCTGACTGGTCAGATAGTTGGATTGATCATTGAGCTGGGACAATACCGCTTCCAGCCGGGCGAACTGATCGGTGAGACGCTGCCGGTAGGCATCAACCCGGCGCTGCTCAAAATCGATTTTGTCATTGATGTTGTTGACGATGTCATTGTAGTTGTTGATGAGAATATTTACCGGACCGGAGGAAGCATTTAAGAGATCGTCCAGTTTGGTGCTGAGTTCGCCGTTGATCCCGAGTTTGAGGCGCACCGTGCTGTTGTAGGTGCCATCCACGGGGTTTATCAGGACCGCCAGGCCATACTCCGGGTAGCCGCTGGTGCCGGTGAGGGTATTGCCGTCCACCGTGGCAGGATGGCCGTTGATGGTGCCGCCGGTGAGGACTCCCCCCGCCACCGTGGCCGACACGGCATAGGTTCCCGGTTGGGTGATGCCGGGCAGGGAGCTGTAATACGTAATGTTCCCGGAGGTGTCATCGCTCACCCCAGCACAGTATGAGGCCATCAGGTCAGCCACACCCTGGGAGTTCGCCTGAAGCGCCTCGGACAGAGCGCTGCTGTCCACCACCAGTTGCCCGAAGGTGGGACTGGTTTCATCGGCGTCCGTGGTAATGCCGATCTGGGCCAGGTTGAGGTAGGGGTCCGGGGGGGAGGCAAAGCCCGGGGCATTACCCGTGGCGATGGCGCCCAACTGGCTCTTGACGATCTGCAGGCCATAGTTGCCGAGGAGGATGCCGGCCTCCCCGGTAGTTTTATCGTACTTGGTCTGGTCCTGGATATAAGTCAGTAAGTCATTATAGGTTTTCACCAGGTCGGTGATTTTTTGCTGCACAGCATTGGTATCGTCCGCCACTGTCACCTGGACGGGGGTGGCCGAGGGACTGCGGAGGGACAGGGTCACTCCGGGGATCAAATCCGTCACGGTATTGCTGGCCCGCTCAATCCAGGTGGCAGGGGGATAGCCGTCTAAACGCACCTGGGCGTTCTGGGCCGCCTGGGGGGGCGGGTTCTCGAAGGCGCTGGACGTTAGATTAACCGTGCCGGCGCTGCCATCCAGGGTGGTAAGAGCATCGTCCATGGCGATGGTATAGGCCGCGCCGGTGTCCTTGCCGGTGAGCATGAGGCGGTAGCGGTCCGTGGTGTAGGCCGATCCCATATCCAGGACCGTGGCGGTAACTCCGGGGTTGGCCCCGCTATTGTTGATGAGTTTGGCCAGGCCGCTGATGGTGGTGCCGTCCGGCACCTGGATGCTCACCGGAGAGCCCCCGGCATAGCTGAAAGCAAAGACCTTACTGGCGCCGCTCGCATTGACCACGGCGTCGGCAGAGGACAGCCCCAGATGCACCTGGACCTCATTTTGGGCCAGCCTGTTCACCAGGACCTGATGGGTCCCCGAGTCGGCGGTGGAAGAAGCGGTGGCTGTCAGCACTGTCTCATCGCTGACGTTGGCGAGTTTCACCTGGAATGACTTCAGGGTGCTGACGGCCCGCACAGCAGTGCGCAGATCGGAGAGCTTGGTATTCAGGGTTTGCAGGGCGGTAATCTTTGCCGTCCACTGGCTTTTCCAGGCAGTCATCTGGTTTAACTGGCCGGATTCCACCTGCACCAGCTTGTCGATCATACTGGCCGTGTCGATGCCGGAACCGAGGCCGGTAAAGGTTATGGCCGGCTGTTGATACTGGGTCTGGAGTAAGGAAGAAACAGTTGAAATGCCGGTGGTGGTGGTGGTGTCCGCCATGGTTCAGACCTCGCCATGTCTCACAAACGCTGTCGGCTCCCCAGTATGCAATAGCCATACCAGATAGCAAATATAATTATTTCAGGTTGTTATCTGAGAAGTGGCCCCGCGGTGGGCGGAGCGGGGAAGAAGTTGCCTCCCCGCCCCGGAAAAGTTTGAACCTTATCCAGAGATGAGTCTGAGTGCCAATTGCGGCAGGCTGTTGGCCTGGGCCAACATGGCTACCGCTGACTGGGTCAGGATTTGATTACGCGTGAATTCCGTCATCTCGGTGGCCACGTCCACGTCGGAAATACGTGATTCAGCGGCCTGCAGGTTCTCTGCCTGGATGGACAGGTTGGAGATGGTGTTGGAGAGGCGGTTGGACAGGGCGCCCAGATTGGCCCGGATGGTGTCCTTGGAGGTGATGGCCGCGTCCAGGGCCTCCAGGGCATTCTGGGCCGCGGATTGCGTGCTGATGGTGTAGCCCGCCTTGGTGGCCGCGACGCTGTTGCCCACCCCCAGGGCCGAAGCCGTGGCGGTGCCGATTTTGATGTAGTAATAATCCTCGGCGGAACTGTTGCCGGTGCCGAAGTGAATCTTCATCTGGTTGCCGGCGCTGCCGTCCACCGCAGACCCGGAGAGGCTGCCGTCCAGAAGTTTGACGCCGTTGAAGTCCGTGGCATTGGCGATTCGGGTGATTTCCGAGGCCATGGCCTGATATTCGCTGTCCATGATGAGGCGCTGGGCCGAGGTATACGTGCCCGTGGCCGCCTGTTCCGCCAGTTCTTTCATGCGGGTGAGTTTTTCGTCAATTACCGAAAGGGCCCCGTCCGCCGTCTGGATCAGAGACATGGCGTCGTTGGCGTTGCGCACCCCCTGGTTCAGCACCCGGATGTCGGTGCGCATCATTTCCCGAATGGCCAGGCCGGCGGCATCATCCGCAGCAGAATTGATGCGCAGGCCCGAAGCCAACCGGGACACCGAAGTGGAAAGGCTGTTGTAGGCTTGGCCGAGGTATCTGGCGGCCGACATGGCCATCAGGTTGTGGTTGATTACCAATGACATACGTTCATCCTCCTTGATTATTGCGACCAGCATCCATGCGTAACTGAGCCGTCAAAGGCGGGATCTTGCCTGTGCACCTCCCTTCTTCCCCTTCTTCAGAACATTGCTCAGTTTCATTATTTTTATCGGCAGGTTAGACAAGAACTTAATTTCTGCCTTTTTTTCCCCTTTTTCCGGGAATAACCCGGCTGATGCTTGCCCGGCCCGGGGGGTTCAGGTAGAATGTTCCGCATATGCGGCCCATAATACAACGGATTTTTCACCTCTTTTCCCCTGAAGACCGCCTCCTGATCCTCATCGACGCCGATCCGGATTCCCTGGCCAGCGCCTGGGCCTTAAAACGCCTCCTTTGGCGCCACCTGGCCGCCATCACCATCTCCAACATCCGGCCCATCACCCGACCCCAGAATCAGCGGATGGTGCGCCTCCTGGGCATTCCCATCGTGCCGTATGAGCAGGTGAACCCCGACACCTTTAACCACAAGGCCATTGTCGACTCCCAGCCGGCGCATCACCCGAACTTTGCCAGACATACTTTCGATCTCATCATCGACCACCACCCCCTCCTGGAGGACAGCACCGCAACGGTGGTGGACATCCGGCCCCAGTACGGCGCCACCGCCACCATCATGACCGAATACCTGCGGGCCGCCCACATCAAGCCCTCTCTGAAGCTGGCCACCGCCCTGTACTATGCCATCAAGACCGACACCAACAACTTCGAACGCCCCGCCATCGGCGCGGATGTCAAGGCCTTTCACTACCTGTTCTCGTTCACCCGGACCTCCCTGGTGCGACGCCTTGAGTTTGCCGAAATGACCCTGAAAATGCTGGGATACTACCAATCGGGCTTGAAACGCCTGCGCCGGCGGGGCAACCGCCTGTACACCTTTCTGGGGGAGGTCCCCACGCCGGACATCATGGTGATCCTGGCGGATTTTCTCCTGCGGGTGGAAGAGATTTCCTGGACCATTGTGGGAGGTATTTATGAGGACAAGCTCATCGTCATTTTCCGCAATGACGGCCTGAGGAAGAACGCCGGACGCCTGGCGTCCCGGGCCTTCGGAAAATTTGGGTCCGCCGGGGGGCACGCCGCCACCGCCCGCGCCGAAGTACCCCTTGCAAACCTCACGCATGAGATGCCCCCCATGACCTCCCAGTGGCAAAAATGGCAGAACTATATTATTAAGCGGGTGGAAGGCCGCAAGTAGCCGGACGCGGCCGATAACCAGGCCGCACCACGCTCCTGTTCCCGAAGCTCTCACTCCGGGCGCAGGACCTTAAGCAGCGAGTGCGGAGCGAGACCTGAGGTGTACCGGGGAACAACAAGCAAAGGTTACCAGCAGGTTTGCGGACGGTCTCTCAGCCAGACCGCCTTGACCCGAAGGCTTCATCTTTTTTAATGTTATGATGTTTTAACCACTTCCACAAAGTAACCCGGCTTACCCCCAAAATCCTGGCGGCTTCGCTCATCTTGCCCCCGGCTTCCTTTAAAGCCCGCAGCAGGGCCGCTTTGTTCCCCGCCCGGCTGACCGCCTGAGCCCTGGCGGCCCGGCGGGGCCGGGCTGCCGTGCTCCGGGAGAGATGCACCGGGAAATGCTCCGGCAAGATATCCCCTTCCGGGCACAACAAAAAAGCATACTCCACGGCGTTGATGAGTTCCCGCACGTTACCGGGCCACGGGTATTCCATGAGGAGTTCCATAGCCTCCTTGCTCAAGCCCACAATGGGTTTCCGGGTTTTGAGGCGGGCCCGTTCAATGAAGACCTCGGCCAGCAGCGGGATATCCTCCCGCCGCTCCCGCAAGGGGGGCAGATGGAGGGGAATGACGTTAAGGCGATAAAACAAGTCTTCCCGGAAATGGCCAGCCGCCGCCATCTGCTCCAGATCCTGTCCGGTTGCTGCGATCACCCGCACATTCAACGTTAATGGTTTCTGGCCTTCTCTGTCGATGACCCCCTCGCATAACAACCGCACGAGCCTGGCCTGCAGGTGCGGCGTCAGGTCGGCAACTTCATCCAGGAACAGGGTGCCTTCCTGGGCCGCTTCAATACTACCGGCGTGACCGGCCTGCCCCCCGACGGTGTGGCTCGTTTGGCCGAAAAGTTCCATCTCCAACAGGGCTTCGGGCAGCGCCTTGCAGTTTACCCGGATGAAAGGACCCTGCCGCCGGTGACTGAGGCCATGGATGGCCTTGGCTACCATCTCCTTGCCGGTGCCGCTCTCGCCAAAAATCAGCACCGGCGCCTCGGTTTGGGAGGCGCTGGAGATCAGGGAAAATAGCTGGAGCATGACTGCGGACTTGCCTATGATCCGCTGAAAACCATCCTCCCCGCTGAGTTCCCGGCGCAACCGGGCGATGAGTCGTTCCTGAGCCACCAACCCGGTGATGTCCATAAAAGTCTCCACCCCGCCCACGACCTGGCCGGCGTCGTCCAGGAGGAGGGTGCCTTGCTTCACGACATGCTTCAGGGTGCCATCCCTTTTCACCAGGACGCATTTCGAAGGGGCAATGACGCCCTTCCGGAAAAGTTCACATTGCTTGACGGACGGTGTCTGCTGATCGCTGAAGCAGGTGTCGCACCTGATTAAGCCGCATTTCTGCCCGATGAGTTCCTCCTGAGAATAACCGGTAATCTCCACCATGGCGGCATTGACCGACTGGATAATCCCCTTGGAGTCCACTATTACCAGGCCCTCCGTTAAGGTCTCCATGATCTTGTGCAAAAGTTTGCCGGATTCTCCCTGGAACATGCGCTCCTCTTGGACACCTGCGGTTTTTCGGTTTTTGTTAACTTAATAGTGTAAACACATCAACATCTGGGTAACATTTTAGCGCCCTCTTTTCAATCAAAAAAATTATTTGACAAGTGTTACCAATATATTTTATATGTTAAATGTTAACTTTGACCGGGGCAGATATCCCGCCTCGGCAGTAAAGCCCTGGGCCGGGGGAACATTATTTTCCCAGTCTCGCAGAAGGCTTATCATAATCCTTAAATTATATTCTGGAGGTGTAAATGCGGAACAAAATCTTGATCGGGCTTTTATTCCTGGTGGCGTTTACGCTGGTCTCCACTGGCCTTCTGGCTCAGCCCCAGGCAGCCCCCCAAACCCAGGCTCCTGCGGCTGCGGCCCCGGCGACCCCGCCGGCCGCGACTGAGGCTCCCAAGCCGACGGCTCCAACTCCTGCGGTGGCAAAACCTGCCACTCCACCGGCAACCACTACCCCGCCTGCGCCGGCTCCTGCAGCCTCCGGCAAGATGAGCACGCTGGAAGCAGCCATTGCCAAGACCCCCAAGGGCACCGGCAAGGGGGAAATCAATCCTGAGGCCCGCAAAGGCTTCATGGCCATTCCCGGGGCCCCCACCCATTTCTGGTTGTGGTATATCCTCTGGGGCGCTTGGGTGGGATGGATCTTTTCCTCGGTGGGCGCTTTTGGCGGCATCATGGCCGGTGTGGGCCACATCTCGGTTTTCGGGCTGTCTGATTATGCCTCTTCCTTCAAGAAAACCAGCCCCTCCCTGGGCAAGCTGCTCACCGATTCCATCCGCACCAGCAATCAGTACCTGGTGGGATTGTCCGCCTTGATATCCTCCTTTACATACTGGCGCATGGGACGGCTGGTCCTGCCCCTGGGCTTGTGTCTGGCCATCGGCGGCATCATCGCTGGCTATCTGGTCCCGCTGCTCACCGTAGGGAAGATGGACGTCAGCCTCTACGTGGGTTTTTTCGGGATCATCGTCTTCGCCGTGGCCTTTGTGCTCTTTTATGAAACCACCGAAAAGGGCCAGGCCTCCAAAAAGGCGGCCAAGGCTGCGGCCAAGGCCTTTGAGGACGCCCATATCCGGAAGACCAGCGAGGTTTCGGATGAACACTTGAAGGGCGTGCGCGTCACTCACTGGGGACTCAGCAGAATCGTTTTTACTTTTTATGGCCAGGAATTTTCCTTTAATCCCCTTTGGCCCCTTTTAGGCGGCTTTGTGATCAACGGCATTTCGGCTCTCATCGGAGTGGGCGGGGGCTTCCTCTATGTCCCCTTCCTGACCTCAGTGGCCGGTCTCCCCATGTTCATCGTGGCGGGCACCTCAGCCCTGGCGGTGCTGGTGGGCATGATCGTCAACATCTTTAACATGATGGTGGTACGCGCCGTGCCCGTGGATTTTGTTTTAATCAGCACGGAATTGATCGGCATCGCCATCGGTTCCGTCCTGGGCCCGATTACTTCCAAGAAGATTCCGGATATTTGGCTGAAACGGATTTTCGTAGTGTTGGCAATTTACGTCGGCATCGGCTACCTGACTAAGGGTTTCATGGGAAAATCCATTTTCCCGGGTATGTAATACCAGAATAACAGGCGGGGGCCTCATCACCGTCCCCGCCGCCTGGATTCCCAACCATGGAAATGCACCCCGTTTACCTCATCCTGGACCCTTTGTTCATCTGGTTCTACCGGCTCACCGGGAATGCCGCTCTGGATTTTTTTCTGGGGACTTTCGTGCTTGCCTGGTTGGCCCTGGTGGGCGGGGAGTGCACTTCTTTCCTGGCCGGCCGCCTGGTAGAGGGTCCCATCGGCCGCATGAGTGACGAAGCCAAAAAATACCAGGACTTGTCGATGGAAGCCTTGAAGGTGGGAGACCGCCCGGCTTATGAAGCGGCCAACAAGTTGGCCAACGAAGCTTTCGGCAAGACCTTCTTTATGCAGTTGACCTTGTCGGCCACCTTTTTCTGGCCGATTTTTTTCGTTTTGGGCTGGATGCAATACCGTTTTCTGGAGGTGGCTTTTCCCATTCCCGGCACCGGTTGGTCCTTGGGCTACATCGGGGTGTTTATCATCATTTATGTGGCGGTCTATTTCCTGTTCAAGCAGGGAAAGCGGCGGTTAACTTTACTCCGCGGGTATCGGGGGAATTCTCTCATGAACCCTTCGGAACCGGTGAAATGAAGTCTGATCGGCTGCCAATGCCGGCGAAAACCGATAAGAATGCAGGAAGGTTGAGAAGGGCCATTCTCTTGCCTTCTTATAAGTAAAGAAAAATATTTGGAGGACACTATGGGTTTGAAGGAAGCCATGGCGGCTCTGGCCGCCAAGAGCATGGACGAATTGACCTACACGGATATAACGGACACCTATATTTATTATATCCGGGTGGATTTTGATCCGGTGGGCATCAAATTCTGCGCTGACGAAAATGAGATTTCCCAGTATAAGATCAATGCCAAGGCCAAGGCCAAACTGACCTATTGCCAGCACCTGGCCATGGCCCGCGGCGGACACCATGCCATGTTTATGCCCGCTAACATGCTGCTGTGCGAAAATGCCGAACCGGTTTTCGGCTTCCGGGAACTGGACCAGGAAAAAGACACCAAACGGCACATGAAATATCTCCGCAATGAGGCGCTGGCTTGGGAAGCGCCCCAGGGCAAGGCCAAGCTCCCCCTGGGAAAGTGCTACGGCATTTATACCGCGCCCCTGGCCATGTTTGACGAATCAGGAATTGATCCGGATATCGTCTTTTTTATGCTGCTGCCGTATCAGGCCTATCACGTGCTCAACGACTACATGGCCGCCACCAACCGCAGCAGCCTCACCTTTAATCACACGCCCAATTCCGCGGTGTGCTCAGGTTCGGTATGGGCTTACGTCAACAACACGGCCAACATGACCACCATGTGCGCCGGCAGTAAGACCTCCGGCAAGAGCGATATGTCCATGGTGAACCTCTTTATTCCCGGGACCCAGATCAAGGCCAGCGCTTATCAGTTTCTGAAGCGCATCGACGAGACCGGCGGTCCCTCCGTCCTGGGTAAAGGCGGCCAGCCGTGGCCGGGCCTCGATGTCTGTAAAGGCTGCCCCCTGTTTAAATATGAGCCGGTTACCTGAAAAAATGTGTCCGGCGGCATACTAATGCCTTAATCGTCTAACCCACCCCGGGCCGAAAGCATGGCTTCCGCCCGGGGTTTTTTCTATGGCCCCAATTCCTTCGCTGGCAGGAGAACCCCATGACGGAGATTCAATCGGAGCAGGCCTTCAGAGAAAAGCTTAAGGCGCTCTGTCCCCTGGTGGACTCTGTCCGCTTTATGGTGGAAGCCGCCCGGCACGCCTTCAACCGGCACAGTCAGGCACAGTTGGAGAACATCGCCGAACTGCACAATAACTTTACCCTGGATATAGACCCTTTCTTTGAGGATGTGGAAGGAGGCCTGAAGAACGGTTCAGCAGACGACCAGCCTTATCTGAGCAGGCTGCAAAATATCCTCACCCACCTGGAGGTGATGGCCGACGGGGTGGCCGGCCTGGCGGACCAATTGCGCTACAAGGCCAACCACGGGGTCATCCTTTCCGAAGATGATTTTTTCGTGGTCAACAATCTGTTTTCGCAGCTCACCGGTTTCCTGCACTCCCTGGTAGATGTGCTGCAGGTAAATGATCCCGCCCTCAAGGCCTATGTCCTGCAGGAGAGCCAGAAGCAGACCGACCTCTGGTTCCGGTCCGAAGAGGATCACCGGGCCAGGATGATGGATACGCCCGGCCAGCCTGACGCCTGGTCCGTTTACCTGGCCATCCTGGAGCGCAGCCGGGAAATTGTCGGCCGCCTGGTTGCTATTATTAAGAACCTTGCATGAGGAAATAAATAACCGCGGGGTAATGTTCCTCCAGCCGGGATTAGGGTAATATTATGCCCTACTCCTGCCGAATCCGATGAATCAGGCCGGTGATGGATACCGGGTCATGTACCGGGATCAAGGCTATCTGGCCGCCGTACCCGGTGACGATGTCCCGGCCTTCCACTTCAACTTCCGGGTAGTTGCTGCCCTTGGTGAGGATGTCGGGCTTTAGCGACGCGAGGATTTCCGGGAGTTGGGCGCTTTCGAAGAGGGCCACATAGTCCACCGCGGCCAGGGCGGCCAGCATGCGCAGGCGCTCCTGTTCAGAGAGGACGGGGCGGCCCTCCCCTTTCACCCGGCGCACCGAGGCGTCGGTGTCCACCGCCACCACCAGCACATCCCCCCTTTGCTTTGACTCCTCCAGAAATCTCACATGGCCCACATGGAGGAGGTCGAAGCAGCCGTTGGTGAACACCACCCGTTTGCCCTGGGCCCTGAGGTGGGGAACGATGAAGGAAAGCTCTGTCAGTTCCACGATTTTTTCCTCCTGGTGCACGTGGCCCTTGAGTTCGCTTTCCATTTCGCTGAGCAGAATGGGGGCGGTGCCCCGTTTGGTCACCACCACCCCGGCGGCCAGGTTGGCGAGACCCGCGGCCTCGATGAGATCGAAGCCCGCAGCCAGACCCAGGGTTAGGACCGCGACCACCGTGTCTCCGGCGCCGGAGACGTCGAAGACCTCCCGGGGGGTGCGGGCCTGAAGGCGCACTGCGCCCACGGGGTTAATGAGGGTCATGCCCGCGGCGCCCTCGGTCACCAGCAGGGCGTCAATATCCAGGCGCTGGCGCAGTTGCCGGGCCGCAGCCACCCTTTCCTCCCAGCTTCCCAGCGGGCGCCCCACCGTCTGCTCCAGTTCCTTGACGTTGGGGGTGACCACCGTGGCCCCGGCATACGGGGAATAATCCCGGCCCTTGGGGTCCACCACCACAGGCACGCGGTGCCGGCGGGCGAGATCGATGGCCTGTTTCAGAAATTCCGGAGTGAGAGCGCCCTTGGCGTAGTCCGACAGGATGAGGGCGGAAAGTCTGGGGAGCCGCGCTTTCAGGTACTCCAAGGCCCGGTTTGTAAAACTTGCCGGCGCGGGAGTCCGGGTCTCCCGGTCAATACGCACCACCTGCTGCTGGCCGCCGTACACCCGGGTCTTACGGGTGGTGTGGCGGGCGGAGTCAGTGAACAATCCTTCGGCCTCAACCTGCAGGCGGCCCAGTTCCTGGCGCATGGTCGCAGCAGGGGCGTCCTCGCCCACCAGGCCGAGGACCTCAACTTTGGCCCCCAGGGCCGCCAGGTTGTTCACGACATTGCCGGCTCCCCCCAGGGTGCGGGTTTCTTGCTCCACTTCCACCACGGTGACCGGGGCCTCAGGGGATATGCGGCTCACGTTCCCCCAGATGTATTCATCCAGCATGAAGTCGCCGGCCACCAGGACCGTGACGCCGGAAAAGCGCCCCAAATCCGCCTGCCGCAGCCGCTCCCAGGAGGTGGCTGAGTATAAAGAAAGGGAGGGAGGGGGGGGCTCAGCCCCTTGGCCCCCTCCCGGTGCATTTTTCTCCTGCGGCATTATTTCGCCCCGATTTTTTTCCCCACGTAGAAATATTCAAAGCCTAACTGGGCAATTTTATCGGGATTGTAAAGGTTGCGGCCGTCAAAGATGACCGGCTGCTTCATCAGGGACTTCATCCGCTCAAAGTCCGGCTCCCGGAAGCTGGTCCATTCGGTGCTGATGATCAGGGCATCAACGTCTTTGATGGCCTCATAGCAGGAATTGGCATAACTCACCTGGGGCATCTCCCCCAATTCCTGGCGGGCGGTGGTGATGGCCTGGGGGTCATACGCCTTGATCGTGGCGCCCAGGTCCACCAGACTGGTGAGCACGGTCAGGGCCGGGGCCTCCCGTACATCGTCGGTGCCGGCCTTGAAGGCCAGCCCCCAGAGGCCAAAGGTCTTGCCTTTGACATCGCCCTTAAAGTAGCTCTTCACCATGTCCACGAATTTCGTCCGCTGGTCCTTGTTGATGGCCTCCGCGGCGTCGAGCAAACGGGGCGTATAGCCCAGGGATTTGGCGGTATGGATCAGGGCCTGCATGTCCTTGGGAAAGCAGGAGCCACCGTAGCCCAGACCCGGGAAGAGAAACAGGTGGCCGATTCTGGAGTCGGAACCGATGCCTTGGCGCACCATGCTGATGCTGGCCCCGGTGAGGGAACAGATGTTGGCGATTTCGTTGATGAAGGAAATCTTGGTGGCCAAAAAGGAGTTGGCCGCGTACTTCGTCAGCTCGGCGCTCACTACGTCCATGATGATGATGGGGTGGTGGGTGCGCACAAAGGGAGCATAGAGTTCTTTCATCAGTTCCGCCACCCGCACGTCGTCGCAACCCACGACAATGCGGTCTGGCTTCATGAAGTCGTCCAGGGCCGTGCCTTCCTTCAGGAATTCAGGGTTGCTGACCACGTCAAATTCAAAATCCACCCCCCGGGCGGCCAGTTCCTCCCGGATGACCCCCCGCACCTTGGCGGCCGTACCCACAGGGACAGTGGATTTTTCCACGATCACCTTGAAGCCGTTGAGGCACTTGCCGATTTCCCGGGCCACCGCCAGCACCGCGGAAAGGTCGGCAGAGCCGTCCTTGTCCTGGGGAGTGCCCACCGCGATGAAAATGATCAGGCTCTTCTGGACGGAGGCGGGCAGGTCGGTGGTGAAAGACAGCCGCTTTTCCGCAAAGTTGCGCTTGACATAATCCTCCAGCCCGGGTTCATAAATGGGAAGGCGGCCTTGTTTGAGTCCATTGATTTTGTCGGCATCTGCATCCACACAGATCACTTCATTACCCATTTCGGCGAAGCACGCAGCAGTAACCAGGCCTACGTAGCCTCCGCCAATGATTGCCAATTTCATGTTGTAATGCTACCTCCTCTTTCTGTCATATAGCCTTAATAGGAGGGAATTTCTCTGGTAATTCCCCCTTCACCCTTCCGTCCTTCAGGAATATATACCGGCAGGCGATTCAATTTCTCAATCATGCTGGGAATAATCAAGGTAACACTTACCCGATGGTCGTCGGGCCGTTCCGTATAGCTGAAAGCCACGCCCCAGCACTGTTTCTGAAAGATCAGGCCATATCGCCGCTCCAGCTTGTTGCTCGTCAGAAACGTGTGGTTAAATGTAAACCAAGTTTTCATCGAGGGGAAGAGGTTCAGATAGGTGGTCGCGGTGATCTGGTTCGCAAAATTCTTGATGAACAGGTAATTGATGCTTACATATTTTTGGGTGGCGGTATCAAAAAAAACCAACTTGGCCTTGGCATGGGTAACCCCTTCATTGTAAGGCGACAAGGCCACCTCCGAGCCCAGAGTTATCTTTTTGGAGGGATAATATTCCGCCTCGGCCAAAAAGTCAGAGACGCGATTATGGGGCTGGGGATTACCGTCAATGCCCATGTTGAAATTATTGAAAAAAACCCCCTGAAGCAGGCGGAACCAGAACATGTCCTGCACCACCACCTGTCCTTGGGCGTTTTCCCGACGGTGCAAAACATTGCTGCTGAAACCGTAGGTGATGGAATTCACCCCCCCGAAGGGGTCTTCGCCGTCCCGCACCGGCAGATTGCGGCTGGTCCGGTCCACCCAGCCCCAATCAAACGGATTGTAATAGGGCAGGCGCAGGGGGTTGTAATACGGCATGTTCCAGTAGGTCACTTCGGGCCGGAAATAATGCCGGTAGAAATCCTTCCCGTTTTCCTGGCCGAAATTATAATCCTTATATAAGGAACTGGTCAAAGAAGCCTTGACATCATAGAGTTCCCGGGAACTGGTGGTGACTTTTGCCCGAACGGGATCGGCTGCGTCCACCAGAAAGGCGGTTTCCCGAAACCCGGCCCGGGTCTCAAAAGACAGAAAGCCAAAAGGGTTCGCCTGCCACCAGGCCTGGGGATGAAAGTCCAGACGGTGGCCGCTGCCGCCCCGCTCCTGGAGAAAATAGCCGTATGACGACTCCAGACCGAACAGGAGCGGCAGATTTTTCAACCGCGTGGTCAAAGTGGTAAAATTCATCCCCGGAGCCTGGTTGAAGGGGTAGGCCTCATCCAATCTCAGCCGCTGGTAGTCCCGGCCGAACATGGTGAGGTTGGCAAAGGGGAAATTGCCGGAGGCCAGCAGGGTGGATACCCGGGTTTTGACCTCTTCCTGTTCCAACTGGCGGCCGAAATTGGTCAGCAGATCCCGGGAGTATTTACTTAAGCCCAGGTAACCGAAGTTAAAGCGCTCCAAAAACGCCGCGTCACTGACGCGGTCCAGGGTCAGGCGTGCGTCAATATTCTTGCTCAGGGGCTGGTCTATCATGCCGGCCACCCAATAGCGGTTGAGGACCGGGGTGTCGGTGCTGCCATCCTTCAGGTAGATAAAGCGCAGGTCCCCGGCGGCGTCGTTACGCCCACGATAGCGCAGGTCCAACCCCTGCATGTAGCCCCGCTTGCTCAGGTAATTCTGATAGAAGGTGGCGTCGGCGCTGTTGCTGATGGCCCAGTAGAGGGGAAATTGCAGCACCGTGCCGCTGGCCTGGGTGAATTCCAGATTGGGCATCAAAAAACCGGACTGGCGTTTAGTGAGCACCGGCAGGGCCAGGAAGGGCGAGTAAAATACCGGCACGCCGGCCAACTGCAGAGTGTTGCCCAGACTCCGGGCCACTCCCTCCAAAACCACATTGACTTTTCTCGCTTGAAAGCTCCAGGCGGGACGGTCGGCGTCACAGGTCGTTACCGTGGCATTTTCGGCATAAAAAGTGTGCTCGCCGGTTTTTCGGATCAGGTCGCTGTCCACCCTGAAATGATTCTTTTTAAGAAACAGGTGCGCGTTCCGCATTTCGCCGCTGCGGGTCACCAGGTTAAAGGAGCCTTCCTGGCCGGAAAAGACGTCTTCCCCCGCGATCAGCACCACGTTGCCCTGCAGGTGGGCGATCTTGGTGACGCCATCGACTTGGGCCCAATTGGCGGTCAGGCGCCGTTCCCCCTGGACAATCTCCACCCGCCCCACCGCGGTGTAAACCTGGGAATTGGCGTCATACAAGACCTGTTCGGCCCGGAGGCGCCAAGGTCCGCCCTGGAAGCGCTGTCCCTTAAAAAGTGGCACCTCTTCGCCCCAAGCCGAGCTACCCCACAGCACCAGGGCCAGCCAGGCCAAGACCAAGAGCGCCTTGTTCCCCATACCCCTCCCCCTTTAAATCGGCGTATCATACCACAGGGCTTGCCGGGCTTCAAGACGCAGCGTAGGTTTGAAGAGTTTTGGGGGTGGATTTAGGCCTGGGCTGCATTTCGCCTTTCTGTTGCGACCGGCTTATTCCTGGAGATTGCAGGGATCTGACAACTCGCGTATAATGGCGGCACGTGGCCAGCCATCCGCAGGCTCTGGTCAGCAGCCGCGCCAGCAACCACGCCCCCGTAGCTCAGAAATGGACAGAGCAATGGATTCCTAATCCATGTGTCCCCGGTTCGAGTCCGGGCGGGGGCGCCATTAATATCAAGGAAATAAAGGAGATTTGACAGCCCCTGTTAATATCTTTTTTTAAGGATTGTAGCCAGGGATAACCCAGGGATAACCGCCATGTGGTTTTTCGGGTGTCCAGGAAGTTCCCCGGCTTAATCGGTTGGTCGTTCCTATACCCCAAAGATCCTCCAGGCGACCAGGAGGTCCGGCGCCCCTTTCTCGGCATCGGGATCCAGGACCAGAGATTTCCCACCGGCCCATCACGGCCTTAAAACTTCTCTCTCCCTCCCCTGCTCCCACCTGCCACCACTGCCACCGGCCGCCATGCCATGGCTCAATGTATTTCAATGGAGTCGCTCCCCATTGCCACACACCAGGATGCCCCGCTCCTTAAATTATCGGTCTGAAACGGCTTTGCTGGGTGGCGGATCGCGGCATGATCAGCGCCAACACCATCGAGGAGCTGGAGAACCAGAAACTGGAGTTCATCCTGGGGGCGCGCCTTAGGCAGCAAAAGGAGGTGCGGGACCTGGTGCTGGGCTGCCCCGGCCGCTACCGGCAGGTGGCGGACAACCTCCGGGTCAAGGAGGTCTGGGTGCAGGGGCGGCGTTACGTGGTCTGCCATAATCCCCAGGAGGCCGCCAAAGACGCGGCCGACCGGGAGGCGATCCTTCAGGCCCTGGAGGATAAGTTGCGCCAGGGCGCCAAGGGTCTGGTGGGCAACCGCGGTTTTAAGCGGTTCCTGAAGGTGGAGAAGGGCGCGGTGAGCATCGATCCGGCCCGGGTGAAGGCCGAGGCCCGTTTTGATGGGAAGTATGTCCTGCGCACCAACACGGAGTTGCCCGCGGCCGAGGTGGCGGTGCAGTATAAGCGGCTGCTGCTGGTGGAGCAGTTCTTCCGGGCCGCCAAGTCGCTCCTTGACACCCGGCCCATCTTCCACCAGTGGGACGCCTCCATCCAGGGCCACGTCTTCTGCTCGTTTCTGGCCCTGGTGCTGCTGGACGAACTGAAGCGCCGCCTGGCGCAGCGGGGTGTAGAGGCAGAATGGGCCGATATCCGTCGGGATCTCCTGGCCCTGGCGGAGGTGGAGGTGCGGGACGGCGAGCATTGGTATCTCCTGCGCACCGCCCTTCAAGGCGCGGCCGGCAAAGTCTGCCAGGCGACCGGGGTAAGCATTCCGCCGCCTCTGCGACCCTGGGAAAATGTGGTGCCGACAGAGAATCGCGCCCTCACAACTACTTGATTTTACGTTATTATACGTTTTTGACTGGAGAACTTGGGTCTCAGTCTTGCGACCTTGACCGGCTCGCTTAGCACTTCGGGTTACCCCTGGTGCCGAACCGTGACTTCATGGCGAACAGGCAATTACCATGGATAGAACCTTGCATCTATCTAGAACCGCCAGAGCTTACCCTGGCGCACCAACAGGCTCAGATTTATTTAATATTCGGTTGTAAAAAGGAGGTTTTCGAGGCTGGGGTAATGGGTGAGGTCGTGGTGAATGGGGGTGATGCTGACATATCCGGCCTGCAGGGCGCCGAAATCCGTGGTCAGGTCGGGGGCCTGGCGCTCGGTGATTTCCGCCAGCCAATAGTAGATACGCTCCCGGGGATCAACCCGGCGTTCGAAGTGTTCCACCAGGCGGCCGATGTCCTGCCGGGTGAACCTGATCCCCCGCACCTGGTCCCGGGGCAGGTCGGGCAGGTTGATATTGAGGCAGATTTCGGGAGTCCAGCCGGGCCAGTCCAGGATTTCGGCCAGCACGTGCCGGGCCAGGGAAGCGGCCCGGTAAAAATCGGCGTTTTTATAAGTATTTAAAGAGAAGGCGACACCCCTGAGCCCCAGGATTGAGGCCTCGGTGGCGGCGGATACAGTGCCGGAATAGAGGACGTTGATGCCGACGTTGGGGCCGAGATTAATGCCCGAGATCACCAAATCAGGGGGACTGGGCAGAAGCTCGGCGATGGCGATTTTGACGCAGTCTGCCGGCGTGCCGCTGACGGCCCACCCCAGGATTTCGCCGTTCAAGGACACCTGGCGCACCCGGAGCGGCTGGTTCAGGCTGATGGCGTGCCCCACCGCACTCTGCTCGCTCTCTGGCGCCACCACGGTCACGTTGCCTAGAGAGCTGAATTCCTGAAAAACGGCTGCCAGCCCCTTGGAGTAGATACCATCATCGTTCGTCAACAGGATATTCATACGTTTATTGTTTTCCCGGAGAAGGCGGCGGCACCGTGAGTCGGTCCAGGTTCTGGTGCCACTGCTCAAAGGCGGTCCTGGCGACCAGGGCCTCTTTGGGTAATTCGGTGCCCCTGGTATACCGTATTTTACTCTGATCATTCACGACGCCGAGTTCATCCAGGCGGAAGAGGGTCTTGCCATCGGCGCTCCGAAGTTCCAGGAAACTTTTGGCTTTTTCCTGGGGATTGACAGAAGGAAGCTGGATTGCCGCTTCCAGATCCCGAAGTTTCAGGAGGACCAGTTCCACCCGGAGGGCAGGCTGGCGCACCTCTTTGTTATCCGGTCCGGTGAGCTTATAAAAATCCCCCTCTTTGGCAGCGGTCCAGGTCAATTCCTTTGAGCCCCAGGAGAGGCTGGCGACGTCTTTCACTTCCCCGCTCCAGAGGCGGCGATCTTCCAGATAGGCGGGGAAAACGCCCCGGACATGTTCCCACAAAGGATTGCTTTTCAGGCCCGCCACTTTTTCCAGGGGTTCCGTGAAGAAATCCAACAGAAGGTTTTCCGTCAGGACCACCGGGGCCTGTTCTCCCTGGCGGGCGTAGCACTCATTTTGCTTGCGGGAGCCCAGCAAGAGGGATTGTTCGCCCTTGTCGGTGGCAACGGTGATTTCAAGGGCAGGGGGCGCCAACCCATAGGTCTTGAGGTCTTTTCCAGTTATGGGGCCGGGCACAAATTCCCTGGCCCGGGCCAAGCTCAGATAGCGCAGGAGGCGCTCCAGGCGATCCTGATCAATTTTGACCTGTTCATGCCCCATCCAGGTCCAGGTCCGATCTTTTTTCTCAAGCACAACCTGGGTTGAGGCCGTCTTGACCTTGAGAGATTTGACCTGATCCGCCGCAAAATCGAAAAGGGCCCGGTTCCGCAGGTCGGCAAGGGAGCGGTCCAGGCTTTCCTTGTCGGCATTGTTGATAATCAGGACCCGGGAATCCTGACCCTTGCGGGCATAATAGCCCTGGTCTCCCGGAGCCTTTTTGCCCACATCCAGGGTGGAGCTCTTTTTCCCCGCGGTAAAGGTCACAACCAGGGAGGGCTGGTCCAGGCCGAAGGGCTTCAGGTCCTTTTCGGCACCCAGATCCCGGGTGAAGCGCAATTGGGACAAACCGGCCAGCAGGGAGTTCATCGCGACGTTATCGGCCTGCTCTTTTACGGGGGAGGTAAGGCGCCAATTTTTGCCCTCCTTGACCAGGCGGATTTCCTCAGACGGCCGTTTGAGGGTGATGGCGGTAATATCCCGCTCCGGGACGGCAAAGACCTTCTTGGCCTCTTCCTCCTGCCGGGCCACCTTCCCCCGGTGCCATTCCAGGGTGAAGTAGGTGGCGGCCAGGACCAGGAAAATCGCCAAAAAAGGCAACAGACGCCTGGGGGTCATCGGAGCGCTCTCCGGCGAAGGTAAACCGTTACCCCGGCTATGAGCATGGCCAGGGGCAGGATGATTAGGCTGACCAGAAAAACGACAGAGATTTTCCAGCCGGTCAGGAGCAGGGGTTCGAGGTTTTCGGAATTTTTGCGGATGATTATTTGTTTTTCTTCAGCCGACAGGAAGTTCACGGTGTTTAAAAAGAGGTCGCCGTTCCCGAGTTGGTTGAAGAATTCATCCGTGGCAAATTCGGCATCCCCAAACACTGCCAGGTAGGCCTGGGCAGTATTCTGGGGTTTTTCGGGAACCGCATTCTTTTGATCCGGCTGGGGATTCGGTTTGGCCTCGGGCTCAGGCTGCCTGGCCATTTTTGGCTCCACCAGGGCGGCAATGGTAAAAGGGCCTTTTTTGTCAGTTTTTTCGTCATAGAGAGGCTTTTTTTCCTTCTGCCAATCTTTCTGCCAGTCTTTGCCTATTTTTTCCCAGCTCGAGGGAGAGGTTTCCACCAGCGGCTCCAGGGTTGCGGTTTTGCTGTCTTTATTGAGGAACAACGGCCGCGCATAGGGGAAGATGGTCGCCAGGGTAAATCCCCTGGTGATGCGCTGGGGCGGGTACTGGGTGACGATGGGGCTCAGAATGGCGCGATCCTGGGTGAGCTGGTTGATTTCGAAGATCATGCCATCGTCCAGGGTGACGCCGTAGCCGGCCAGGAGATTTTTGAGTCCGGCGTCGTGATAGGGATTGAGGAGGAGAAAGATGCGGCCGCTGCGGTCCAGGTAGCGACTAAGGGCCTGCAATTCGTTGGCCAGCAGATCCTTCTGGGGGGCGGCGATAATAAGCACGGCAGCGTCTTTGGGGACATCGCTTTCCCGCATGAGGTTCAGTTCGGCCAGGGAGTAGCCTTCATTCCTGAGGGCCTTCTGGGCAACCTGAAAGCCACGCCGTTCCTGAGGACCGGTGCGTTCGCCATGGCCGGTAAGAAAGTAGATTTTCTTCTGCTGCTTTTGGAGGAGGTGCCGGAGGGCCTCGGAGATGGATTCCTCGGTGGGAGTCTCCGCCAGTTGGGTCCGGCCTTCATATGCCAGGAGAATATTGCCGTCCCGCCGGAAGCCGGCGGCATCGGCGCGGACGGGGTCCCGCTCCGGGTCCAGGAAGGTAAAGCTGATCTTAGGGTTCTGATGGGTATAGAGTTCCAGGACTTCCCGGGCCCGCTGGCGCTCGGCGCTGCCCTCCGGAATAAAAACGGTCATGGTGAGGGGCTTATGCACCTCTTTGACAAGGGTGCGGCTCACCGCAGAGAGGGAATGGCTCTGGTTCCGGGTGAGATCCCAGCGCAGGGAGTAGCGGTTTCCCAACAGGATGACAAAGACAAGAATGCCGGCCACCAGGAGAATGGCGAGGGCGGAGGTGCCCCCGTAAACCACGGGGCGGCTCTGGAATTTCTCCCACAGGTTCACGTCAGGCTCTCCAGCGACGGGATTCCAATTGCCTCTTGGTCAGAAAGAGGAAAAAAAAGGCAAAACATAGGTAATACAGCAGGTCCTTGGTTTCAATGACGCCCTTGGCCAGATTGGGCAAATGGTCCCGCAGGGACAGGGCGCTCAGAATGCCTGACCCGGCCGAGCCCATTTCCTGGGGGGCACCGATGAGCCAAAACAGCAGGAGCAGGGCAAAGGCCGAGATGGCAGCAATGATCTGGTTGGCGGTGAGGCTGGAGGCGAACAACCCCAGGGCCAGGGTGGCGGCGCCCAGCAGGAGGACGCCCAGATAGCCCGAAACAACCTGACCCCAATCCATCCTGGTGAGAAAGGCGAACATCACCGGGTAGGCCACCGTGAAGACCAGGAAGGTGGCAAAGACCGCAAAGGCAGCCAGGAATTTCCCCATAATCACACCCCAATCGGGGATGGGATAGGTGAAGAGCAGTTCAGCGGTCCCGGCCCGCTTTTCCTCGGCCAGCAGGCGCATGGTGAGAATGGGGGTAAGGAGCAGCAGGATGAAGCCCAAGTCCTCGAAAAAGGAGCGAAAAACCACCTGAAAGGGGTCCAGCATGGCGGCAAGTTGGGGATTTTGGGCGACCTGAAAGCTCGCGGTGCGGAAGTAATTGAAATAAATAAAAAAGAACAGAAAACCTTCCACCAGCAGGAAAAAGAAACCCATGACGTAGAAGATGGGGGTGGCGAAGTACGTGGTCAATTCTTTGCGGAGAACCGCGGAGACGCCACTCATGGCGGTTATGCCTCCTCCTCGGTGACCAGATTGAGGAAAACCTCTTCGAGGGTAAACTCCTGGGCCTGCAACTCGAGCAGATCCCACCCTCGCTGCACCACCAGGCGGGCGACGTCGGGCCGCAGTTCCTGATCGCCGGTGCAAGTTAACAAGAAGCGCGCTTCGCCCTGACCGACGACCTCTTTGACGCCGGCAAGGCCCTGCAAGGCGGCGGTGACCTCCGGGACCGGCCCCCTGACCTCCAGCTTGAGGCGGGAACCATGTCCCAACTGGCGGGCAAGGTTTTCCGGGGTGTCGCTGGCCACAATCTGGCCTTTGTTGATGATGATGACCCGCTGGCAGAGCTGGCTGACCTCCGGCAGGATGTGACTGCTTAAGATCACGGTGTGATCGCCGGAGAGGTCTTTGATAAGCTGGCGAATTTCCACGATCTGGGCCGGGTCGAGACCGATGGTGGGCTCATCCAGGATTAACAGGGGCGGACTGTTAAGCAGGGCCTGGGCCAGGCCCACCCGTTGCCGGAAGCCCTTGGAAAGCGAGGAGGTGAGGGTATTCCTCACGCCGGCCAGTAGGCAGGCGTCGATAACCCGGTCCACTTCGGCCTGTTCATCCTTGGCGGCTACGCCCTTGGCCCGGGCGGCGAAGCGGAGGAACTGGGAGACGGTGAGCTCGTTATAGAGGGGCGCGGTCTCCGGGAGATACCCCAAGGAGCGGCGCACGGCCAAAGATTCGGTAACGCAATCGTGGCCATTAATGCGGGCCAGGCCGGAAGTGGGGGACAGGAAACCGGCCAGGATTTTCAGCGTAGTGGTTTTGCCGGCGCCGTTGGGGCCGAGAAAGCCCACAATTTCCCCTTGGCCCACTTCAAAAGAAAGCCGGCTGATGGCCGGGGTAGGGCCATAGTATTTAGTCAGATCCTGAACAGCAATCATCGTTTCCATGAGGTTGGCAGCCAAAGGACCGCGTGGGCAATTCAAAGGTATAATTGTAACCTGTCTAAAAAATCAGACAAGACTTTTTCTCCAGCTTTGTGTCCACCTGTCAATACAGGTGCCCTCAAGCAAGTAACCTCGCCCCGGCGCAGGCTTAGCCGTGCGGCTCCATTTTCCTGACCCCTGTGAGCGCCAAGATGGGGAAGGCTGGCTGGCGATATTTTGGTTTTTATTTGGGAACCGGCACCTCGTATTCCCTCGGTTGGGGAGAAAGCTTCAGGGTGGTCTTGAGGCTTTTGCCGGTGCGTTCTGCTTCCTGGGGCGTGGCAAACGGTCCCGCCCAGACCTCGTAATCTTTCCCATCCTTCCGGATAAAGCCCGGCAGGTTCTTTTTCCTGATTTTGTCCAACAGCCTTTGGGCATCCTTATAATTATGGAACTTGCCCACGACCAGGCCAGGCTTTTTTTGGGGCTCCAGAGTGGGCAAGGGGGCAAATTTTTCCTCGATTTGGGGAGGTCTGGGGGCAGGAGCCGGGGCTGCTGCCGGAGGGGCCGGAGGGCCAGCGGGGGCGGGCGGTGCCGACTGACCGGCAGCAGGCGGCGGCGGAGCAGGTGCAGCAGGCTTGCGACTGGGTTCAGGTGCGGGCTGGACCGCCACCTGGGTCGGCGCCGGAGGCCTGGAGGCTGGCTCCTTTGCCTGCCTGCCAGAAGAAAGGAAATACACCGCAAGTCCTAACGCCACCAAGATACCCAGAGTGCCGAGGATCGCTCTGATCATGGACCCCTCCGTTACGCCTGGATCAGGTTAACCAATCAAGGGACCGCAACTCCCTATCAGGAGTAAATTGATTCCAGAAGGGGGTCATCCCTACCGGGAGAAAGCCGCGAAGGTTCGGGAAAGCCCCTCTTCCAGAGCCACCGAGGGTTTCCAGCCCAGTTGTTCGAAGGCCAGGGTCGCATCCAGGGCGCTGCGGCGCTGTTCTCCGGGCTTGGCAGGGCCGTGGGCCGGACCCAGGGACGAGCCGGCGATTTCCTGGAGCCGGAGGTAAATGGTGAGGATATCGGTTTCCCGCCCGGTGCCGATGTTGAAGGTGCCGGAGCGGGGGTAATGCAAGGCCAGGAGGTTGGCCGCCACCACGTCCCCCACATAGACAAAGTCCCGGGTTTGCAGGCCATCGCCATTGATGATGGGCTGGTCGCCGGCCAGAAATTTTTCGATAAAGATGGCCACCACGCCGGCTTCCCCCTGGCCGTTCTGGCGGGGTCCATAGACATTGGCATAGCGGAGGGCAATCGTGGTGAGGCCATGCTCCCGCTGGTAATAGCGCAGATAATGCTCCACAGCCAGCTTGGCGATGCCATAGGGACTTTCAGGCCAGGGGGAGTCGGTTTCCCTGGCCGGAATGGGAGCTTCATCGCCATAGATGGCGCCACCGGTGGAAGCAAAAATAATTTTTTTGACCTGAGCCTGAACCGAGGCTTGCAAGAGGTTCAAGGACCCCAGAATGTTTTCCCGGGCGTCGGCCACCGGGTTGGCCACGGAAAAGCGGACATTCATCTGGGCGGCGTGATGCACCAGGATTTCCGGGGACCAGGAACGGATGAGTTCAAATACCTCGGGAGAGTTAATATCGTACTGAAAGAATTGGGCCTGGGCAGGGACAAACTCCCGCCGTCCGGTGCTGAGGTTGTCCACCACCGCGACCTCGTGACCGCTTTCTATCAGTTGATCGGCTACATGAGAGCCGATAAAGCCGGCTCCCCCCGTGACCAAAATGCGCGCCATTCTTGCCCCCGGAGATGTAAGTTCAGGACGCCCCACGGCCCCTGTTGCGACAGGTTAGCTCTATCATAAAAATGATACAGAAAGGTGGAAAAAAGGGCAAACTTGATGAACTCGTAAAAAGTCCATATGACCCCGACCCCAACCTTCTCCCCCCAAAAAGCGTATCCTTACCCATAAATGGGGGAATGATGCCTTCAGTGTACACAACCTGTTGATAGAACAATAATTTTTCCCCCTTAACCTCGCCCTCTCTCCCAAAGGGAAGAGGGAGTTACATGAATAATATCTATAAAATAACCATTATCTGGACGAGTGTTCCTCCTGGGATGCCTCACCTTTTCTGATTTTTTCAGAGTCATCAAATTTCCCGGTTTTGCTCTTGTGTTTGGACTTTCTTTTCGCGGCATTGTTAAGGTAAAGTATGGCATGATTATCGCCAGGGGGGGGCGCCATTGTTTTTTTTGAGATCGGGCTACCTGAAGGAGGTTCTGATGCGCTTAAGGGTGTGCATTGCGGGTATATTCATAGTCATAATGATCCTGGGGGCCGGCGCGCTTGCTGCGGAAAGTCCGGCGGATAAGTCAGCCGTGCCGGAGTACACGCTGCCCAAGCTCATTTCCCTGGCCCTGAAATTCAGTCCTCAAGTGAAGACCGTCCAGAGTGAGGTCGCTCTGGCTGAAGCCAAGAAGGCCGAAGTGCACGGTTACAAATTTCCGCAATTCGACGCGACGGCCATAACGGGACCGGCGCCCACGGTCCGGGAGCCGGAGATCCGGGGGCACAGCATCTTTTATCCGGACACCAAGAACTCCCTCAACGGGCTGACCATTTTTGGACAGTTGAATTTCTCGCTGGTACAACCGCTTTATACCTTTGGGAAAATCGCCCACCGGGAGAAGGCCGCGGGAAAGTATGTCAAGGTCAAGAGTGCGGAGGTGGACAGCAAAAAGGGCGAGGTTATTTTAGAGGTGGCCCAGGCCTATTATGGGCTTATTTTGGCCCAGCAGGGGAAAAGCGCCGTGGGGGAGGCCCGGAGCTACCTGAATGACGCCCGGGAACGGGTCACCAAGCTGTTGGCCCTCCATTCTCCCAGTGTCAAAGATACAGACACCTACCGCATTGCGGTGTACGAAGGCAGCCTGGAAAAATTTGCGGCTGCGGCCGAGGAAGGCTCACAAGTGGCTTATAAGGCTTTAAAGGCCCTCATCGGCTACAACGCCGACCAGAATTTTCGGGTGCCCACAGAACTTCCAGAGCCGGTGAAGCCGCCGCAGAACCTTGATTTTTATATCAAACAGGCTCTGGAACTCAGGCCTGAATTCACCATGCTGAAAGAAGGGAAAGCAGCCCGGGAACTTTTGCTCAAGGCCGCCAAAGCGGACCAATATCCGGACCTCTTCCTAGCAGTTATCGGCCTGCTGGCAGGTTCTCCCGGGCGTTACAGCAGTCCTGACCCCCTGCACCAGGACCTGACGAACTGGTTCGCCGTCGGGCCCGTCGTGGGGGCAAGGTGGCACTTTGATTTCGGCATCACCAAGGCCAAGATCAAACAGGCCCAGGGGGAGCTGGACAAGTTGCAGCATCTGGAACGTACGGCCCTCATGGGCATTCCCATCGAGGTGGCCAAGGCCTACGGTAAAGTCCAGGAAAATTATAAGGCCGCCCAGGGGATGGGAAAGGCTTATGTCAATGCCCGGCGCTGGCTGGTGGCCGCGTTCAGCAATTTCGACATCGGCTTGGGGAAAATGGAAGACATTTTCCAGGCCTTTGAACGTTATGGCGTAGCCCGGGGGGACTATCTCTCCGCTCTCCATGATTATAACTGTGCCGTTGTCGAGTTGGAGAAGGCTACCGGATCCTACCTGGTCGCCTCATCGGAGAGGGAACTGCCCGAAAAGAGAAAACCGGAACGGGAACAGCCCAAAGAGAAAAAACCGGAGAAAGTGGGCTGAAATATAGGATCATGCCAATGACCTGGCAAATTGTGGCCTTTCCGATGATTTTGCCCTGGCGGCCGGAGTTCTGGACCCTGCCCCTTTTCTTTCCTGACCTGATCGTGGGGGTGTTGTGGCAATGGCCTGCCGGTGTCCCCTATCAAGGCAGACCCCTTCCCCCGCAGGCGGCTGCCGGCGGCCGGGACCTCAGGCATTATGCGCCGGGGGAACTCAAGCAATGGCAGGCCTATGAAGAATATGCCAGCGACCAGGAGGGGGTGGCGGATATCCTGCGGGCTTTAAAAGGGGAGCCGGCCGAACCCGGGGTGGCCGCGGGTCCCTGGAAGAACGAGGAAGCGGTAAACCTGGCCTGGCAACTGGAGGTGATGGAGGCCGACCAGGAAGCGCACCTCGCCAAGGTTGACCAGGGCGAGGCGTGGCTGGCGGAGATCCTGTCTCCGGAACCCCTGGAGGAAGCGGGAAGTCTGCCAAGGGCTGCCGCAGACATAGAGGTGCTCGATCCGGAGATGGCCCGGCTGCGATATCTTTTCTGGAAACGGGAGATGAAGTCTATCCTTACCCCCGATAGTGCGCCGTTGCTTTTGGGGCGGACTTCCCGGGCCATTTTTACTGCGCTCCGCCAGGAAGCCGGGGGGAACCAGGGCCTCCGGGTGCGTCTGGCTTTGCCGGGCTGCCGCACAGAGGAAGCATACCAGAGGGGTCGGAAGACAGCGGCGGCATGGCGGCAGAGGTTTCAGGAACTCCTGGGGGCCTGCCTGACGGCCGCGCACCAAAGCGCTGACCTTAAAACGCGGGCTCAAGAATTAACCCAGTGGCTGAGGGAGGACTTGCCCCGTCACTGGCCGGAAATCCCGACCTGGACCTGGGACCTGGAGATCTGGGGCACGGACCCCCAGGCCGGGGAAGGGGGGGAGACTCTGCTGGCCTGGGCCGGCTTAGGTAAAGAGGTGGTGCCGGGATAGGACGAGAGGGAGAATGTGCCGTGAGGTTCGGCTGGCAGGATCGTGGTAACATCCCGCAATCCGGCCAAGCTGGCCTGGAGCCGCAGACTTTGCCGTGAAAAACCTGCCGTAGAGGCGCATATCTCCACTGGCAGGCTGGTGCAACATCTGGTTCGCTTGTCATCCTGAACAAAGCAAAGGATCGCAACGTGGTTTTAAGCATGCCACGCCATACTCAGCAGCAATTCCAGCAGGACTACCAGGGCTGTCAGGAAATCCAGCCACTTCCGGCAATTCCCATAAGACCAGGCAGCGAGTCCCACCCTCAGGAGGGGAAGTATTCCCAGGAGAATAATCCCCAGACCCATGGCGGTCCATCCCAGCGATTGCCGGTAAAATAACGCGGCAAGATGAGGAGCCGGCAGCCCCGGGACGCCCCAGGGCACTCCTTGTGCCAGAAGAACCGCCAGACCTCCCAGCATCAGCGTCACGGCCAGGAAACAGACTACCCGGGTTACCCTTTTTTCCTGAACTTCCAGGGGAGCGAGGGGTTTTCCTGAGGATAGGCTAAACCAGAGCGGCATAATTCTTTACCTTCCTGAATACCCCAGGCCCTGAAGTATCATATGGATGCCCATCAGGAACATAAGCCCCACCAGGACCAGACGCAGCCAGGCAGCACGCAGATGGGGGATAAGGCTAAATCCCAGCATGGCACCCAGCAGCACCCCCAGAGAGGTTGGCAGGACGAGGAAAGGATAGATGTCGCCGCGGTTGTAATACACAAAGAAACTGGCCGCGGCGGTAATGCCCACCATGAAATTACTGGTTGCCGCGGCCACACCCAGGGGCACCCCCATGACGGCGTCCATCACCGGCACCTTGATGAAGCCGCCGCCTACCCCGAGAAGCCCGGAAACCATGCCGGCCAGGAAAGCCAGGGACAGGCCCAAGACCCAATGACTCGGCACATAATCAGCGGCAAAGAGGACCTCGGACGACCTGGAGTCCCCTTTTTGGGCATGGGCCTTGTATCCTTTGGAGAGTTCATAGGCGCCGGTGAGAAACACCACCAGGGCAAAGATCAGGTACAGCGACCTTGGCGATATCCAACCGGCCAACAAGCCTCCCGTAATGGCGCCGGCGGCGGTGGACATCTCCAGGCGCAGAGCCAGGCCGATATCGGCGCCCCGGCCGGGAGACTCCACCGCTCCCACCGCAGCCGAGGTGGCGATGACTCCCATCAGGCTGGTGCCCACGGCGACGCGGATGGGAAGTTGAAAAAGCAGGGTCAGGGCCGGCACCAGGAAGATGCCGCCTCCCAACCCCAGGAGGGCTCCTAAAATCCCGGCTCCGATGCCGGTGGCGAAGAGGGCCAAAAACAGGGACATGCGGCCTTAGAAATGTGACCGGTGGCGCTTTTCGACTTCGAAGAACTGGAGAGGGAGGCCGGCCGGCATGGGCCTCCTGATCAGGTTTTTTCCGGGAGCGCGGGCATCGGCTTGGTGGGCACTATCTTACCGGCGGCGATTTCCCGCAGGGCCACGACGATCTCTTTATTATCCGCTTTCACCAGGGCCGGGGCGCCCTTGTGGAACTGGCGAACTCTTTTGGCGGCCAGGTGAATCAGGGCAAAGCGGTTGGGCACCTGGCGCAGGCAATCTTCAATGGTGACACGGGCCATACTGCAACTCCTTATGAACGAATGTGATCCATCTCACAGCGGGACTCCGCCGGCTCAACAGGCCTCTGTTCCTGTGGAAGCGGAGGCTTTTTGCCGGCCGCGTTTGTTCGCGGAAGACCGTTGGGCTATCAGATTCTTCATTTCCTCAGGAGAGAATCGGCGGCCGCACCCCGTGCAGCACACTGTAAGACCCTCTCAAGAGGCCTTCAGAATAATTTTACCATGTTGACAAGCAGGACACTGCATATTTGTTCAAAAATACCGAGACAGGCGCGGTAAAGAGGGTTCCACCTGGCGACATTCCCGCAAGAGCGCATTGACATACAGCCAGGCGAAGCTCATGAGCAGCTCGGGGGCATATTTTCGGGCCCCGTGGCTGTCGAAGGCCACTTCAGTGTGGCTGCCGGTCTGGCTTAGGCGCATGGACAGGTCCCCCAGGATGGGCCAGGTTACCTGCCAGCCGCCGGGGACAGAGGTGCAGTCGCCGACATCCAGGCGGGTCACGGCAATCTCCACCACCTCAGGAGATATGAGGTTCAGCAATTGCCGGCGGGGGCCCATGGCCGTGTCCTGGACGGGAGAAGCGGTGCCGGGGGCAAAATCCGAGAAAGGCAGCCAGATGGGCCCCGGCGCGGCCGGGAGCAAGGGGAACGTGCTCCGGGCGTAGCGGGCCATCACGGCCAGATAGTCCCAGGCAAAGACATAGGCGTCTTCGGTGGGGACTGCCAGGCTTTTTCTGGCGTAAAGGACCCTCAGGTCGGCGCCATGGTCCTCGTCATGGTCGAACAGCCAGTACAGCTCCAAAGGCCGGAAGGGTTGCTGACGCATGACCCATTTGACCGAGACATAGGGTTTCTCCTCCAGGATTTCGCCCCGCATGAGCCGGGCCAGGAGGCCGGGGTCAAGGTTCACCAGGCCTTCCAGGTCATGACGGTATTTTTTGCGGACGTACTGGCGCAACTGGGCATCCCAGCCCCAGCCGGCTTCAAAGTGCTGCAGGGATACCAGATCGTTGAATAGTGACTGACTCAGCTCTTCTTGGACTCCACTTTCTGGTTAAACTTGTCGGCATTAATTATAAACCGTTCATGGACGGCCTCGCCAATTTTTTCTTTTTCGTCAAAGGCTTCCACCTTAAAAGTAAGCTTGCGGCCGTCCATCGCAATGATCTCGGTTTTGGCCCGAACCTCCATGCCCAGGGGGGTGGGGGCCGTGTGCTTCAGGTTCATGGCGATGCCCACGGATTGCTCGCCGGGAGCGAGTTTGGGGGCCATGAGTTCGGCGCTTACGCCTTCGAACAGACCCACCAGATACGGGGTGCCGAAAACATCAGGCAATTGCGGGAAGAAGTTTTGCGCCGAATGCTCCGGACCGGTCTTTAACACCTTCTCATGGGTCATGCCCACTGAAAAAGGAGAGCTCATAGGACCTCCTCGAGGTAGGATTTATGGGTGAAGGGTTTGACGGGCCGGCAGCTCGTGCACCCCTGGCCAATGGGCCCTTCCTCACCCTTATTTACACCGCCAGGGGCGAAAGTTTGATGGGGCCGAATTTTTCTCCCTGGGCCAGGCGAAGGCCCAGGTCTTTGGCCGCGTTCAGCACCTCGGGCTGGTTCAAGATGTCGCCCTTGGCGTCCGCTCCCCTGACGCAGATTTCGGCAGCATAGGAGACGTTGATGGCGTCGAAGAAATATTTGGCCACCAGGCGGGCCCCCACGAAGAGGAGTTTGCCGTGGGTGGCGCCGACGGCCAGAAGCACGCCCTGACGTTCGGGACCAGGAAAGTCCTGCTTAATTCTATAACGGCGGGCCCAGAGGGCCTGGGTCCGGTCGATGAAGGCCTTGACCTGGGCGGTAACGCTGTAAAAAAAGATGGGGCTGGCCAGGACCACGACGTCGGCGGCGAGAAGCTGGTCATAAATGGGGAGCATATCGTCCTTGATGGGGCAGGTGCCGTCTTTGAAGCAATGATAGATTTCCAAACAGGGTGAGATCTTGAGCTCCCGCAGGATAAGCCTTTCCACCTCGGCGCCTGCCTGGGTGGCGCCGTCGATAAAGGCATTGAGGATGATATCGGTATTGCCGCCCCGGCGGGGACTCCCCCAGATGGTCAGGATTTTCATGCCGCCTCCTTGCTCCCGAAATGCCGATTGCCCGGCGTCGGGCGGGTTCCAGGTTGGAGGAACCGGCTTTACCGGGAAACTAAAGCATAGGGAAAGAAGAGGCTTTTTGTCAAGTCGGCTGTGGGCTGGCATCGGGGCAACCGAAAGCTGTCCGGCCTTTTCTAAAGCAGGACCCGGCATCAAATAACTATCAGCAAAGAATATGTCTTATTTGCGAGAGAGTGGACATTTTGATATAACCCCGGTAACGGATCGGATTGGCACGAACCCTTAAGCGAAGGAGATTTGCATGGGAAAGAAGAACCTCAGTGGACCGGCAGTACTCCTGAAAGGCCTGACAGCCGTTTTGGCGGTATTGACCCTGGCGACGGCGTGCTGGGCAGCCGGGTCTTCAGCCCCAGACTTTACCCTCCCAAGTGTCCTTGATGGAAAGCAATACAGCCTCAGTCAGTACAGGGGTAAGGTGGTGTTGGTCAACTTTTTCACCTTTTTCTGCGGCCCCTGCCGTGAAGAGATGCCCCAGTTAAACCAGATTTACAAGGAAAACCAGGGAAGAGGCTACGTCACCCTGGGGATCGGCCTGGCTTCCAACCCCACGCAACTCAGGTTTCTGGTGAAGCAGTTAGGTCTGGATTACCCGGTGCTGGTGGGGGATGACAAGGTAGCCAAGGAGTATGGCAACGTGGAAGTGGTGCCCACCACTTTCATCATCGACCGATCGGGAAATATCGTCCAAAAGATCGTGGGGTCCCGCTCAAAAGATGATTTTCTGAAGATGATCAGGCCGCTGCTCTGACAGCAGAGCAAATATCGCCAAAGAGACAGGGCAGACTCTGAAAAGGGTGTGCCCTTTTTTATTGTGCGTCGGGCAGGACGCACCCACTTGGAGATGCAAGTCCTCTACCGACCCGGTAGGGGGAACTGTTAGCCGGACGGCAAGGGCGTCCATCGCAAGGCGGAATCTGAAGGAAGCCGCAGGCAAAGCGCTGGCCGGACGATGAGAAACCGCATGGGAGGCGTCCAGGCCGGGTGAGGAGGCAAGTATCTCTCAAGACCGGTACCTGCACGAAAGGCCTGGGCGTAAGTGCGGCGCGCATAAGCGTGAAGGTGGGTGCGCATTACCCGGGGAGGTCAGCCGATCTGCCCTGCGCTACCGATGTCCCGAGGCGTCGGGAAGGGTTGGCAGAAGTCAGCCGAGGGCAGAGTGTGCGCTGGACAGCGCTGAGATCAGGAGGGTTGAAGTCCCCCTGGCTCCCGGATGAGAAACCGTATCCCATGGCGGGGCCAGGGCAATGGCCTGTAAATTAATGAAACTTTTTCCCTATTGAATCACAGGCCTATTAAAGTCGGGGCGAGGTGGGGGAAACCTAAAACTGACTTGCGTTCTCAAGACTCTATCCGGCACATAAAGGAACGGTTGGAGGGGGTGCCGGTGACGGGATCCCGTCGAGCGTCGTCGGTGAGATTGTTGACGTTGGCTTCCGGGTCGACTTCCCCCCATCCCCAGGCAATCCGGACGACCCCCGGATGAACCGCCTCCGATATTCTGGCCTGCATGCGAACAACGCCGCGGGGAGAGGACAGGGTCAGCCATTGCCCTGCCGCGATGTTCCGGGTGCGGGCGTCTTCCGGATGCAGGTCCACGGTTCCTCCCTTTTCCCCCTGGGTCAGCCAGGGAATGTTGTGGAACTGGGTGTGGGTGAACCGGTTGGTGCGCTCCCCGCTGATGCCGATCAAGGCTTCGGGGCCCATGGTATCGGCAAAACTGATGGGATTGGCAGTGTCGCCGTCCTGAAAGGGCACCGGCAGTTGCCCGGCTTGGTCCAGGCGCTCCGAGAAAAACTCCACCTTGCCGGACGGGGTGGCAAAGCCCTGGGTGCGGTATTTCTCGAAGGCCAGAGGGGCAGCGCGCAGCCCCTCCGGATTCTCCCGGAGCCTGGCCACGGTCAGACCCGACGGGGCCAGTTGATAATCGATGGCCTCCTCGGCCGTTTGCCAGGGAAATTCTGCGGCAAAGCCCAGTTTGCGGCCCAGGTCAAAGACTATTTTCCAGTCCGGCCGGCTGTCTCCGAGCCAGTCGATGACCTGATTTTGCAGGATGACCGGACTGTTCCGCATGGCGGCGCGGTTAAGCTGGGTCTTTTCGAAGCAACTGGCGGCCGGCAAGATCACCTCGGCATACCTGGCGGTCTGGTTCCTGAACAGGTCGATGACCACCAGAAAATCAAGCTTGGCAAAGGCCTGCCGCACCCGGTTGGCATCAGTCATGGTAACCACCGGGTTGCCGGACTGCACCACCAGCAGCCGGACGGGATAGGGGTTCTCGTCCAGAATCGCATCCACCAGACAGGATTGGGCATGCAGCCCCCAGGTCTCGTGAAATTCATTGAACAGGGGATAGGCCTGGGTGACCGGCTTCACCCCGGACGGCAGCCGATCTTTGCACTGGATATTCCTTAAGGGAACGGGTTGGGGCATAAAGTCGCCGCCCTCGATATCCAGATTGCCGGTCAGGGCCCGAAGCATACAAATGGCGCGGGTAGTCTGAAACACCTGCACGTGCATATCGATGCCGTTGCCGTCGATGATGCAGGCCGGTTTGCTGGTGGCATAGAGGCGGGCCGCCTCCCTGATCAGATCCGGATCCAGCCAGAGCCGCGGCCCCACCGAGGCGGCGGGGTAAGCGGCGGCCGCGGCCTGCAACTCCTCGAAGCCCAGGCAGTAATTCCGGACGAAATCCGCGTCGTAGAGGCCGTTGGCAATGATTTCGTGAATCATGGCCATGGCCAGTTGGCCGTCGTGTCCCGGCTTTATCTGGAGCCAGATGTCGGCCATTTGGGCAAACTGGGTCTTGACCGGGTCTATGACGATGAGCCTGGCCCCCTGTTCCCGAGCGTGAAAAATCGCCTCCGCCGCCCCGGGCGCAGTGTTTCTGTCGTTCTTGCCCCAGACGACGATACAGCGTGAGGTCTTCGGCAGCGGCAAGGTCATGGCGCCATAGGTGTAGACATGAGCCATGTCCCGGGCCACGTGACAGACCGAGCCGTTGCCGATGGTATTGGGGGACCCGAACAGGTTCATCAAGCGGTTGGCATAATCCCAGTTGGCACCCCAATCGGCCGCCATGCCTCGCAGCCAGGCCACCGACTCGGGGCCATAAGCCGCTTTGTAGTGCTGGAACTTTTCGGCTACCAGATCAAGGGCCTCATCCCAGGAGGCCTCATAAAAGTCAGGACCGGACGCCCCCTTTTTTCTGATCAGGGGAGTGAGCACCCGGTCCGGCGCGTAGACGATGTTCGAAACCGCCTTCAGTTTGGGACACTGCAGCCGTTTTTTTCGGGGCAGAAAAGACGTGCGCTCGGCGCCCACCAGCCGGCCGTCTTCAATGTGGACGATGACCGGGCAGCAGGCGGAGCACAACCGGCAAACTGTGTGTTGTTTCATAGGTGATACCTGGCTTTCGGGAGATGTGGACAACGCTCCGGCCTTACCGGTTTGCCTTGATGTAGCAACTGCGGATCAGTTCGAAGTGGTTGCTGTGGGTGCGGATTTTCCACCAGATATGGCCGTTGTCGTCGACCCTCCAGGTGGGATAAAAACCGTTTATCTGACCCTCTAACAGGGCGATAATATTGTCCTTCCCCCTGCCGGCGAAAGCACCCTCCTGCTTGCCGCCCAGCCAATGCTCCTGGGGAGCGACCTCGGCGGACCAGGAAAAGGGATCCGAGAACAGCAACTGGGCATCTCGTGTCCTGGCCAGGCGGTTGATCTCCGACAGGTGGGTCAGGGGCTGAGGCACCTTGTCCACCACGTTCAGGGAAGCCACCCCGGCAAACCACCGGGACCGGAACGGCACCGCCTGGGCGTCCCCCACGATGAACTCGACGTTGTCCGTCCGCCAGTCCTCCGGAAAAATGAGTTGCTCTTTCCGGGTAAGCACCCCTTCTTCCGGTAAGGCGAACTCGGCGCCGCGCTGCCGCAGCAATTCTCGGGAGACCCGGATAAAGGTGAGGGAATTGTCGAGGCCGACCACAAAGTCGAATTTGTTGGCCATTTCAAAGGAAAAGCGGCCCACTGCCGAACCGGTGTCGATGCAGAGGCCGGAGTGCTCCTGCATGAGCCCGGACCAGCGGACATAGGCGTCGGTGGCAGATTCATCACCCAGCAGATCCCCGTAGTGGCTCCAGAGGTATGAGGACAGCACCGGCAAAGTTTCATACCGGTTGTGTGCAGCGGGACCCTCCGGATGGTGGGGGTCCAAAAAGGCAATGCCTTGTTTGATCGGGTAAGAGGCCTGGCACCGGCTGCAGGTGAGCCGGCCCTCGATGATGTCCCCGCCCGTTGCCTCGGCAATGCTTTCCTGGAGGCGCTGTTCAGCGGGCAGGCAGGCTGGGCAGATGAGAAAGTCAAGCAGAACTTTTTTCATATATTTTCCCTGACCTCAAAGGATTGCTGAGGGTGCTGGGAAACAGAGGCACGTGAGCCTGATTCCTTGCCCTTCCCCGGTCCTGCCTAAAGCGGTGAGGCAGGGCCTCAGCTTGCCGAAGGCGGCGAAGCCAAAGGCGCCTCTGGTTGGCCGCAGATTCCCCGGAGGGTTTGAGAAGCTCCCTTTTGATTAACGCCTGGCCGGTCGCCAAAGACGCATCAGGTTTAAGCCTTCCACATTCCATGCAGGTTGCAGTATTCCCTGGCCGTAACCTTTTCCGCCTGGATCTCAAAGGTGGCCTCGGGAGCCTGTCCCGGCGGTTACTTCAGGGTGTTGAAGTTACCGTGCCAGGCGCACGTGCCGCAGTAAGTTTCGGTCTTGCCTTTGATTTCAGGCGGCTGGGAAGTTTCCTAATCTCCAGGCCTGAACTGCACGGTGCCGCCGTGGTGGTCGAACTCAAAGACCTCCTAGTGGTCTTCGGGGTCCTTAATAGAGAAACTCTGGGACCCACACTCAGGACACCCGGCTCCCGACATTATCTCCTTCGTGCCGACGCTCCCTGGCGTTCCCGGGAGTCCGGCGCAATGACAATCTAATTGGCGCAGTGACTTTGTTCTTCAGCCACCGATCCCGGCCCCGCCAGAGGTCGGAACACCTTTTTGGATGAGCCGCAGCACGGACACTTCCAGTCCTCGGGGAGGTCCTCAAAACGGGTCCCGGGGGGGATTTTACCCTTTTTATCCCCCCGGGCGGGGTCATAGATATAACCGCAATTAGTAAATTGGCACTGCCACATCTCTTCCGGTTTTGACATCATAAGCCTCCTGCTCACCCCCCGTTCGGTGGTATCCGGGTCAATTGCTTAATGCTTAAAGGGAAATGAGCGACATGCTTTGCATTACCCATGAGTAAAATACCCATGAGTAAAATTTTTCTTGTTACTTTGTTAATGATGACAGCCCCCCGGACAGGCTCGGAGGTTATCTGAATGGCGGGATTCATTATTTGCCCATTCAGCCTATCATTAACTTGAGAGGTGCCTATAAAGACCATAGCTCAAGCTACGGAAGAGCCTTTTGTCAAATTTCGCGGCCATAACCAGGGGAAGCTTCAAAATTAATATTAATTACCATATAGTATTTAATCTTTATGAAGTCAAGTGCCATGGACCTCTATGTGAAATTTTTCCCAAGGATTCAACCCTGGCGGAGGGCAAGCTGTTGACCGTATGACACCTCCACCTGTCGGATCCGGAAGTTATCACCCGACCTCAAAAGATCGCATATCTGAGGCACACTACCGGGAAAGGTCATTTTCAGGTTCGCAAAATCACCCTGTGGGGGGAATCAAGATAACTATACTGAGCGTCTTAATTTATTGCGCATAGGTGGACAAGGGCCGGCGTTACGTGGTCTGCCATAATCCCCTGGAGGCCGCCAAGGACGCGGCCGACCGGGAGGCGATGCTGGCAGCGCTTCAGGACAAGCTGCGCCAGGGAGTCAGGGGCCTGGTGGGCAACCGCGGCTTTCGGCGGTTCCTGAAGGTGGAAAAAGAGGCGGTGAGCATCGATCAGGCCGCGGTTAAGGCCGAGGCCCGCTTTGACGGGAAATATGTCCTGCGCACCGACACGGAGTTGCCCGCGGCCGAGGTGGCGGTGCAGTAAAACGCCTGCTGCTGGTGGTGCAGTTCTTCCGGGCCGCCAAGTCGCTCCTTGACACCCGGCCCATCTTTCACCAGTGGGATGCCACCATCCAGGGGCACGTCTTCTGCTTTTTTCTGGCCCTGGTGCTGCTGGATGAGCTGCAGTGCCGCCTGGCCCAGCGGGGTGTAAAGGCGGAATGGGCCGACCTCCGCCGGGATCTCCTGGCCCTGGCGGAAGTGGAGGTGCGGGACGGCGAACACTGGTATCACCTGCGCACCGCGCTCCAGGGAGTGGCCGGCAAAGTCTGCCAGGCGGCGGGGTAAGCCTCCCGCCGCCCCTGCGGCCCAGGGAAAATGTGGTGCCGACAGAGAATTGTGCTCTCACAACTAACTGATTTTACGGTACTTTGCGCTATTGACTGTAGAACTTGGGTCTGACATTTCCGCCTATCACTTCCAAGGTGCCACCATAGAGTCCTGGACCTTTCAGGCAGATCCAGTGCTCTCAGTTCACGGTTCTGGGAAAGGGGGGGCATAAGCGCGACCCCTGGGCCGCCAGTGCTTATGAGGATTTGAGGTTGAGCCGCACGTTCAGGAACCAGGTTCATGGCTTACTGCTTCAGGCTGACTTTTTAACACCCGGTTCAACACCTGGCTGAAGTCAGTCAGACGATAGGGTTTTTTGATCACCCCCTGAAAGCCGTGGTCGGCAAACCGGGTCATAACGAGGTTGTCGGCGTAGCCGCTGGACACAAGGGCTTTTATCTGGGGGTCCAGACCCCGGAGTTTCTCTAAAGTCTCTTGCCCCCCCAGACCGCCGGGCACAGTGAGATCCAGGATGACCGCGTCGAAGGGCCGGCCCTCGGTTTGCGCCCGGCGATATTTCTCCAGGGCGGCGGCGCCGTCTGGAGCCTCCTCCACTTCATAGCCCAGGTGGTTCAGCATCCTGCCCGCGACCTCCAGCACCAGGGGTTCGTCGTCCATCACCAGGATTTTGCCCTGGCCGGTGGCCGGTTCGGCCACAGGTTCCGGTTCCGGGGCGGGAGGCTTTTGAGCGGCCGGAAGGTAAAGGGTAAAAGTGGCCCCCTCCCCCGGGGTGGATTCCACCGTAAGATGGCCGCCGTGTTTTTTGACGATGGAGAACGCGGTGGCCAATCCCAGGCCGCTGCCTTTCACTTTGGTGGTGAAATAAGGGTCAAAGATTTTCCCCAGATATTTGGAGTCAATCCCGGTGCCCTGGTCGCTGATGGCGATTTTCACATAAGGGCCGGGAAGCAGGGGAAGTTCTTTCTGGTCGGCAAGCATGACGTTCTCCGCTGCCACCATGATGACGCCGCCATTGGGCATGGCCTGATCGGCATTGATCAGGATATTATGGAGCGCCTGGCTGAGCTGTCCAGAGTCCACTTCGACAGGCCAGAGTTCTTCCGAGAGGGACAGTTGGGCTCCGCACCGGGAGCCGGCCAGGGCCAGATTAACGGCTTCCTGGATGAGGGGGAAAAGGGAAGCAATTTTCTTCAGCGGTGCCCCGCCCTGGGCAAAGGTGAGCAACTGTTGGGAGAGGGCCTGGGCCCGCAAGCACGCCTGCTCCGCCCCGGACAAACACTCTTTTAACGACTTGGGGAGTCCAGGAGCCAACTTCGCCAGGTTGACATTGCCCAGCATGGCGGTAAGCAGGTTGTTGAAATCATGGGCGATGCCGCCGGCCAGGACCCCCAAGGACTCCAGTTTGTCGAGCTTCAGGCGCTCTTCTTCCAGGCGTTTGCGCTCGGAGACGTCAAATAGCAGGCCACGAACAAAGGCAATTTCACCATCCGCCCGAAGGATGATCTGGCTCCGCTCCTGAATCCACAGAATGTTCCCGGACCGGGTACGGATGCGGTATTCCCGGACATAGTGTTTGTCGCCCTTCAGGGCCTGGATAAGGACCTGGCGGGCGCCGGGCCGGTCCTCCGGCAGGATGACCTCCCCCCATTTAAGTCGGCGACTGCTGAATTCCTCCCGGGTGTAAGCCGTCAGGGCCTCGATCTTGTCATCGTAAAAGTCCATGCTGCAGTCGGCGTAGCCGGTGAAGACCACGGCCGGGAGATTGGCTACCAGCAGCCGATAATTTTCTTCGCTCTCCCGCAGCTTGGCCTCGCTTTCCTGGAGTTTAGCGTGTGATTCCCTCAGCTCCCTGGTGCGGGTCTCCAGGATGTCTTCCACCCGGAGCAGGGCCCGCTCCCGGCGCACCTTGTCGCCCAGTTCCACGAGATAGCGGGGATCAAAGGGCTTGCGCAGGTAGGCGTTGGCTCCCAACGTCAAGAAGCGGTTGGCCAGGGTGAGGTTGGCATCCGCGGTGATTATGATCACCGCCGGCCGGCCGGCCCCCTGGTTGAAGTCACACAGCAACTGATCACCGGAGATATCCGGCAGATGATAGTCCAGGATCACCAGTTCCGGGGAGAGTTCCTGAAACCGGCGGCGTCCCTCATAACCATTCAGGGCGCTGGCGGCGAGATAACCATGTTCCCTAAAGGTCCGCTCCAGCAACAAGGCCAGGGTGGGGCTGTCCTCCACAATCAGCACCGTGGGATGAACCCGTGGGTTGATGCCAGCCAGGAGGGCCTGCACACACCGGCGCAACTCCGATGCCTGACAAGGCAGAGAGAGAAAGGCGTTGGCCCCCAGGTCCCGGGTAACCTCCCGGGCGTGGTCCCCGGCAAAGGTGGCGGAGACCACCAGGATGGGCAGTTCATTCAGGGCAGCGTACTCCGGAGAGCGCAGCAGCCGGCAAAACCTCCAGCCGTCAATTCCCGGCATGTGGAGGTCGGTGACCAGGGCATCAGGGGCGCCCTCGGCCCGCATCAGGGCCAGCCCCGCCTCGGCGCTTTCACAGGAAAGCACCCGCAGGCCGTCCTTTTCCAGAATGGCCGCCAGCAACCGGAGTTGGGTGGGGTCATCGTTGACCACCAGCACGGTTTTGCCATCATACCGGTTCATGGTTAGCTGGTTCTTATTTCCTGTTCGTAGATGCTACTATCCATCAAGAAGCCTTGAGGTATCGGGTTCAACGGTTAGCTTGGTGAGTTTTTGCTGGTGGCTGAAAGCTGAAAACTGTCTCGGGGTCAGCCGCCACCAGGCCCCGTCTCTCCCTTATTTCTGGCTTCTTCTGAGCTGTGTTCATATGATGTTTCCTTCCCCCTTATCCCTTTTCCCCCGCGGCCCCCGGCGGCCCTTTCCCCCTCTTTATCTCTCCAGGACCTCCTGGAACCGCGCGAATTCCTGGATCAGGGCCTCCAGCAGGAGTTGGGCCTCTTCCAGGTCGCGGTTTTTCCCGGAAATTTCCAACTGCCCGGCTACCTGGCGCACCGCCTCGGCGCTGATGCTGGCCGCGGCCCCTTTGAGGGAATGGGCCTGCCCTTGCAACCCCGAGGCGTCGCCCACCTCCAGGGCCTGGCGAAGCTTCTGCAGTTGCCGGGGGGTGTAGTCCAAAAAGATATGCACCAGTTCCTCCAGGAGCTCTTCATTTCCCTCCACTCGCTCCAACAAAGCCTGGCGATCGAAAATATCAGTCATGTTACCTTTCCCATTTTCTTTTTTTATCGGCTATCTTCTTCCTTACCATGAGCGCCAATATTCCAAAGGTGGATAAAACTATGGGGTGCCGGTGGGTCCCACCACCCGGTTGCGGCCGGCTTTCTTGGCCTGGTACATGCACTGGTCGGCTTCATCCAGCAGGGTCTCCGGGGTGCGGGGATTTTCCTGAGCACCATGGCTGAAACAGGAAATCCCAAAGCTGGCCGTGATGTTGATCCCGCCGGCCGGCGTGGCAATCACCTTTTCGGCCACCAGACGGCGGAGCCTCTCGGCCAAGTCGAAGCTCCCGGCCAGATCTGTTTCCGGGAGCACCAGGACGAACTCTTCGCCGCCATAGCGGGCCAGCCAGTCAATACCGTCCCGAACAGAGCCTTTCAACCGACCGGCAAATTCCTTGAGAACCAGGTCGCCCACGTTATGCCCGTAAGCGTCGTTGATCCGTTTAAAATGGTCGAGATCACAGAGGAGCAGCCCCAGAGGCCGCTTATATCGGAGAGCCCGTTTGATTTCCACCGGGAGGGTGTCGTTCAGATAACGGCGGTTGTAAATGCCGGTGAGGGGATCAGTAATGGATAATCGGGCGATTTCCTGGTTACACTCTTTCAGGGTGCGTTCCAACTTCAGGATGCGATGCCCCGTCTTCAGCCGGGCCAGGAGCTCAGCAGGATGCACCGGCTTGGTGAGGTAATCATCCGCCCCAGCCTCCAGACCTCTGATAATATCCTCCTGGGAGTCTTTGGCGGTGATGAGGATAATATAGACATAGCCCTCCCAACTCTTGCGCCGGACAGCCCGGCAGAAGGCCAGGCCGTCCATCCCGGGCATCATCCAGTCGGTGATGACCAGGGGGCAAAAGTGATGCTTCAGGGTTTCCAGAGCCTCCCGGCCATCCCCGGCGGCCATCACCCGGTAACCTGCTTTGCGCAGGCGCAGTTCCATCAACTGTCGGGCAGCGGGATGGTCCTCCACCACCAGGATGGACCACTCAGCTTCACACGGTATGTCTTTGGTCATAGACACCTAAGGGTGGACGGCCTGGGCCAGGTCACAAAGTTTTTCGCGCAGGGCTTCGAGCTGGCCTTCGGCTCCCAAGAGCACCCCATCTTTGGCGGCCAGCTCTAAAGTGCGGGCCAAATCGGCAAGCTCCTGAAGTCCCAGGTTGAGCGCCGCCCCTTTCAGGGAATGGGCCGCAGCGGCCGCCCGCGGCTGATCCCCCGTCTCCAGAGCCTCTTTCAGGGCCAGAAAATCCTCCCAGCTGATCTCAAGAAAAAGCTCCAGTACCTCTAAAAGCTCATCTCGTCCGATTCCGAGGTTTCTTGCCGCATTCTCAACATCCATCGGTTTTCCTCCCGGTTTACCAGCCACTTTTGAATCATGTCAAACACCACTTCCCGTTTGACGGGCTTGGCGATGTAATCGTCCATGCCGGCCCGCAAACACTTGTCCCGGTCCTCCCGCATGGCATTGGCGGTCATGGCAATGATGGGCACCTCCACAAAGCCCCGCTCCCGGAGCGTCCGGGTGGCGGTCAGGCCGTCCATCACCGGCATCTGCATGTCCATAAAAATGAGGTCGTATGCCTGGGGGTCGGCGGCGTACTTGTCCACGGCCTCCTGGCCGTTTTGGGCCAGATCTGCCTGATAGCCTCCTTTTTCCAGCATGAGCAGGGCCAGCTTCTGGTTGACGGGATTGTCCTCCACCAGGAGGATCCGCACTCTGTGCTTTATCTCTTCCTGGACGGTTTGCTGGGTGAGGAGAGGGCCAGGGGCGGTGGTTTCGGCAGCCACCGCCTCGCCTTGGAGGAGGCGTGCCACCATTTGGAGCAGCTCGGGGCGTTTCACCGGTTTGAGTAAAAAGCCGTCGAAGCCGGCCTCCCTGAACCTGACGCGGTTTTGGTCGGTGGAGGAGGAGTAGGCCAACAGCGACAACCGAGGGATCGCCGGCGGCAGACCCCTGAGTCTTTTGGCCACGGCGTAGCCGTCCAGCCCCGGCATGCGGATGTCCAGGACGCCCAGGTGAAAGGGGTCGCCGGCTTCCCAAGCCTCTTCTACTGCGGCCACCGCCTCTTCGCCCCGGGTCAGCCCTACCACCCGCATACCCGCGGCCGTGAGCACATGGCTCAAGATTTCCAGGTGGGCCTCGTTGTCGTCCACCACCAGCACCTTCTTGCCTGCCAGAGACACGGTGGCCCGCTTCTCCGGGGTGGTTTGGGCGCTTTTCCCCAGCCAGGCGGTGAAGTGAAAGGTGCTGCCCCGGCCTTCCGCACTTTCCGCACACACCTGACCCTCCATGAGCTGGGCCAGTTGGCGGCAGATGGACAGCCCCAGGCCGGTCCCTCCATATTGCCGGGTGGTGGAGCCGTCCGCCTGTTGAAAGGCCTCAAAAATCTGCTCCAGCCTGTCGGCCGGGATGCCGATGCCGGTGTCCCGGACGCTGACGTGCAACTGCACCCGGGACGCCTCTTCCGCCGCCACCTGGAGGGACAGCTCAATCTCTCCTTGGGCAGTGAACTTGGCAGCATTGCCTATGAGGTTCAGCAGCACCTGGCGGAAGCGTCCCGGATCGCCCCGCACAAAGGCAGGCACTTGGTCCCCAATGCGGCAGAGCAGCTCCACGGGCTTGTCCCGCAAACGGGCGAAGATCATGTCGCAGACCTCGTAGGCCACGAGCTCCGGGTCAAAATCCACCTCTTCCAGGGTGAGCTGGCCGGCCTCGATTTTGGAGAAGTCCAGGATGTCGTTGATCAGGGAGAGCAAGGCCTCGGCGCTTTGTTTGACGCTTTTAACAAAGCCGACCTGTTCCTCGCTCAACGGGGTGTCGCCCAAAAGTTCGGTGAAACCGATGATGCTGTTCATGGGGGTGCGGATTTCGTGGCTCATGCGGGCCAGGAATTCGCTCTTGGCCAGGTTGGCCGCCGCCGCCTGGGTGGCCAGCAGAGAGGCCCGCTCAATGGCCGCCTCCAACTGTTCGTTGGCCTGGACCAGCTCCTGACGACCCTGGAGGATTTTTTCCTCGGCCACTTTGCTGGCGGTGATATCGAAGAGCACCCCTTGCACCTTTTCAGCCCATTTACCGGAGTCGAAAATTATCTGGCCCCTATCCTGGATCCAGGCGATTTCTCCGTTTTTTTTGCGGATGCGATATTCCCGCAGGAAGGCGCCATCGCCTTTCAGGGCCTGAAGAAAGACGGCCCGAACTTGAGGGAGGTCTGCCGGCACAATCAAGTCATTCCAGCGGAGGTGGCGGGACGTGAATTCCGCCTGGGAATATCCGGTGAGGGCCCCGATTTTATTGTCATCGAACAGGTCCAGACTCCAGTCCAGGCCTCCTTCATAGACCACCGCCGGGATCTGGTTCACCAGCAGGCGGTGTTTGGCCTCGCTTTTCCGCAGAGCCTCTTCTGTTTCCTTGCTTGCGGTAATGTCAACGTCGGCGCCCCGGTAGCCTTTGAACCGGCCAGTTTCATCAAAAATGGGAAAGCCGCTGGTCAGCCGCCACACTTCCCGCCCGTCCCGGTGCAGGTTGCGGTTGGAAAATTCCCGCAAGGCCTCCTGCCGGGCGAAAACTTCCAAAGCCGCGCTCTTCAGCGCTTCCCGGTCCTCAGGGTGGAAAAAGTCGTAAAAATATCGGCCCAGGACTTCCTCGGGAGGGTAGCCCAGGATCTTTTCCACCACCGGGTTGGCGTAAGTATAGCGGCCTTCGGGGTCCACCTCCCAGATAAACTCCTGGGTATTTTCGGCGATGTCCCGAAAGCGGGCCTCGCTTTCCGCCAGAGCCTGTTCAGATGCCTGCTGAGCCCGGACTTTTTGCTGTATCTGCCTGCCCCCCAAGGTTATCCCCATAATACCCAGTAGCCAGACAAAACCGTGACCGAAGATGAGAGCCACCCCTTCCTGGCGACTGGTCGCCCAGAAGGGCTCCAGGGGCACCGCGATGCTGATCCCGCCCTTGATATCGCCCACCTTGTAGCCCTGCTGGGCGTGGCAATTGAGACAGGCCTGCTCCACGTAAAAGGGCCGCAGCAGCCGCAGATAGGGCTTCTGGTCCAGCACCTCCACGGCGCTCACCTCTTTGGCCCCCTTCTCCAAGGCCTGGAGGGCCCGGGTCTCCCAGGCATCGGGGATTCTCAACGGATCCATCGGTTTCAGACTGGTTATGTTACCGCGAATCTGGTATTCCTGGTTGGCTCGGGCATAGACCTGGCGCATCATGTACGCCGGGTTGATCATGGTCAGCTTTTTCCCTGAGGTGGTGGTGACGTCTCGTTCAGGCAGGTGCGCCAGCCAGGGGTTGGGAGGGCTTTCCGGGGTGGCGGGCACGTAAACCCCGCCATGGCTGGCATTCCATTGGCGGTAGAGGATGTCTTTTTCATAGTTGGCCTCCGCGGTGATGTGGGCCATCGTTAAAATTTCCTGCCGGTGCATATACATGGTCAATCCCATAGACCCGCATATGCACAGCGTCCAAAGCAGGCTCAGGGCCAACATATAGAGCCGCAACTGAGGCCAATGATCGGGGCTTGGCAAGGTCACATCTCCCCTTGGCAGGTTTTCCCGTCTTTTCTCACACCGGTTATGGTTTTCCATACGAAGTCCAGCTTTTAGTCCTTCAGACCAAGTGACAAGGAGCCGTTGCCTCAATGATGACTGTGGCCATCCTTTTCCTGGCTGTTTCCCATGCCGCCATCGGCGGCTCTATCTCCACTTCCCGTAGGTTTCCTCAAACCTATCGGCAACTTCCCGGAACATCTTGAGCACCTGCGGGGAAAAATGCTGAGGCAAGGTGCCCTCATCTCCTCCTATCGGGATGCGGCAGGGGGCGGCGTGATCAAAGGCGGGCTGGTAAGGCCGCGGGGAAAAGTGCTGCGGCTGGCGCAGAGGGCCCCCCCCGGTGCAGACGGCCGCCATAATAAACCAGGGACCCGAAATAAAAAGGCCTGAGGTCAAGGGCGGGATAATCGAGGATTCTCTGTGCCTGAGGATAAGCGGTTTACAGAACCTGGAAGCCCCGGTCCAGGAGGAAGCCCTCCACTCGGTCGGTGCGCACCCGCCCGCCGACCCCATCCGAGGCCTCAAGGATAATGAAGGGAATGCCGGCCTGATGCAACGTGCGGGCGCAACACAGCCCTGCCAAGCCAGCGCCGATGATGCTGACGTCCATGCAGATGATCCTCTCAGGGAATCAGTTCGGTTGAGGGCCAAATTCACTTCTCGCCGCTAACCGAATATTAACAAGTAATTTTAGACTCTGATCTTGCCATAAAAACAAGAATGATTATTTTTAAGACAACTTTCCCAAAAGGAGGCTGCAACATGGCTGATAAACCCAAACCCCAAGAGGAATTTGGCGGCAAGGGCGGTTCGGGCGACGTTACCGGCAAGGAAAATTTGTTTGTGTGTCCGGAGTGCGATGCCGAGCATGCCTTCCCGGGACACAAGCCCGGGGAGCCCCTGATGTGCCCCAAGTGCGCCATCCCCATGAAAGCCAAGTATGTCAAATAAGTCTTAGGCTTTCTTAACTCCTTACCACCAGCCCCAAGGCCGGTGATGACATAAAGCCGGGGGAGAGATAAACCTCCCCCAGGTTCGGGGAGGGGGCGGCACACCCCGCCTCCTCAATTTTTGAAAGATAGATTCCTTACGGATAATTGCCTCTCTCAGGTACAGGAGGCTCCCATGGTTGAAGCGAAAGAACTCGGCAAACGCTTTGTCCGGGTGAAGGATAGCTCGGGCAATGTTTGGCTGTGCCCCCTGGAGGCCATGAAAAAAGCCGCGGACGCCACTCAGGAAGAACTGGACGATTGCGTGGAACTGGATGTCGTCACCCACACCGCCGGACAGATTAACGCCGAGCGCTAAGCCTTCGGGAGGGCAGCCATGTGCCGGGAAGAAAAAACCCGACCCAGCCCCCGGGCTTTTTTCACCAACTTGGCCGGACCGGAGCCCTGGACGGAAAAAATGCTGCTGCTCTTACGCAACAATTGGCTCAAGCTGAAAAATTTTCAAAACTGCTGCGGCCATCCCGGCGAGCCGGGGTGCTGACAGCGAAACAGCGGCCTCGGTGAGGCCGCGTCCGGGGATAAACCGAAAAGTTGCTGAACGAAGGCCAACGCCGGATTTCTTGAGAGACGGTAAGCTTAGAAGCGTGGCTCTATGGACAGTTTCACCTGGAAAGAATTTTTTGGTCTTTTTGTCCACCTTGCTGGCTTTGTCATCGGTCTGGGAGCGGTCACGGTCATTGATCTTCACGGCTTCCTGGGCAGAAAGTCATCGTACTGGACCGAAGCAACCATCCGCACCCATAAGGTGACCAAGCCCCTCATCTGGCTGGGAATGACCCTGGCCATCCTGGGGGCCTGGATTTTTCATTCCGGCCGCGGCTGGAGCTGGTCTTTGGCCCTGCAGGCAGCCATTGCTCTGGGGCTCATCGTGAACGGTGTTTTCCTTTCCTTCCGGGTAAGCCCCTTTCTCATTGAACAGGAACGCGATGGCCGGGCCTCGGAACTTTTGCCGCCGGAGTTGCAAAAGAAGATCATCATCGCTTTCTTGTTCTCTTTTGCAGGGTGGTGGGGGGCCTTGCTGCTCACGGTTTATCAAGTGTTGTCCAGAAGGTAATTCTTAAGGGCCACACCATTAAACCTCAAGAATTTTAGGCCCCGGCGGGAATATGACAGAAGCGGCGGTAATTTTTCCCCCTCAGCTCTTCCGAGATCGCCCCTGCCTCAAACAAGACCGGATGGTCTATCTGGTGGAAGACCAGTGGGTTTTCCGGGACCCGGTCAACCGGATCAAATTCCACCGGCAAAAATTGGTCCTCCACCGGGTCATCAGCGGCTTTATGATCCAGGGTGGCGGTCTCGATGCCAACCTGAACCGAAAATCCACCCGGACGCTCATCAAGAACGAGGCGGATAACGGCCTCAAGAACGAGCCATACACCATCGCCATGGCCCGGACCAGCGCCCCCGACTCCGCCACCAGCCTGTTCTTCATCACTGTGGCTGACAATCAGCGCCTCAATTTCATGGCCAAGAACGACGCGGCTGGGGTTGCACCATGTGCGGCCGGGTGATGCAGGGCAAAGAGGTGGTGGACAAGATCAAGGCCGTGCCCACCGGCAGCCAGGGCATGTATGAAAATGTGCCCACCACCCCGGTGGTCATCACCCAGGCCAGCATTTTGAGCAACCAAGCCAAGGGACTAGAGAGGGGGGGTGGGGCAGGGACCTGAGGTCTTGATTCCTTCCCCCCAAATTTATCCTGGCCAGGTCAGGGCTGCTTCCCTTCCAGACTGTCCCGCAGTTCCACCATGCGATCCTGGCTCACTCGGATCAGACCGCGCCGGGGCCGGTCGAGATCGATGATCACGAAAATCACCACGGCAATCAAGACCGAAGCCACAAGTGTCACAAACAAGTTGCGCACCTCCCCCAGGCCGCAGCCATAGCCGATGAGGGCGTTAGCCACCATGGCCACAAAATAGAGCAGGATCAGGATGATCTCGGGGACATGGTTCTCGAGAGCGGTCAGTCTCTTATTGTGGAGGTCAATGACCTCGTTTAAAGACTGCAGAAACAAGCCATAGATGACAGCCCGGGGATCCTTTTCACCCAAGGCCCCGCCGATTTCCCAGAGCTGGGCCTGGAGCTTTGCCGTGGCTTGGTTGACCGCGTCCAGATTGGCATCATCGTTGCCCGCCGCATAAAAATCCAGCCGCACTGTGACGTAGCGTCGCAGCAGATCGGAAATCTGCTGGCGCTGCGGTTCGGGAAGCAGTTGCGCCCTGAGATAGGTGGTGCCGATGGCGTTGGCTTCATCCAGGACGATTTGTTTGCGCGTCTCGAACCTGGTCATGGCCATGGCAAAGGTAAAGCCGAGAAGCAGCGCCAAAAGCCCCAGGATGGCCCCCTGAATAGTGCCCACCTGGGAGCGCGCGTCGTCGCTGGTGGTGGGCGCCGCCCGCCGCCCCAGGAGAAAGCCGAGCTCGGTGAAGACAAAGAAAGCCCCGATGCTGACGAGGAGGATCAACCACAGGTTCAGGTCATACAGCAACTCGTTGGACACGGCTCTCTATCCTGAAATGTCTGTAATCTGAGGTATCCCATCGCCCTGAAATCAAGGATTATGATTTTACCAGCCATTGGTATGCAACCGGGAGGACTCGAAGCGATTTTCTCTGGGTTTCTGCTCGCCCGGATAGCCGATGGGGATGATGGTTAAGGGTATGACCTCTTCGGGAAGATTAAGCAGCTTTTTGACCCCGGCAATGCGGTCAGGGTAAGGATAAATCGCGGTCCACACGGCCCCGAGCCCCATGGCGTTAGCCGCAATAAGGATATTCTCGGCCGCCACCGCGCCGTCTAGCTGCCAGTAGCCCTGGCCTTTGAATTTCTCCCGTCCCTGGTTGCCGCAGATTATGATGGCCACCGTCGCTTTCTTGATCTGCAAGGCCTTGGTATTCAGATTGAAGATGGCGTCCAGAATCTTGCGGTCGTTAATCACGATAAAGTCCTGGGAGCGCTCATTGAAAGCTGACGGCGCGCACATGCCGGCTTCCACCAGGATCCGGATCAGCTCTGCGGGGACCGGGTGGGGGGAATAATCCCGGATGCTCCGCCGGGTCATGATGGCGGTGACGGCGTCCAGGGTTCCCTTGGGGACCTGGACTTCAGCGGTGTTGCCCTGGGGGGCGGCTCCGCTGGCGGGTTTTTCCTGGGCCCAGCCGGGAGGCGTGACAAGTGGTTGAAGCAGGAAGACCACCATGACCAAACCGATAAGACCGAAACCTGCCAAGCCCGAGGAAAGCTGCATGAAACCTCCTTCTCTGTTTAAAATAATCAGTTGCCGCTGCAGACCACCGTCTTATTATAAGGCCAAGCCTCCGGATTTCCATGCCGCGACAGAAATTTATCCGCGCTGTACCGCATCCGGTTTTTTGGACACAAGTTTTTTAAGCCGCCCTGGGGATTGAGTTCTGGGCGAGCCATTGGGTGGGCCCTGGCCAGCCAGGGGCTTTTGAAGCCGTTTTTCTCCACCAGCCACTGCCGTAGGTGCAGCAATTTCCCACTTTTTCGGATATAATTACTACTTTTGCCTGGTTCATTGAGGAAAGAAGGTTCACTGTTGACTTCCGGGTAATCCTGTACGGTTCCGGATGTATCCTACCCGCCCAAATCATGTGAGGAATGAGAAAAACTGGTAAGGCCGGCGACCAGGCGGCCTTTTTCGGGGATTATTATGCAGGTTCGTGAAGACTTACGAAATATTGCCATCATCGCCCATGTCGATCATGGCAAAACCACCCTGGCCGATGCCATGCTCTGGCAGAGCGGCATCTTTCGGGAAAACGAGCAGGTGGCCGAGCGCATCCTGGACAGCCTGGACCTGGAGCGGGAAAAAGGCATCACCATCATGGCCAAAAACATGGCCATCACGTATAAAGGCGTCAAAATCAACATCGTCGACACGCCGGGCCACGCGGATTTCGGCGGCGAAGTGGAGCGCACCCTGAACATGGTGGACGGCGTCATGCTTCTGGTGGACGCCACCGAGGGCCCCCTGCCCCAGACCCGCTTCGTCCTGGGGAAAGCCCTGGAAAAGCGCCTGCCGGTCATCGTGGTCATCAACAAGATTGACCGCCCGGACCGGCGCATCAAGGAAGTCCTGGACGAGATCTATGACCTGTTCATCGACCTTGACGCCACCGACGACCAGTTGGATTTTCCCGTGCTCTACACCAATGCCAAGGCCGGCATCGCCCTCACTGACCCCGGGGCGGAAGGCCGGGACCTGGGGCCGCTCTTCGACACCATCCTTGCCGCCATCCCGGCCCCCATTTCTGACCCGTCTGCGCCTCTGCAATTTTTGGTCACCAGCCTCGATTACAGCGACTATGTGGGCTTGATTGCGGTGGGAAAACTGGTGAGCGGCACCTTGCGCCGGGGCCAGGAGGTGGCCTTGCTCAAGAACGGGCAACTCGACGGCAAGGCCAGGCTCACTGCGTTGTACAGCTTCGCAGGCCTGGACCGCCTTGAACCCGAAGCCATAGAGGCCGGCGACCTGGCTGCGGTGGCCGGGGTCTCCAACGCCTTCATCGGCGACACTCTGGGTGACCCCGAGGACCCCCGGCCGCTCCCCGCCATCAAGGTCGAAGAACCCACCATTTCCATGGTCTTTTCGGTGAATACTTCTCCCCTGGCAGGCAAAGAGGGGAAGCTCCTGACTTCCCGCCAGATCAAGGAACGCCTGGAAAAAGAAGTCCTGTACAACGTCAGCATCAGGGTGGCGCCCACTCAAAGTCCGGATGCCTTTCAGGTCAGCGCCCGGGGCGAACTTCAGTTGGCGGTGCTCACCGAGATGATGCGCCGGGAGGGCTTCGAGTTGTCCCTGTCCAAGCCCCGGGTTATCACCCGGGAGATCGAGGGCGTGCTGTGTGAGCCCCTGGAACTGGCGGTGGTGGACATTCCCGAGGAATTTATCGGCATCGTCACCGAAAAAATGAGCTCCCGCCGCGGCCGCCTGGTCAAGATGATCAATCACGGCTTCGGCCGGGTGCGCCTGGAATTCGAGATCCCCTCCCGGGGGCTCATCGGTTTTCGGGGTCAATTCCTGAACGACACCCGGGGGACGGGCCTCTTCAACACTATACTTTCGGGCTTTATCCCCTACACCGGCGAAATCAACGGCCGGCCCAACGGCGCCCTGGTGGCTGACCGGCCGGGCAAGGCCGTGGCCTACGCCATCTTTCACCTGCAGCCCCGGGGCACCATCTTTGTATCTCCCGGCGACCCGGTCTACCGCGGCATGATCGTCGGAGAAAACACCCGCACCGAAGACATCATGGTAAACATTACCAAGGAGAAAAAGCTGACCAACATGCGGGCCGCCGGCTCCGATGAGGCCCTGCGCCTCGTGCCCCCCCGGCAATTCAGCCTGGAGCAGGCCATGGCCTTCATCAACGATGACGAACTGGTGGAAGTAACCCCCGCTTCCATCCGCCTGCGCAAGGCAGCCGGCTGAGGCGGTTTCCGGTTTTCGGTTTGGAAAAGTTCCAGGTCCCGGGTTCCAGGCTTCAGATTTCAGGTTCTGGGTTTCAGAAGGTGCAGGTCGGCAGGGTGCGTTCCAGGCACCAAAAAACGGTACAAGGCTTGCTGCTTACCATGTAACAGATAGATTTCTGTAAATTGGGTACTGCCCACCTTATCTTTTGGAGATAAGGCCAACTATGCCCAACTATCTCCACGATCTCATAAGCCCCTTATGGCACAGGCTTTCCGGCCGGTGCGACGGGAAAGCCTGCGGCTGCATTGTTTGCTTTTACACCTGGCACACACTCATTCCCAAGCTGAACGTTGGGAACGCACTTCTTGCCCCACGTGTTGTTTGGGCAACTTTTACCTAGGATTTCAGGACATTATTTTAACCGGTTGAACTGAATTCACCCCCGCAGCCGCTTCGGTCCGCTCACCAGCGGGTTGCCCCGCTCATAAAACCGCCGCCGGCGCTCCGTCTCACGACTTATGCCGAGGCGCACACTCTCGCCGATTTCTCCCACCGGTTGCCCTGTCTGCGCCAGCCACAGCGGCCCCTCGACACAAAGGTCCATGCCGTCAAAGCCCGTGTCGATGGCCAGGGCCTGGGTTAATCTGCCCGGCCCCCGGGCCAGATCAGGACAGCGGGTCCGGCGCCGGTGTTGCGCCATCAATTCGACGCCCTCCAAAGGTTCCAAGGCCCGGAGCAAAACCCCGCCCCCCACCCCTGCCGGCTCGCTGGAAACATTCAGGAGGAAATGCACCCCATAACTGACATGAACATACGCGTGGCCGGGCGCCAGAAACAGGGAGCGGTTGCCGGCCTTCTGTCCTTTGAAAGCATGGCCGGCTGCATCCCCCGGAGGATAGGCCTCGGTCTCGATGATCCTGCCGCTGATCCTTCTCCCTGACAGCTCGCGCACCAACACCTTGCCGATGAGATAGCGCGCCAACGCCACCGTGGCCACCGGCAACTCCTCCCGGCGCAGGCGGAGAAGAAGAAACGGGGAGGGTTCCGCCTTCTGGAGTTTTGCCTTACGGCGTGTTGTCATCGAGGACTCCTGGTTGAGATAAGGGGTGCCCGGCCCCCCCTACCCTGTGTACCGGGTATGATCTGGAGGCTGAGGGGAATAATTGCCGTTTACGTCTGGTTAATCAGGTGGCCCCCGGCATCAAAAACCTCAATCTCGACAATGCGGCCGCCATCCAGGCGGTGGGTGGCGCAGCTCAGTCACGGGTCGTAGGCCCGCACCGCCATTTCCACCTTGTTCAGGGCCTCCTCGCTCACCGCTCCCTGGCGGATGAGGCTGTCCGCCACCGCCCGGATGGACATATTCATGGGCGCGACGTTATGGGTGGTGCCCACGACAATGTTAGCCCGGGTGATGAGACCGTTGTCGTCCGTCGAGTAATCATGGATCAGGGTCCCCCGGGGGGCCTCAACACAACCAACCCCCCGGCCCGCCCGCGGGATGGCTTCACCCCGGACATTGGTGTCGGTGATTTCCGGGTCCTCCAAAAGTTCCAGCACCCGTTCGCAGGCATAGACCAACTCGATCAGGCGGGCCCAATGGTACAGCATGGTGGACTGGGCCGGCCGCCCGAAGCGGTCCCGGAATTCCTCCAGTTCGGCCTGGGCCAGCGGTGTGTTGATCTTATCGCAGACATTGAGCCGGGCCAGGGTATTGACCCGGTAGATGCCCCGGGGTTCCTTGAGGTCCATGGAAAACCCTTCGCCCCAGGCCCGGGCGTAAGGCATCTTGGAATAAGACCAGTCTTCGACGTGCTCGCCCAAAACATCGGTATAGTGGTCATAGGTAAAGTCCTGGTGGGAGCCGTCGGCCTTCATCAGGCGCAGCACCCCGTCGAACAGGGTCAGAGAGCCGTCCTCGGGCTTTACCGTCCCCAGGAACCCGGTGGTGATCTGTCCCAGGCCCAAAGTGTCCAGATCCAGATCGGCGAAGATGTTTTTCTTGGCAAAATCAATAGAGAAGCAAGCGAATTCCAGTTGTTCCCGGCTTTTCTCCAGGAGTTCCCTCCGTTCCGGTTCGGTCATGGATTTAGCAAAACCGCCGGGCACCACCACCACCGGATGGATAACCTTGCCGGCGAATTTTTCAATCATCATCTGGCCGGCCTGGCGCATCTTGACCACCTGTTTGGCCAGGTCCGGCGCAGCCTGCACGATGCCCAGGACATTGCGCACCGAGTAATCGGCCCCGGGTCCCAGGATGAAGTCCGGGGCCGCCAGGAAGAAAAAATGCAGAATCTTGTCGTTGATCTGGGCCATGACCTGCATCAGCTCCCGCAGTTTCTGCGCCGCAGGCGGCACGGTCGCCTGAAAGCAGCCATCCACCGCCCGGTTGGAAGCAGTGTGGTGCATCCAGGGACAGATGCCGCAGATACGGTTGACGATGCGGGGCACTTCTTCGGCGGGCCGGCCCTCGATGAATTTTTCAAAACCCCTCAGACCCATGATGTTCAGCCGGGTGTCGGCCACGTTGCCCTCATCGTCCAGTTGGATGGATATCCGGGCATGACCCTCGATCCTGGTGATGGGCTGTATATTGATGACCCTCTTTTTTTTTGAGCAGGCCCCGTGGACAAAGGCCTGGTCCGCAGCAGTCTCAATGGCTTTCTGTTCCATGATTCTCTCCTCAGGCACGGCTTGGCGTTGCATCCCGGCATACACGTATTGTGGGCCCACCCCTCGTGTGAGCCGGAAAGCCGGGCGGACGGACGATGCCGCCCCGGCACGATGTTAGCGTCTAACAGCCCGCACCAGGCCGTGGGATCCGGAAAACCGGAGCAGCGAGGCGCTGTCGGTCACCGAGGCGCAGTCGATACCGTTGCTGGCTAGGGCGTTCAACATATCCAGAAGCTGGTTGCCGTCATGCTGCACCGGCCCGAAGCAGCCCCGGCAAGGCACCCGGGCGATCAGGCAGCGGGGGGCCTCGCCGTGCGCCCCGGCGCAGCCGGCCCGGGTCACCGGCCCCATGCACAGAAATCCCTGTTCCAGCAGGCAGTGCATTTCGCTGAGGGGCCGGCCCGGCTCGAAATACGCATTTTCCATGAAACGGCGCACCTTTTTCACCTTGCCTTTGCCGGTCCGGATGGTGGGGCAGGTGTCGCAGACGCTTTTGACAGGCAAGTGCGGCGGCCGGCCTTCCAGCAGCGCGACGATGGCCTCCGCGATTTGGTCCGGGTGGGGCGGGCAGCCCGGCAGATAGAGGTCCACCTTGATTTTTTCATCCAGGGCGTAGGTGCGGTCCAGAAGGGGCGGCAGCACCTCGTCGCTGGGATTGACGTGGGGATCGGTGGTTTCGCTGCTGCGGTAATAACGCTCGAAGAGGTCCTCATTCTCGAAGCCGTTGATGAGGGACGGAATGCCGCCGTGGGTGGCGCAGGTCCCCAGGGCGATAATTACCTGGCAGCTTTGCCGCATGGCGTGGGCCACCTCGAGGTGCTCCCGGTTGCGGATGCCGCCGCTGACCAGGCCCACTGCCGCTGACGGTATGTCCAGGTGGCGGGTATCGCCCCCGCCCGTTTGCCCGAAATATTTATGGTCCATGAGGACCGGCATGTGCACAAACTCCAGGTGGGGTAAAACGTCGAGGAGCGTCTCCCCCAGGTTCAGGATGGCAATCTCACACCCTGAACAGGAATTCAACCATTCCGAAGCGACCCTGACTGGCACGGGATACCTCCTATCCTTTCACCTGCACGGACTTTTCCAGTTCCCGGTGCATGTGCCGGGCATAGTGCTTTTTCTTTTCGGACCAGGTCATGACCGTCGCCAGGACCAGATCGGCCAGGCGGGGATTGTCCTTGTGGCTAAACGGTTCCAGGCCCTTCCCCCGGGCGTCGGCCAACACCGCCCGGCCCAACGGGGAACGGGCGATCACCGTGGTCCAGCCCTCCGGCGCGCCGATGCCCCCGAAGGACAGGTCGGCAAATTCCGCGGCATAATCATCACAATAGCGGCAGGCATAGCGTTTCATGAAATCCAGCCTGTCCAGGGGAATGCAGCGAATGTCGCCGTTGTGCAGGTGGATCATCAACTCTTCTTTGATGTTGACCTTGCGCACCTCGTCCCAGGTGAAGGTGCCGATCTCCTCGAGACGCCGGCGCTGCTCGGGTCCGAAGTGAAAATTGCCCGTGCAAAAGAGCCCCAGATGAAACTTGATGGTCCCGGCAGGCACGATGTCCAGTACCTCCATGCGCCTGAGCGCATTGATCTGGCAGGGCGTGCCCACGAAAGCCACCCGGTTCAGATGCTTGCGGCTCACGTCCTCAAGTTCGACAATGGAGGGTGAATAAGTGGAATAGACCTCGGAAAAGAGGCTCATGCCGGCGGAGGTGTCGAAATGGAAGCCCGCCGCCTCGAGAATCTCTTCCCGGGTGGTGGCCAGCCACGGCTGCCGCTGGAAAGGGCCGGTCTGCCGGGTGACGATGGCGCCGTCGATGCGCCCCAGGTCGAAGAGATGGAGGAGAAGTGCAGTCACCACCCCGCCGTCGGTGGCCACGGCCCGCACTTCGGGATCGGCGGCCCGGGCCACGGAAGTTTCCAGGATGCGGCCCATGGGGGCGCTCCAGGCTGCCCGGCGCCTGGTTTCCTCATTCAACTCGCCGACTTCGGGGCAGATGGAGTAACACAGCCCGCATTCGATGCATTTTTCGATGTCTTTGTAGCGGGGCCGGCCGTCTTCCCCCAATTCCAGGGCGCCATAATTGATGGCCGTGCAAAAGGTGACGCAACCGCCGCAATGATGGCACAGCCCCGGCTTTTGAACCTCCTGGATCAGGTTGAAAAAGGTCTTCATGTCCCCTCCTTACGCCGCCTGGACCTTGGCGGGCCGCAGAGGGTTGGGACCCAGTGCCCTGATTTTGCCGATGAACCGGGTGACGACCTCGGCAAACCGGGGAGCCTCGGCGGACGACACCCATTCGATGGCAAACCGCTCCGGGTCGATTCCCTGGACTTCGAGAGCCGTCCTGGTTGCTCCCGCCCTGGCCAAAGCTCTGTGATTACCTTCCAGGTAATGACAGTCGCCCAGGTGTCACCCCATGACCATGACGCCATCCACGCCTTTGTGGAGGGCGTACACGACCAGGTCAGGATGGACCATGCCCGAGCAATTCACCCTCACCACCCGCAGGTTGGGGGGATACTGCAACCGGGAAACCCCGGCCAGGTCGGCCCCGGCATAGGCGCACCAGTTGCAGAGAAAGCCCAGAATGACTGGTTCGAAATTTTCAGACATTGACGTAAGCCTCCGTTATAAGTGAGCAGTGAGCTGTGATATCATGTGGTGTTCAAAGGGTAATATTTTTAACCTCCCGGCCTGTCACCACAAATCCCCCTAAATCCAAGGCTGTTCACTTAAACACAAAGTCATTTCTTTTGTCATGCTGGGGGAGACCGTGGCTGGACGAAGAATCTCTAAAACCGAGAGGCTTCGCTTCGCTCAGCATGACAGGAATACGCGAAAGATTGCTCAAGTGAACTGTATTACCCCTAAATCCCCTTGAGAAAAGAGGGACCTGGGTCTGCCGGTTTATTGAATCCCCCTTTTTTAACGGGGGGCAGGGGGGATTTGTTAACTCCCGTTGCGGGGCAGATCTCCCACCCCTGGTCAGCTCACCGCTAACTGCTCTAAAACTGCGTCCACCTGGGCCTTGAGCTGTTCCCTGGTAAAGTGATGCACGGTCACGCCTTCCTTGGGGCAGGTGGCTTCGCACAGGCCGCAGCCCTTGCACAGGGCCTTGTCCGCAACAACCCGCCGGTGCGCCTGGCCGTTGTCCCGGTATTCCTCCAGCCTCAGGGCGTTATAAGGGCAGACGTCCAGGCAGAGGGCGCAGCCGTCGCACCTCTCGGTAACCTGGGATTTGATGGCGTCCAGCATCATTACCTCCTTGCCCAGAATAACCCCGGCCCGCGCCACCGCGGCCTTGGCCTGGGACACGGTCTCCTCCAGGGGCTTGGGATGATGGCACAAGCCCGCGATGAAGAGGCCGTCCACCATGGCATCCACCGGCCGCAGCTTGGGATGGGCCTCGTTGAAGAAGCCGTCGGCGTTGACGCCGGCCTTGAAGAGGTCCACCAGGTCCTGATTGTCATGGGGCACAATACCGGCGGCCAACACCAGGTAATCCGCCGCCAGCCGCACAGGCATTCCCAGAATGGGATCGACGATCTCCACCATAAGCTTGCCCCCTTCCTGATACACCCTGGGCTTGGAGGTACGGGAGAATTTCGCGAAGATGACCCCCAGTTCCCGGGCCCGGGTGTACAGCTCTTCCCGCAGGCCATAGGTGCGCATGTCACGGTACAGTACGGTGACGTCCATCCGGGGATTGAGCTCCTTGAGTCTGAGGGCGCTCTGCACCGAGTGGGTGCAGCAGACCCGGCTGCAATACGGCCGCTCCGGCTCCCGGGAGCCCACACACTGGATGAAAACGGCGCTCTCGGCTTTCTTGACGGCCGCGGCCCGCTCCCTCAACTCGGCGTCAAACTGGAGGTGCGTCATGACCCGCCGGTCCTGGCCATACAAATACTCGCCGGGCACAAATTCCCGACCGCCGGTGGCCAGCACCGCAATGCCATACTCCACCGGGACCCTGGCGCCATTTACCTCCACCTCGCTGGTGAAATTCCCCACCGAGCCGTTGACGGTTTTCAGGACTGCGTTTTTGAGCACGTCGATTCTGGGATGGTTTTCCACCCGGGCGATGAGGTCGGCCAACCAGGGCCGAACTTCCTCGCCTTTCCAGGTCCTGTTCAGGTGCCAGGCATTGCCGCCGAGTTTCTGCCCTTTCTCCACCAGCACGGCGTCATACCCCCGTTCCGCCAGTTCCAGGGCCGCACTCAGACCGGCCACCCCGCCGCCCACCACCAGGGCCTTTTGCACCACCTTTACCGTGCCCCGCTCCAGGGCATAGTCCCGGGCGGCCTTGGCCACCGCCATGCGAACCTGATCCTTGGCCTTCTCGGTTGCGGCATGGGGTTCTTTTTGGTGCACCCAGGAATTCTGGTTGCGGATATTGGCCATCTCCAGGAGATAGGCGTTCAGGCCGGCCTCCCGCAGGGTGTCCGCAAACAGCGCCTCATGGGTCCGGGGCGTGCAGGCCGCGATGACGATGCGATTGAGGCCGAGTTCTTTGATCCTCCTGGAGATGAGCTCCTGGGTATCGGTGGAGCAGGTAAACAGGTTGTTTTCCACGGCCGCCACCGAGGGGAGGCTTCTGGCATACTCCGCCAGCTCCTTGACATCCACCACCCCGGCGATATTGATGCCGCAGGAGCACACAAAGACGCCGATGCGGGGCTCCTCCTGGGAGACATCCCGTTCCGCCGGATACGTCTTTTCACGGGTCAGGGTGCCCCGGGCCTGCGCCAGTATCCTGGCGGCCTCTGCCGCTGCCGCCGACGCCTCCGTGACGGAGCGGGGAATGGCCTTGGGGGACCGAAACGCGCCGCACGCGTAAACGCCGTCCCGGCTGGTGGCCACCGGCTGAAAGCTGCCGGTTTGGACGAACTTATGGCGGTCGAGCCTGAGAGCGAATTTCCCGGCCAAAGCCTCGGCGTCTTTGGGGGCCTCAAGGCCCACGGAGAGCACCAGCAGGTCGAAGTCCTCTTCCACCCCGGCGCCGTTCTCCGTCACATAAAGCACCCTGACGCCGATATTGTCGGGGCCGGGGGTAATGGTGTGGGGCCGGCTCCTGATGAACCTGATCCCCCTGGCCCTGGCTTCCTGGTAATAGCGCTCAAACTCCTTGTTGTGGCTGCGCACGTCCATGCAGAAAATGGTCTGGCCGAGGTCGTCGCCGGACAGATGCTCGGCCGTGACCATGGCCTGTTTCACCGCATACATGCAGCAGACCGTGGAGCAATAGCTGTGCCCCTGGGGGTTGGCGGTGCGGGAGCCGACGCATTGAATCCAGGCGATTTTTTTGGGCTCCTTGTGGTCCGAAGGGCGCACGATATGGCCCATAAAAGGCCCGCCGGCGCTCAGGTAGCGCTCGTATTCAAGGCCGGTGACCACGTCCGGGATGCGGCCATAGCCGTAGGCGGACAGGGCGGACGGGTCGAAGGTCTGGTAACCGGGGGCCAGGATGACGGCACCCACCCGGAGGGTGCGGGTTCCGCCCTTGTCGTCGAAATTGATGGCCCCGGTGGGGCAGAACTTCACGCAGGCCTGACATTTCCCCTTGGTGAGGTACAGGCAGCGGTCGTCAATGGCGTATTTCAGCGGCACCGTCTGGCTGTATTCCAGGTAAATGGCCTTCCTTGTGCCGATGCCTGCGTTGTAAGGATCATCCACCTGTTTCGGGCACTTCTGGGCGCACAGCCCGCAGGCGATGCACTTGTCCATGTCCACAAAACGCGGCCTGGTGGTCACCGTAACGGTGAAATTGCCCGGGCGTCCGGAAATCTGAGAAACTTCGGAGAGAGTCAGAAGCTCGATGTTTAAGTGCCGACCGCACTCAACCAACTTGGGCGAGAGAATTCACATGGCGCAGTCGTTGGTGGGATAGGTCTTGTCCAGTTGCGCCATTTTGCCGCCGATGCCGGCGTTTTTTTCCACCAGATAGACGTAAAAGCCCTGGTCGGCCAGGTCCAGCGAGGCCTGGATGCCGGCGATGCCGCCGCCCACGACCATGACCGCCCCGACAGTTGTAGCCAACACATCCGACACGATTTTTTCCCTTTCTTCCTGACGATGCACCGGTGGCGTGAGTTCAGCCGCAGGATGGTGCCTGGTCAATTCCCGCACCTCCAGATGTTCTGGCTTCAGGTGAAATTCCCGGCACAGGGCCTCATAATCCTCGGGCGCGAAGACCAGTCCCTTGCCGGGGCCCGGGTGGGCCTTGATCCGGCCGGTCTTGACCCAGTTGCGGATGGTGTTCCTGTGCACCCCGATTTCCTTGGCCAAGGTCTGGATGTGGATCATGATCATAGGTCGCCTCCTGTCAGCCGGAACCAGCCGCCCGCCGTTGCCGCTGCCCCTCCACGACTGCAAGGACCCCGAGCCCGGAGCCGCTAGCCTGTGGCGTTTCTGAAGGCAGTTTTGCAGGTCTGGAATTTTGTCCCTTTCTATGCAATTTGTGCAATATGAGCAAACTGTGCAGTATTTAAATACATTCCATTCCCCCTTGTCAATAAAAAATCGCAGGGCCGTCAAAGAAACCGGGGAAAAGTTGGCGGGAAAAGATTGCGCCTCAATGAGAATGACTTACCTTCTCTATAAGAAGTCATGCACCGTGGATGTATTCCTTTGCAGCGACTGGGGCGGAAACAAGGGACTTCAGCCCCGCCGGGAGCAGAGACTGATGCTTGGGGAAGATGGCTGCCTTCTGCAGGCCTTTTTGCACAAGGGCAAGCTGCGGCCCGTGCTTAAGGGCCGGCCGGCTCATGTCGTTGTCTGTCGGGCTGCGCTCCTGGGCGCGGTTCTTTACGGCTGCCATCACTTCGGCATGGCCTGAGCGCGGGTTCCCAAGCTGCGCAGGTCGGTGAACACCATTATCCTGGCAGAAACCTGAGTTCCGAAAGGAGGACGACCATGCAATTAGGAATGATCGGCGCAGGGCGCATGGGTGGCCACATGGCAATCCGCCTGATGAAGGCCGGCCACGCCTGTGTGGTCTATGCCCGCCATAGAGAATCCATACAGGACGCCGTGGACCACGGCGCCCAAGGCACCACCGACTTACAAGAGTTTGTCGGCTTGCTGGAAAAACCTCGGGCCATATGGCTCATGGTCCCGGCCGCCGCGGTGGACAAGGTGCTGGATGACCTGATTCCCCTGTTGGCGGCCGGCGACATCGTCGTGGACGGCGGCAATTCGTACTATCACGACGACATCCGCCGGGCCGCCCGACTCCAGGAAAAAAATATCCAATACCTGGATGTGGGCGTCAGCGGCGGCGTCTGGGGCCTGGAACGGGGCTACTGCATGATGATCGGCGGTGCAGCCGCGGCGGTCAAGCGCCTGGACCCCATCTTTAAGGCCTTGGCCCCCGGCGTGGGCGGGGCCCCCCGCACTCCCGGGCGCGCCGGTTCACCCACCACTGCCGAAAACGGTTATCTGCATTGCGGCCCCAGCGGCAGCGGCCATTTTGTCAAAATGATCCACAACGGCATCGAATACGGCATCATGGCGGCCATTGCCGAAGGCCTGAACATCCTTAAGAATGCCGACATCGGCAAGCACCAGCAGGACGTGGACGCCGAGACCACCCCGCTGCGCCACCCGGAGTCGTACCAATACGAATTCCCCGTTCCGGAGATTGCCGAATTGTGGCGCAGAGGGAGCGTAATCGGCTCATGGCTCCTGGACTTGACGGCCGCTGCCCTTTTTCAGAACCCGGATCTGTCCAACTTTGCCGGCCGGGTATCCGATTCCGGAGAAGGACGGTGGACGGTCCTGGCCGCGGTGGATGAAGGTGTCCCCGCGCCCGTCATCACCTCCGCCCTGTTTACCCGCTTTTCCTCCCGGAACCGGGATGAATTTGCCGATAAAGTTATGTCGGCCATGCGCTACGAATTCGGTGGCCACCAAGAGAAGACGGGAAGATCCTGATGGGGTCTGAAGCTTCAGATGCCTTTGTCTTTTTCGGCGCCACCGGAGACTTGGCCTTTAAGCAGATTTTCCCCTCCCTGCAGCGGCTGATCAAGGATGAAGGCCTGAACATCCCCATCATCGGTGTGTCCCGCACCGGCTCCAGAGAGAGGCTCAAGGAGCGGGCCCGGGAAAGCCTGGATCAGCACGGCGGCCTGGACCAGGAGGCCTACCAGAAACTGACGGGGCTGTTGCGCGCGGTGCAGGGCGACTATAATGATGAGGCCACGTTTCAAAAACTGCGCCAGGAATTGGGCCAGGCTGAACGGCCGCTGCATTACCTGGCCATCCACCCCACCATGTTTGCCGAGGTGGCCGAGGGACTGGCCAAATCCGGGTGCAGCGCCAACTCCCGGGTGGTCCTGGAAAAACCCTTCGGCCGCGACCTGGCCAGCGCCCGAACATTAAATGACCTGCTTCATAGATATTTTCCGGAGGAGGCCATCTTCCGGATCGACCATTATTTGGGCAAAGAACCGGTCCAGAACATCCTCTACACCCGCTTTGCCAACCCTATTTTTGAGCCGATCTGGAACCGCCACTATGTGCGCGCCATCCAGATAACCATGGCGGAAGATTTCGGCGTTGAGGACCGCGGCAAGTTCTACGACGAGGCGGGCGCCATCCGGGATGTTCTCCAAAACCATATGCTCCAGATCCTCGGCAGTCTGACCATGGATCCCCATTGCGGCACCGACCACGAAGCGGTCCGGGATGAAAAGGCGCGGCTGTTCAAGGCCGTTGTCCCCCTGAGACCCGAAGATGTGGTGCGCGGCCAGTTCAACGGTTACCTTGCCGTGCCCGGGGTCAGTGCCAATTCCACGGTGGAAACCTTTGTGGCAGTCAAGCTCGCCATTGACAACTGGCGCTGGGCCGGCGTGCCCATCTTTATCCGCGCCGGCAAGATGCTGCCCGTGACCACCACAGAAGTCATGGTGGAGTTCAAGCGTCCGCCCCGGGAGACCTTCGGGGAAATCGTGCCGGTGCTCTCCAGCCATATGCGCCTGCGCATCAGCCCGGATATCATCATCTCCCTGGGGGTACGCATAAAAAAACCGGGCGAGCACATGGTCGGGGAGGACGTGGAGCTGGCCCTGGTCCGCCGGGCCGCCGAAGACATGCCGCCGTATCAGCGCCTGTTGGGCGACGCCCTGCGCGGCGCAGCCGAACTTTTCGCCCGCCAGGACACCGTCGAGGCCCAATGGCGGGTGGTGGACGGCATCCTGGGGGACGTCACGCCGCTATATACCTACGAGCCGAAAACCTGGGGGCCGGACGAGGCCTTGCAGCTCATCGGCAAGCACGGGCCGTGGTTTAACCCGCCGCCGGGAAGCAAGCCATGACCGAGAAACATGAACTGGTGTTTCTCTTTGACGTGGACAACACCCTGCTGAACAACGACTGTGTGGAACGGGATTTGCGCCACCATCTCAGCAACTTCCTGGGCCCCCAGGCAAAGGAGCGCTTTTTCCAGATTTTCGAAGAGCTGCGCGCAGAGCTTGGCTATGCCGACTACCTGGGAACCCTGGAACGCTACCGCCTCGAGGCCCTGCACGATCCCCGGGTGCTGGCAATGTCCTGCTGGCTGGTGGACTATCCCTTCTCCCAGCGCCTCTACCCCCATGCCCTGGATGCCGTCGAGCACGCCCGGGGCTTCGGGGTGCCGGTCATTTTGTCGGACGGCGATGCTGTCTTCCAGCCCCGCAAGATCGAGCGCTCCGGCCTGTGGGACGCCTTCAGGGGCCAGGTGCTGATTTACGTCCACAAGGAAAAGATGCTGGGCGACGTGGAATGTTATTATCCTGCCGGGCATTATGTCATGGTGGATGACAAGCTGCGGCTGCTGTCGGCCATCAAGGCCATCTGGCAAGATCGCGTCACCACCGTGTTTGTCAAGCAGGGCCACTATGCCAACGACCCGGCGATCCAGGATCGTTATCCCCCTGCCGACATAAAGTTAAACCGCATCGGGGACCTGTTGGAATATAATCGGGAGGCGTTCTTGCAGAGATAAGCAAATCCTTTTTCACTCAATATGTTACCGCAGTTATGAACCAAAGCGCCAAGGGAAAGGAATAACCATGAGCGGTATCACAAATCCCACAGAAACCCAGGCCTGGCAGGCACTCAAAACCCATTACGAGGAAATCAAGGGCGTGCATCTGCGGCAGCTTTTTGCCGACGATCCCCATCGGGCCGCAAGATTTACTGCCGAAGGCGCCGGTCTCCTTCTGGATTATTCCAAAAACCGCATTACGGCCAGGACCATGGAACTGTTGGTGCAACTCGCCAGGGAGCGCCACCTGGAGGCCCGCCGGGACGCCATGTTCCGGGGTGAAAAAATTAACCTCACCGAACACCGGGCCGTGCTGCACGTGGCCCTGCGGGCGCCCAGGAGCGCGTCCATCCTGGTGGACGGCCAGGATGTGGTGCCGGAAGTCCATACGGTCCTGGCCAAGATGTCCGACTTTGCCGACCGGGTGAGAAGCGGCGCCTGGCTCGGATACACCGGCAAACGCATCAAAAATGTCATCAACATCGGCATCGGCGGCTCCTACCTCGGCCCGGAGATGGCCTATCTGGCGCTGCGCCCCGTAAGTCTGCGTGCCCTGACCGTTCGCTTCGTCTCCAATGTGGACGGGGCCAATTTCACCGAGGCCACCCATGACCTGGACCCCGCCGAGACCCTGTTGGTTATCTCCTCCAAGACCTTCACGACACTCGAAACCATGACCAACGCCCAGACCGCCCGGCAATGGGTCGTCCAGGGCCTGGGGAGCGAAGAGGCCGTAGCCAAACATTTTGTGGCGGTGTCCACCAACGCCGCCGAGGTGCAGAAATTCGGCATCGACACGGCCAACATGTTCGGCTTCTGGGATTGGGTCGGCGGCCGTTACTCCATGGACTCGGCCATTGGCCTGTCCACCATGATCGCGGTGGGGCCCGACCGCTTCCGGGAAATGCTGGCCGGCTTCCACGCCATGGACGAGCACTTCCGCACGGCCCCCCTGGAGAAGAACCTCCCCGCGCTCATGGGCCTCCTGACAATCTGGTACAACAATTTTTTCGGCGCCCAAACCATCGGCATCATGCCTTACACCGCCTATCTCCAGCGCTTTCCGGCGTACCTGCAACAGTTGCAGATGGAAAGCAACGGCAAGCACGTGGACCTGGGCGCCCAGCCCGTGAGCTACCAGACCGGCGCCATCGTCTGGGGCGAACCCGGCACTGACGGCCAGCACTCCTTTTACCAGCTTATCCACCAGGGCACCAAACTGATCCCCTGCGACCTCATCGGCTTTTGCCAGCCGCTCTCCCCGCTCACCCGGCATCACGACCTGCTCATGGCCAACCTGTTTGCCCAGGCCGAGGCCCTGGCCTTCGGCAAGACCGCCGAGGAACTGAAAGCAGAGGGGTCTCCGGATTTTCAGACCCCCTTCCGGGTCTGCGAAGGCAACCGGCCCACCAACGTCATTCTCGCCGATTCCCTGACGCCCAAAACTCTGGGCGCCCTGGTGGCCCTCTACGAACACAATGTCTTCACCCAGGGGGCGGTCTGGAACATTGATTCCTTTGATCAATGGGGCGTGGAACTGGGCAAGGTCCTGGCCAATCGCATCGTCCCGGAGCTTTCAAGCGCCACCGAGCCGGTTCTCAAACACGACAGTTCCACCAACGCCCTTATCCGCTACTATCGACGGCACCGAAAAAGAGGAATATAATAGTTGCCCCGGCGGCTCAGGCTTCAGAATTTGGCAAACCGATTATGCCCTGTGCTCTGCAAAGAGAATAATGATTTTTCCGTGGGGGGGGCCAGGGAGCGGCGGCTCCCTGCCCTCCCCCCACACCCCCCTCCCAACCCTTTAGTGGGCCGGGGA